>Ga0075522_10000555_pt1 | contig 27337 bp, 19 predicted proteins | sample NGEPerA_FD_74796 | JGI IMG/M metagenome (GOLD analysis project Ga0075522, IMG submission 74796) | Arctic peat soil microbial communities from the Barrow Environmental Observatory site, Barrow, Alaska, USA - NGEE PermafrostL2-A | ecosystem: Environmental > Terrestrial > Soil > Wetlands > Peat ...
CGCGATACAAGACCGGTGCGTTCCCATCCGCAACGAGAACGACGCGCTTTGTCCGACCTCATCCTCGAAACGCGCGGGCTGACGAAGGAATTCCGCGGTTTCACCGCGGTGCAGGGGGTCGATCTCAGCATCCGCCGCGGCACCATCCATGCCCTCATCGGCCCCAACGGCGCGGGCAAGACCACGGTCTTCAACCTGCTGACGAAATTCCTCGAACCGAGCGCCGGCCAGATCGTCTTCAACGGCGCCGACATCACCGCCGAGCGGCCAGCCGCGGTCGCCCGCCGGGGGCTGGTGCGGTCGTTCCAGATTTCCGCGGTGTTCGGGCATCTTTCGGTGCGCGACAATGTTCGGGTCGCGCTGCAGCGGCCGCTCGGCAATTCGTTCCACTTCTGGCGTTCGGAGAAATCGCTCGACCGGCTCAACGGGCGGGCGCTCGAACTGCTCGACGCGGTCGGCCTCGCCGGTTTCGCGCACCTGCAAGCGGCGTCCTTGTCCTACGGCCGCAAGCGCGCCCTCGAAATCGCCACCACGCTGGCGCTGGAGCCTGAAATGCTGCTGCTCGACGAGCCGATGTCCGGCCTCGGGCAAGAGGATATCGGACGGATCGCCGCGCTCGTCCGCGACGCAGCGCGCGACCGCACCGTGCTGATGGTCGAGCACAATTTGTCCGTCGTCGCCGACCTCTCCGACGTCATCACCGTACTGACCCGCGGCCGCGTCCTCGCGGAGGGCGATTACGAGACCGTCGCGGCCAATCCCGAGGTGATCGAAGCCTATATGGGCACGGGTCATGGCTGATTTGCTGGAGGTGGCGGACCTCAACGCCTGGTATGGCGAATCGCACGCGCTGCACGGCATGGAATTTGCCGTCGGCCAGGGCGAGCTGGTGACCCTGCTCGGCCGCAACGGCGCCGGCAAGACCACGACCCTGCGCGCGATCATGGGGATCATCGGCCACGGAACCAATGGACAGCGCCGCGGCTCGGTCCGCGTTGCCGGCAAGGAGACGATCGCGCTGCGGTCGAACCGCATCGCCCGGCTCGGGGTCGGCTATTGTCCCGAGGAGCGCGGCATCTTCGCCAGCCTCGATGTCGAGGAGAACCTCCTGCTGCCGCCGGTGGTGCGGCCGGGCGGCATGACCCTCGACGAGGTCTACGGCATCTTCCCGAACCTGTCTGAACGGCAGCACAGCCAGGGCACCAAGCTCTCCGGCGGCGAGCAGCAGATGCTGGCGATCGCGCGCATCCTGCGCACCGGCGCGACCCTCCTGCTGCTCGACGAACCGACCGAGGGCCTGGCGCCGGTCATCGTCCAGCAGATCGGCACGGTGTTGAAGACGCTCAAGCAGAAGGGCTTCACCATCCTCCTCGTCGAGCAGAATTTCCGCTTTGCCGCGACAATTGCCGATCGCCACTACATCGTCGAGCACGGGCGTGTTATCGACATGATCGCGAATGCGCGGTTGGCGGCCAACGTCGACAAGCTGCACGAGTATCTCGGGGTTTGAGAAACACGGAGGAGACGATGAAACGCACCATGCTCGCCGCATTCGCCGCGGCCCTGCTGCTGGTCGGCGCGGCGCACGCGCAGGATACGGTCAAGATCGGCGTGCTCGCCGACATGTCGAGCCTTTATGCCGATCTCGGCGGTCCCGGCTCGGTCGTCGCGGTGCAGATGGCGATCGACGATTTCGGCGGCAGCGTGCTCGGCAAGAAGATCGCGCTGGTCAGCGCCGACCACCAGAACAAGCCTGACATCGCCTCGTCGATCGCCCGTCAGTGGTTCGACGAGCAGGGCGTGCAGATGATCACCGATTTGACGACCTCGAGCGTCGCGCTCGCGGTGCAGGAGGTCGCGCGCGAAAAGAACAAGGTAATCCTGATCAACGGCGCCGCCTCGTCCGACCTGACCGGCAAGGCCTGTGCGCCGACTTCGGTGCACTGGACCTACGACACCACCGCGCTCGCCAACGGCACCGGCGCCGCCGTGGTCAAGGCCGGCGGCGACACGTGGTTTTTCATCACCGCCGATTACGCCTTCGGCCACGCGTTGCAGCGCGACACCGCCTCGGTCGTCGAGGCCAATGGCGGCAAGGTCTTGGGCTCGGTCAACGTGCCGCTCAACACCGCCGACTTTTCGTCCTTCCTGCTGCAGGCGCAGCAATCGAAGGCCAAGATCATTGGGCTCGCCAATGCCGGCGGCGACACGATCAACTCGATCAAGCAGGCCGCCGAGTTCGGCATCGTCGCCGGCGGCCAGAAGCTCGCCGGCCTCCTGCTGTTCATCTCCGACGTCCACAGCCTGGGGCTGCAGACCGCGCAGGGGTTGGAACTCACCGGATCGTTCTACTGGGACCAGGACGACAAGACGCGCGCCTGGTCGAAACGGTTCTTCGACAAGACCAACAAGGAGCCGACGATGGTGCAGGCCGGCAATTATTCGGCCACGCTGCACTACCTCGAAGCGGTCAAGGCGGCGGGCAGCCTCGACGCCGCGGCCGTGATGAAGGAACTGAAGTCGAAGCCGATCGACGACTTCGTCATCCGCAACGGACACATCCAGGACGACGGCAGCCTGGTCCACGACATGTACCTCTACGAGGTCAAGAAGCCGAGCGAATCGAAGGGCCCGTGGGACCTCTACAAGCTGATTTCGACGATCCCCGGCGCCGAAGCCTACAAGCGCCCGCACGGCAACGAATGCCCGGCGGTCAAGGGCTGAGCTTGATGATTACCCCCACCCCGACCCTCCCCCGCTTGCGGGGGAGGGAGTGGGCCAGCGCGCCGGACGAGCCCCCTCCCCGGCAAGCGGGGGAGGATATGGGTGGGGGGTGCTAGCGAGGCGGCATGCTTTCCTTCCTCCACATCGCGGTCCCGCCGGCGCCGGCGCTGTTTGCCCAGCTCCTCGTCGGGCTGATCAACGGGTCGTTCTACGCGCTGCTGAGCCTCGGCCTCGCGATCATCTTCGGCCTCCTCAATATCATCAATTTCACGCACGGCGCGCAGTACATGATGGGCGCGTTCTGCGCCTGGTTCCTGTTGAATTGGTTCGGCATCGGTTATTGGCCCTCTCTCATCGTCGTGCCGATCGTCGTCGGCGCGATCGGCATCGCGATCGAACGATTATTGCTCCGCCGCCTTGCCGGGCTCGACCACCTTTACGGGCTGCTCCTCACGTTCGGCCTAGCCCTCGTCATCGAGGGCCTGTTCCGCCAGCGCTTCGGCTCGTCGGGCCTGCCGTACACGATCCCCGCCGAATTGCAGGGCGGACGCAATCTCGGCTTTATGTTTCTGCCGATCTATCGCGGCTGGGTGATCGTCTTCTCGCTCGCCGTCTGCCTCGCGACGTGGTTCGTCATCGAGCGCACGCGGCTCGGCGCCAATTTGCGCGCGGCGACCGAGAACGCGCCGCTGGTGCAGGCTTTCGGCATCGACGTGCCGCGCATGGTGACCCTGACCTACGGCGCCGGCGTCGGCCTCGCCGCCCTTGCCGGGGTGCTGGCGGCGCCGATCTACCAGGTGAGCCCGCTGATGGGCAGCAACATCATCATCGTCGTTTTCGCGGTCGTGGTGATCGGCGGATTGGGGTCGATCCTCGGCGCGATCGTCAGCGGGTTCGGGCTCGGCCTCATCGAGGGGATGACCAAGGTGTTCTACCCCGAGGCGTCGAGCACGGTGATCTTCGTCATCATGGCGCTGGTGCTGCTGGTGAAGCCGGCCGGGTTGTTCGGGCGGGCGAGCTGAGGTGACCTCCGGCGCCGCAAAACGTCGCAGCACGTTGATCTGGACCGTGGCGCTGATCGTCCTCGCGCTGGCCGCGCCCTATTTCCTCTATCCCGTCTTCCTGATGCGCGCGCTGTGCCTGGCGCTCTTTGCCTGCGCCTTCAACCTGCTGCTCGGCTATGTCGGATTGTTGTCGTTCGGCCATGCCGCGTTCATGGGCGGCGCCGCCTACATCACCGCGCATGCCGTCAAGGTCTGGGGTTTCCCGCCCGAAATCGGCATCCTCGCCGGGGTCGCGGCCGCCGCGGTGCTCGGCGCCGGGTTCGGCTGGCTGGCGATCCGCCGCCAGGGCATCTATTTCGCGATGATCACGCTGGCGCTGGCGCAGATGGTCGCGTTCTTCGCGCTGGAGGCGCCGTTCACCGGCGGCGAGGACGGCATCCAAGCGGTGCCGCGCGGGCATCTCTTCGGCCTCATCGACCTCGATCACCCGCTCGCCATGTACTATTTCGTGCTGGCGATGTTCCTCATTGGCTTCGCGATCATCCAGCGCACGGTCAATTCGCCGTTCGGCCAGGTCATCAAGGCGATCCGCGAGAACGAGCCGCGCGCGATCTCGCTGGGCTACCGGGCGGAGCGCTACAAGCTGCTCGCCTTTGTGCTGTCGGCAGCGCTGGCCGGGCTGGCGGGCGCCACCAAGGCGCTGGTCCTGCAACTGGCCTCGCTGAGCGATGTCGACTGGACGACCTCGGGCGAGGTGGTGCTGATGACCTTGGTCGGCGGCGTCGGTACGCCGCTCGGGCCGGTGGTCGGCGCCTTCATCATCGTGACGATGGAGAACTACCTGGCGCAGGCCGGCTCGTGGGTGACGATCATTGAGGGCGCCATCTTCGTCGTCTGCGTGTTGACCTTCCGGCGCGGCATTGTCGGCGTGATCGCGCCCTACCTGACCGGACGCGAGCAGGCGCCGGCGGGGGAGCCCTCCGCGAAGATTTCCTAACTGCGCCACCGCAGGGTGCGCGGCTTCACCGGGTTCTCGAACGGACGGTTCTCGGCGCGGGCGCGGCGGTATTCGCGCTTGAGCTGGTAGTACCAGCGCGCCTGGGTGTCGGCGTCGTCGATCAGCGAGAGCACCGGATCGAAGGCGAGGCCGTTTTGCTGGCGCGCCATGATCGCCCCGTCCTGGGCGAGAAACTTGCGCACGAACGGCCGGGCGAGCGGTTTCAGCGCGCCGAGCCACGGTCTATTCCAATACCAGCAATGGTGGATATCGGTGGTGCGGTCGTCGACCGGGGTGATCGCGGTCAGATTGCACAGCAGGAGGCGGCCGGCCTCGATCCGCTCGACCCTTATACCGGGCAGGCGAAAGCTGATCTCGGTCTGCGAGCCGCCGAGCAGCTTGTAGGCGCGCGAATTGCTCGACGGCGGGTGGCGGCACATCGTGAAACCCCAGTCGGAGGGGGCGAACTCCTTCTCCTTTTCGTGCGCCGAATGCGCGCCGCGCCACCACCAGGCGCGATGCACGAACGGCCCGTGCGCCGGGTCCATCAGGCCGATGACGGCATGGTCGATCGCCGCGTCGAACCGCATCGTCTCGACGAAGCCGGGGCTCGCGTCATCGGCAAAACCGTCGAGGTGCGGGACCGGCGGCGCGGCGGCGGCGTCGCTGCCGAAATAAACCCAGACATTGCCCTGCGCCTCCGCCGCCGGATAGCGCGGTACGGAGACTTGCGCGAGGTCGAATTTCTGTCCGGCGACGAGCGAGGGGATCGCGGTGCAGCGCCCGTCGGTCGCGAACTTCCAGCCGTGATAACAGCATTCGACTTGGGCGCCGTCGAAGCGGCCTTCGCTTAGCGGCATCCCGCGATGCGGGCAGATGTCGCGCAGCGCGAAGACGGCGCCCGCGCGATCGCGGCCGACCAGCACCGGCTCGCCGAGCATGATGCGGTGGACGAACCGACCGGGCCGCAGCAAACGGCCGGGCGCCGCGTAGTACCAGGCTTCGCGCAGCGGCGCGCTCGAATCCTCGGCGGCGAGATCCACGGCGCGTTCCACGGCACGTTCCACGGGGCGCTCCAGCGGCGTCGTCATCGCGCCGGAATAGCGCGGCGGGCGCGCCGCTGCAATCGCGCCAACGGGCCGCCTCTTACGCGCTTCTATGCGAGGGCCGCGTCAGCGGCTATTTTCCGGGCGAATCATGTCTGGCCTTCGCATCATCCGACACCCCGGTTCCGGTGCCGACTACGCGCGCGGCGCGGTGCTGGCGATGGGTAATTTCGATGGGCTGCACAAGGGCCATGCGGCGCTGATCGGCGAAGCCGCGAGGCTCGCCCAGATGCGCGGTGTCCCCAGCGCGGTGCTGACCTTCGAGCCGCATCCGCGCAACGTCTTCATCCCCGGCTGTGAGCCGTTCCGGCTGACCCCGTTTCGCGTCAAGGAGCGCGAGATCGCCCGGCTCGGCGTCGATTTTTTGTTCATCCAGCATTTCGACGCCGAATTCGCCGGGCGAAGCGCCGAATCGTTTATCGACGAGGTGATGGTGGGGGCGATCGGCACGGTGCACATCGTCGTTGGCCACGATTGCACCTTCGGCAACCGGCGGCGCGGCACGCCCGAGATGCTGCGCGAGATGGGCGCCGCGCGCGGCTTCGGGGTCAGCGTGATCGATCCGGTGCGCGACGACGCGGCGGTTTATTCCTCGACCCATATCCGCGAGCTGCTCAAGGCCGGGAAGCCGCGCGAGGCGGCGGCGCAGCTCGGCCGCTTCTGGGAGATCGACGGCCGTGTTGCGCTCGGCGACCAGCGCGGCCGCACCATCGGCTTCCCGACCGCCAATCTCGGGCTCGGCGAATATTTGCGCCCGGCGTTCGGGGTCTACGCCGTGCGCGTGTCGGGAGATGGCGCCGACGATCCGCTCGACGGCAAGACTGTCGACGGCGTCGCCAATATCGGCCTGCGCCCAACGGTCGGCGGGCTGGTGCCGCGCCTCGAGGCGCATCTGTTCGACATCGACCGCGACCTTTACGGCCGGCATTTGCGGGTGGCGCTGGTCGACTTCATTCGCCCCGAGCGCAAATTCGCCAGCTTCGGCGAACTAAAAGGCCAGATCGCCGCCGACGCCGCCCGAGCGCGGGAAATCCTGGCGGCGGAACCGGCGTAGAAGGAAGGCGGCCGATGGCAAAGTCCAGATCGCTTAGCGTTCGCTTAGATCAGGAATTGGATGCCCGGCTGAGTTCCGTGGCTGAAAACCTCCACCGGCCTCGCTCCTGGGTTGTCGAGCAAGCGATCAAGGAATTCCTCGACCTTCAGGCATGGCATTTGGCCGCGATCGAAGAGGGAATTCGGGATGCCGATGCCGGGCGGCTGGTGTCGCACGAAGACGTGGTTGCCTGGGTAGAGTCCTGGGGCACGTCGAACGAGCTATCCATGCCTGAATGCAAGTAACCTGGACCGCGGCGGCTCTTCGCGATCTGGCCGCGATTCGAGAATACATAACAGCGGACAATCCGCGTATTGCGGATCACCAGGTGGCGGTGATTCTCGCCGCCACATCGCGCCTAGCGGATTTTCCTGGACTGGGACGGATCGGAAGACGATCGCAGACTCGCGAGTTGGTGGTCGCCCGGACGCCTTATATCGTCGCTTATCGAATCCGGGCCAATACGGTTGAGGCACTGCGCGTATTGCACGGAAGGCGACGCTGGCCGGATCGGCTCTGACACCGCGCCAATAAGCCCCTCGAATTGCGGCCGTGCCGCTGTTATATCTCGGCGATGGCGACGGGTTGCGGATGGATGCAGCGAATTACGCACCCGGCCCTCTTCTGAGGACCGGGCCGCAGTCGTTTTCTAAAGCATCTCGTCCAGGACCCGCTATGCCCACCGACTATCGCTCCACCGTTTTTCTGCCCAGGACCGACTTCCCGATGCGCGGCGATTTGCCGAACCGCGAGCCGGCGATGCTTGCCCGCTGGGAAGCGATGGGCCTTTACCAGAAACTGCGCGAGGTCTCGCGGGGGCGCGAAAAATTCGTGCTGCATGACGGGCCGCCTTACGCCAACGGCGAGCCGCATCTCGGCACCGCGCTCAACAAGATCCTCAAGGACATCGTCAATCGCGGCCAGCAGATGCTCGGCAAGGACGCGCCCTATGTCCCCGGCTGGGACTGCCACGGCCTGCCGATCGAGTGGATCGTCGAGGAGCAGTACCGCAAGAAGAAGCAATCGAAGGACAGCGTGCCGATCGTCCAGTTCCGCCAGGAATGCCGCGACTTCGCCGCGCACTGGATCGAGGTGCAGAAACGCGACTTCAAGCGCCTTGGCGTGGTCGGCGACTGGGACCATCCCTATCTGACGATGAGCTTCGACGCCGAGGCGCAGATCGTCCGCGAGATCGGCAAGTTCCTGATGAACGGCGGGCTCTACAAGGGCGCCAAGCCCGTCTTGTGGTCGGTCGTCGAGCAGACCGCGCTCGCCGAGGCCGAGGTCGAGTACCACGACCACCGCTCGACGACCGTGTGGGTGCGCTTCCCGCTGACGCACGCCCCGCGCCCGTCGCTGCGCCACCACGCCTCGGCGGTGATTTGGACGACGACGCCGTGGACCTTGCCCGGCAATCGCGCGATCGCCTACAGCGCCGATCTCGAATATGCGGTGATCCAGGTCGACGAGACCGCCGAGGGCAGCCGCGCGGTCGGTCCGAAAGCCAAGGGACCTCAAGACGGCGCGCTGGGCGAAAAGCTGCTGGTGGCGATGCCGCTGATCGAGGATTTCTGCAAGGAAGCCGGGATCGTGCGGCACACGATCGTCGATCTGTTCCCCGGCGGCGCGCTTGCCGGCGCCGTGGCGCGGCATCCGCTCGCAGGCCAGGGCTACGATTTCGACGTGCCGCTCCTGCCGGCCGGGTTCGTCGTCGCCGACGCCGGCACGGGCCTTGTGCATATCGCGCCCAATGCCGGGCTCGACGATTGGGAGTTGGGCCGCGAGCACGGCATCCCGGTGATCGACACGGTCGGGCCGGACGGAGTCTATCTGCCAAGCGTGCCGCTCTTCGCCGGGCGTGTGGTCTACCGCCCGGACGGCAAGCCGGGCGACGCCAACGCGACGGTCATCGCCGCGGTCGAAGCGGCGGGCGGGCTGCTCGCGCGTTCGGAGCTGGTCCATTCCTACCCGCATTCGTGGCGGTCGAAGGCGCCGCTGATCTTCCGCAACACGCCGCAATGGTTCATCAGCATGGAGACCAACGGCCTCCGCGCGGCGGCGCTGAAGGCGATCGACGAGACCCGCTGGGTCCCACCGCAGGGCAGGAACCGCATCCGCGCGATGATCGAAGGCAAGCCCGACTGGTGCGTCTCGCGCCAGCGCAGCTGGGGCGTACCGATTCCTATCTTCACCCACAAGAAGACCGGCGAGCCGCTGCGCGACCAGGCGGTGATCGACCGTGTCGCCGCCGCGGTCGAGCGCGACGGCGGCGATGTGTGGTTTTCCGCCGATCCGGCGCAGTTTCTCGGCAATGCCTACGATCCGGCCGAATGGGACCAGGTCACCGACATCATCGAGGTGTGGTTCGATTCCGGCTCGACGCACGCCTTCGTTCTCGAACAGCGGCCGGAATTGAAATGGCCGGCCTCGCTCTACCTCGAAGGCTCGGACCAGCATCGCGGCTGGTTCAACTCGTCGCTGATCGAGGCGTGCGGCACGCGCGGCCGGGCGCCCTACGAGGCGGTGCTGACGCATGGCTTCGTGCTCGACGAGGCCGGGCGCAAGATGTCGAAGTCGCTCGGCAACGTCATCGCGCCGCAGGACGTGATGAAAGCGAGCGGCGCCGACATCCTGCGGCTCTGGGTCGCCGGCTCGGATTATTCCGAGGACATCCGCATCGGCCCCGAAATCCTCAAGCGCTTCGGCGACACCTATCGCCGCCTCAGGAATACGCTGCGCTATCTGTTGGGCGCGCTCGAAGGGTATTCGCCGCGCGAGGCGGTGCCGGCGCCCGATTTTCCTGGCTCGATGCCCGAGCTCGAGCGCTGGGTGCTGCACCGGCTCGCCGAGCTCGACCGGCTGGTGCGGCAGGCGGTCGAGGATTTCGATTTCCACGCGATGTTCACCGCGCTGCATAATTTCTGCGCGGTCGATCTCTCGGCGTTTTATTTCGACATCCGCAAGGACCGGCTCTATTGCGACGCGCCGGAGGGTGCGGCGCGGCGGGCGACCCGCACGGTGCTGGACCGCACCTTCGATTGCCTGGCGCGGTGGCTGGCGCCGATCCTGTGCTACACCGCCGAGGAGGCTTGGCTTGCCCGGACCGGCGCGGAGGACGACCGGGAGCCCGGCCGCAGCATCCATCTCGAAACCTTCGCCGAGGTGCCGGAAGCCTGGCTCGATCCCGAATTGGGCAAGCGCTGGGCGGAGCTGCGCGACCTGCGCCGCGTGGCGACCGGTGCGCTTGAAGTGGAGCGCGCCGCCAAGCGGATCGGCTCCAGCCTGCAAGCGGCGATCGACCTTTACGTGCCGACCGAGACCACGTCGCTGCTGCGCGACATCGACCTGGCCGAACTCTGCATCGCCTCGTCCGGCACGGTTATCGCTGCCGCGCCGCCGGCTGGCGCCTTCACCTTGCCCGACCTGCCCGGCATCGGAATCGTCGTGCGCGATGCGGCGGGGGACAAATGCGAGCGCTGCTGGCGGATTCTCGACGAGGTCGGCAGCGTGCCGGGTCATGCCGATCTGTGCCGCCGCTGCGCCGGCGTTGTCGACTCCCGCGGGAGCGAACTGGCGGGCGCCGCCGGATGATCGGGCGCGGCATCGGCACGGCGGCAGCGGTGATCGGCCTCGATCAGCTCAGCAAATATCTGGTGCTGCAGCATTTCGGCGAAGCCGGCTGCATCGATCGCCGCGAGCCGGTGACCGCGTTTTTCGAATTGGTGCTCACCTGCAACCGCGGCATGAGCTTTGGTCTGTTCAATACCGGCCGGGGGCTGAGCGTGCCGCTGTTCACGATCGCCGCGGCGGCGATCGTGGCGATCCTGGTGTTTTGGCTGTCGCGCGTGCGCAGCGACATCCTGTCGACCGCGATCGGCCTCATCATCGGCGGCGCGATCGGCAATGTGATCGACCGGGTGCGGCTTGGCGGGGTGGTAGACTTTCTTTATTTTCATCTGGGCTCGTGGTATTGGCCGGCCTTCAATCTCGCCGATTCGGCGATCTGCATCGGCGTCGTGGTAATGCTTCTCGAAGGATTACTGAGCGGGCACCTCGGTCCACCGGCTAAGCAGGAAGGCGACCCGTTGCCATGACCGTCCACCGCGGAATGATTACTGCTGTCGTCTTTCGCTTGTCGCCGGTCATTGTTTGCTTGACAGCGGGAATCTTGCTTTCCGCCTGCAACAACTTCAAGCAAATGGTCGGCATCGAGCCGACCTCGCCGGACGAGTTCGCGATCGAATCCAGGGCGCCGCTGACCATCCCGCCCGATTTCGCGCTGCGCCCGCCGGCGCCCGGCGCGGCCCGCCCGCAGGAGACCAGCGTGGCGGACAAGGCGCGCGGCGTCATCGACAACGCCGGACCGGGCGAACCCGGCAAGCAGGCGAGCGGATCGCTGAAATACCAGGGCGCCAACCTTGCCGACCCGAACGCGCAGATCGCCGACCAGAGCCTGTCGGCAAAGCTGCTGCAGGCCGGCGATACCAGCGGCGGGATCGTCGTCGAGAAGCGCGCGACGACGGCGCTGCAGGGCGTCAATTAGACCTTTTTCATCTCCGCGAAACACCGAGGCGGTCGATGCAAAGCTTATGGTCGGATCGTGACGCCGGGGCGATGGCCGCCCGTTACGCGGCGGCCGGCATCACCGAGGATTTGGCGCTGCGCGTCTATACCTCGCGGCTGCTGGGCGGCGACCCGAGCCTGGTGCTGCACGGCGGCGGCAACACCTCGGTCAAGACCACCGCCACCGACCTCGTCGGCGATGAATGCGATGTCCTCTGCGTCAAGGGCAGCGGCTGGGACATGGCGGCGATCGAACCCGCGGGGCTGCCGGCGGTGCGGCTGGAGCCGCTGCGCACGCTGCGCCGGCGCGACGCGCTCAGCGACCAGGACATGGTCCGCGTGCAGCGCGCCAATTTGCTCGATCCCGGCGCGCCGAACCCGTCGGTCGAGACGCTGCTGCATGCTTTCCTGCCGCATAAATTCATCGACCACACGCATGCCACCGCGGTGCTGAGCCTCGCCGACCAGCCCGACGCGGCCGAGCGCTGCGCCGATCTCTACGGCGGCCGGCTGGGGCTGGTGCCGTACATCATGCCGGGGTTCCTCTTGGCCAAGAAGGCGGCAGAAATCTTCGAGGAGGACGAGGCGGTCGAAGGGCTGGTGCTGCTGAAGCACGGCATCTTCACCTTTGGCGACACCGCGCGCGACGCCTACGAGCGGATGATCGCCGCCGTGACCCTCGCCGAGGAACGACTGAAGCAGGGCCGCAAGAACGTCTTCGCCCCGGCGGCGCTGCCGCCATCGCCGGCCGCGGCGGCGGAGATCGCGCCGATCCTGCGCGGCGCCTGCGCGCTCGCCGATCCCGCGCTGGCGGGCGCCTACAAGCGCTTCGTGCTCGATTTTCGCGGCGGGCCGGCGGTGCGCAACCTGGTCGACGGCGCCGATATCGAGCGCTATGGCCGCGCCGGCGTCGCCACCCCCGACCATACGATCCGCACCAAGAACTACCCGCTGATCGTGCCGCCGCCGGAGATCGGCAAGCTCGGCGATTTCGCCCGCGCCGCCCGCAGCGCGGTCGAGTGCTTCGTCGCCGCGTACCACGACTATTTCGCGCGCAACAATGCCGCCGCGGGCGGCATCAAGCGCGAGCTCGACCCGATGCCGCGGGTGATCCTGGCGCCGGGGGTCGGACTCTTTGGCCTCGGGCGCAGCGCCAAGGATGCCGCGATCGCCGCCGACCTCGCCGAAAGCTGGGCGCGGACGGTGACCGACGCCGAGGCGGTCGGCACCTTCGAGTCGCTGCCCGAGGCCGAGCTGTTCGAGATGGAATACTGGTCGCTCGAACAGGCGAAGCTCGGCGGCGCGGTGGAGAAGCCGTTGGCCGGTCAGGTCGCCGTGGTGACGGGCGGAGCCGGCACGATTGGGCTGGCGACGGCGCGGGCCCTGCGCGCCGAGGGCGCCGAGATCGCTCTTTTCGACCGCGCCGAGGCCGATCCCGAAGCCGCGGGCAAGAAGTTCGGCGGCCTCGGCATCGCCTGCGACGTCACCGACGCCAGCGCCGTCGCCGCCGCGTTCGCGCGGGTCGTTGCGCGCTTCGGCGGCGTGGATATCGTCGTGTCGAACGCCGGGGCCGCCTGGCAGGGCCGCATCGGCGAGGTGTCGGACGCGGTATTGCGCGAGAGCTTCGAGCTGAATTTCTTCGCCCACCAATCGGTCGCGCGGCAAGCGGTCAAAATCATGCTGGCGCAGCGGACCGGCGGGTGCCTCTTGTTCAACGTGTCGAAACAGGCGGTCAACCCGGGCGTCGATTTCGGACCCTATGGATTGCCCAAGGCCGCGACGCTCGCCTTGATGCGGCAATACGCGCTCGATTACGGCGCCGAGGGCATTCGCGCCAACGCGGTCAATGCCGACCGCATCCGCGGCGGGTTGCTGACGCCGCAGATGATCGCCCAGCGCTCGCGGGCGCGCGGGGTCAGCGAGGCGCAATACATGGGCGGCAACCTGCTGGGGCGTGAGGTGACGGCCGAGGATGTCGCCGCCGCCTTTGTCGATTTGGCGCTGGCGCGCAACACCACCGCGTCGATCGCGACGGTCGACGGCGGCAACATCGCCGCCGCGGTGCGCTGACTAGCGGATGCCGGCGCTCGCCAAAAACTCGCGCACCGCGCCGGCGCAGGCGACCGGCTGTTCGAGCTGCAGCAGGTGCCCGGCGCCGGGCAGCGCCAGGTAGTCGTAGCTGCCGTCCCGGGCGAGCGCCTGGTTGGAGAGGGCGGTCGGGTCGGGGCGCTCGCGCGCGGGATCGGCGCCGATCAGCTTGACCGGACCGGCGAAGGCGCTCGCCGGCGGCCACAGATCGAGATTTATCCCCTGCTCGTACATCGCGGCTTCGAGTTCGGGCGGGCAGCGCAGCACCCAGCCGTCGTCCCAGTGGCGCAGCACGGATTGGGCGACGGCGAGGTGCGAGCCTGCGGCCCAACTTCGCCCGGCGCGCGTCGCGGCATAGTCGCGCGCGAGTTCGGCGGGGTCGGCGAAGCGCTCGCGCCGGGCCCGCGCCCAGGCGACGAGCATGATCAGATACCCGACCATCGGCGCCCGGGCGGGATGACCGGCGGCCGGGTTGTTGGGCGGATCGAACAAGACCAGCGCGTCGAACCGCCAGCCGATTTCCAGCGCCGCGAGCATCGCCGCCTGCGCCGACATCGAATGGAAGAGGCCGGCGGTCGGCTTCTCACCGAATTCGGCGGCGGCCGCGTCGCGTACCCGGTCGAGGTCGCGCGCCATGTGCGCGTAGTCATGGCCGGGCGGGTCGGCGAGCGCGTTCCAACCGTGGTTGCGCGCGTCGAACAGCACGATCTCGAAATCGGCGAGAAACCGGCTCCAGAACCCGGCGTAGCCGTCGGTCGCGAATCCGTTACCGTGGCTGACGATGAGGCGATTGCCGCGCGGGTTGCCGTGGCGGCGCACGCGGATGACGGCGCCATCCTCGCCCGCGACGCCGATGATCGCGCTGGGCGCCGGCGGCAGGGCGCCAGCCGGCGCACCCACGATTACGCGCCGCGCGCCGGATAGCTCGCCGCCATGCCGGCGCGGACATCCTGCTGGATGCCGTATTGCGGGAACGGGTAGCGCAGCCCGTTCTTCGACAGCGCCTCCATCCCGGCGATCGCTTTTGGCAGGTAATCGGGCGGCAGCGCCATCAGCATCTCGTCGTCGAGCACCCCGCCGTAGCGGCGCTCGGCAAAGCACGGGATCGAGAGGCTCGGCTCGCGGGTCTTCAAGGCGCGGCCCCACGAATCGGCGCACGCCGATTCGCCGACGATGCCCCAATCGAACTGCTTGTAGCCGGCCCATTGCAGGCCGTTGATAAAGTACATCATCGCGCCGGGGGTCGCGTAGAAGAGCGCGATGTCGGGCGGGTCGAGCCGGCCGCTGGCGAGCGGCGCCACCGCCATCGCCTCGTACCGGCCGTCGGCGACGCAGTTCATCGCCGCCTGGTGCGCGGTGGCGTCCGCCTCGGTCGAATACCAGACGCCGACCATGTGCTTGCCGGATTTCCACTCGGCGTCCTTGGCGTTGCCGAGGCCGATCACCGCGCGGCACTGGGCGCCGACGAGGTTGTCGGCGGTGATGCCGACGGTCCAGCCGAGCCGCGAGGCCTGCCCGACCACCTGATCGAAAGTGTGGATCGATTGCGGCCGGCGGATGCGCGGGATCGCCTCCATCTCGGCGCGGTTCTCGTAGAGCTTCATCGCGAAGACAAACGAGCGCAGCTTCAGCAGGCGCTCGAGATCGGCGGTGATTTTGGCCCAGTCTTCGGTCATGGCGGAATCTTCCCGATTGCTGTCGTAGCGCGAGATTGCGTCGTCGCCGCGCTTCCCGCAACGACGGCTTCAGCCGTCACTTCTCGTGCATGACATGCACGCCGTCCCAGCTTCCCGGCGGATGGGCGATCAGCTCCCGGCAACGGTCGCGCATCGTGCGTGCCGCGAGATCATCGGGACGGAGGAGCGCGGCCTGGGCGAAGAGCGCGCCGCTGCGCGCGAATTCGCCGGCGAAATACAGCTCCAGCGCCGATTCATAAAGGTCGCGCGCCGCGAGAACATCGGACGCTATCGCATCCTTCACTCCGATCAGCTCGCACACCAGAGTGCCCTGATGACGGCCCTTGACCGCGACCCGGTCGAGGCGGCGCCATTCGAAATCGCCCCCGGCCTCTTCCATCAGCGCGTACACGGCCATGATGCAGGTGCCGTAGACTTTGTTGAGCCCTTCGAGACGGCTCGCGAGGTTCACCTCGTCGCCGAGCAGCGTGTAAGCGAAGCGGTCCGGCGTGCCCATATTGCCGACCAGCACCTCACCGAGGCCGAGGCCGATGCGGGCGTGGAAGAGGGGCTCGCCGGGCGGCGTCTGTTGCCTCGATGCGGCCAGCAGCTGCTGGGCTTCGAGCGCGGCGAGGCAAGCCTGCCGCTGATGGCCCGGCAGCTCCTCCGGCGCGTTGAAGAACGCCATGATGCCGTCGCCCATGAACTTGTCGACGGTGCCGCCATGTCGGGCGATGGCGCCGCTCATCAGCTGAAAGTAGCCTCCCATCACCTCGATCAGCCGGTCGGGCTGCATCCCCTCGGAGATCGTGGTGAAGTTGGCCACGTCGGAGAAATGTATCGTGAGGCGCCGGTGTTCGGCGCCGAGAACAGCCTCGTCGCCGCGGGCCAGAAGTTTGCGAACCAGATCGGTCGGCACGTAATGGGCAAAAGACCGCAGGCTCGCCTTCATCCGGTCGACCGAAGCGCCGAGCTCGTTGACCTCGTGCACAAGTGAATGCGGTGCAGGCTCGTGCGAGATGGTGAAATCGCCGACGCGGTGGAGGTCGTCGGCAATCGCGGCGATCGGCCGCGCAATGCGCGACGACAGCACTCGTGCCAGCCAGATCGCGAGCAGAACCGCCACCAAGCCGGCGACAACGGCGATCAGGGCATGCCGGTAGGCGCCGCGGCTGATATCGGCCAGATCGACCACCACCCCGATCGTCAGATTGATGTCGCCGACGCCGGTTACCGGCGAAAAGACGACTTCGTAAGACCTGCCGCCCGCCCGGACCCGCGCGGGATTGATGAGGGTCGCCGTCGCGTGCTGCGGCGCCGCCGCGTCGATCGCCGCAGCGGCGAAGCGGACGTTTTCGCCCGACGGAGTCACGATCCGTCGGCCGTCGCGGTTGGCGAGAAAGACCGCGCCATGCTCGCCGATCTGCAAGGTCGACAGAAACGCGGCGATACCCTCGAGCTTCAGGTCGGCGTGAAAGACCCCCATCGGCGCCGCCGCGCCCACGGCGACCGACCGGGTCATGCAGCTCACTCCAGTGCCGCCGCTGAAGAACTTGTAGAACGGCGACCATGTCGTGCCGGCGGTAGCGATGGCCTGCTTGAACCAGGGCCGTGTAGTGGCAAAGAACGGCTGGGTATCGACCGTGCTGGGGGGCGAGCGCACCCCATCCGCGGCAATCGCCACCTGCCGGGGCACCGCGCCATCGACTTGAGGATCGGCGATATACTCGACGATCTCGCCGCTGCCGTACCGCACCGCGCCGGCATACCACCCGCCGACATCGCCATAGCCGACAAAGAACAACAGGGGCGAGACCCGCAGCTCTTCGGCGAACGCTTGGGCCAAGCGGTCATGGTCGTCGAACGGCAAGAGCCCGCGAGACGCAAGCGCGGCAAACTTCTCGGTAAATTGCGGCGCATCGGAAAAGAAATTGCGCACGCCGGCCTCGGTGGCGCTGACCGCGTCGATGCGCGCCTGGTCGATCAGGTTGCGCGTTACGGAAACCATCAGGATCGCCGCGCCGGTGCCGATCGCCGACGCCGTCAGCAGGACCAGCCCGACGATCGTCATCAGCAGCGTCGGGCGCAGCCGAAACCGGGTGCTGCGCCACATCACGCGACCTCGACCAACGGCGCGTAATACTCCCGCGGCACACCGGCGCGATCGCGCGCGGCATGGTTGAAGGGCGGCTTCAGCGATCCGGTGAAGTGGCGGCGAACGCGGTCGCGGAAGGTGTCGGCCGGGTCGAGCCCGCGCTCGCGGCACAGCCTGTCGAACCAGTGCGCGCCGACCGCGACATGGCCAATTTCGTCGGCGTGGATGCGCTCCAGGATCGCCGCGCTCTCGGTATCGCCGGCGCGCTGCAGCCGGCGGATCATCTCGGGCGTCACGTCGAGGCCGCGCGCCTCCAGCACCAGCGGCACGACCGCGAGCCGGGCGAGCAGGTCGCCGGCGGTCGCCGCCGCCGCCGCCCACAGCCCGTCATGCGCCGGCAGCGCGCCGTATTCGCCGCCAAGCACGGTGAGACGCGCATCGAGCAGCGCGAAATGCTCGGCCTCCTCGGCGGCGACCCCGGCCCAGTCGTCGAAGAATTGGCGCGGCAAATCCTCCTGCGAAAACCTGGCGACGATGTCCCAGCCCAGATCGATCGCGTTCAGCTCGATATGCGCGAGCGCATGGATCAACGCGACGCGGCCGGGAGGCGCGCCCAAATTGCGCCGCCGCTTCATCTCGCGCGGCGGGCAGAGCAGCGGCCGCTCGGGCCGAGCGGGGCGCGGCGGCGGGGTTGCAACGCCGACCGCAATCCCGCCGCGACGCCAGCGCGCCGCGACCGCCCGGCTCAATTCGACTTTCATTGCCGGCTCAGCGGCGGTGAGGACCGCGACCGCGCCGGAAGCAAGCCCCTCCCTCTCCCCGCTTGCGGCGCGAGGGGTTCGGGTTTGCGCGCGCTCCCCCTCCCCGCGAGCGTGGAGAGGATCGGGGTGAGGGGCCGCCAAGATCGGGGTCAGAGGCCCTGCGCCGCCTTCAGCACTTCGGCGACATGGCCGGGCACCTTGACCTTGTGCCAGACGCCGCGCACGACGCCGCCCTTGTCGACGAGGAAGGTCGAGCGGTCGATCCCCATGTATTTGCGGCCGTACATGCTCTTCTCGACCCAGACGCCGTAGCTCTCGACGACCTTGCCGTCGGTGTCGGAGCCGAGGGTGAAGGGCAGCTGGTATTTCGCCTTGAACTTGTCGTGCGAGGCGACCGGGTCCTTGGAGATGCCGATCACGGTGGCGCCGGTCTTGCCGTAATCGGGAAACGAGTCGCGGAACCCGCAGGCCTGGGCGGTGCAGCCCGAGGTGTCGTCCTTCGGGTAGAAATAGATCACCACCGGCTTGCCCTGCAGCTTCGACAGCGTGACCGAGCCGCCGCCGTCGGTCGGCAGGGTGAAATCGGGGGCTTTGTCGCCGACATTCACGCTCATCTCGCCATGCCTCCTTCTTGGCCTTCGGGGTGTTGCGCCTCGGATGATACAGCCTTTCGCGCCGGCTCGGCGACCAGCCGATCGTACCAGAGAGAAACCGCCGCGCAGGCCGCAGTGATATCCGTGTCGAGCCGGACGACGTCAACCGCGCCGGTCGAGCGCGCCAGCGTCGCGCCGGCCGGGCCGGCGAGCGTGTCCGCGTCCGGCACGCCGTCGAATAGCAGCGTCAGGAACACCCTCACCGCGCGCAGCAGGTCGAGCGCGCCGCCGAGTTCCTGCACCGCTCGCGGTTCGAGAATGCCGGCCTCGCCGAGCGCGGCGATCGCGCCGCCGATATCGCGGCGCAGCACCTGCGGCCTTCCCGCTGCCTCGCGCAGCATCAGGAACTGCGCGATGAATTCGAGGTCGACGAGGCCGCCGCGCCGGTGGCGCAAATCCCAAGCGGCGGGATGCGGATGCTCGGCGGCGATCTTCTCGCGCATCTCGGCGACGTCGATGACGAGGCGGGCCGGGTCACGCGGCACGGCGAGCGCGGCGGCGGCGGCGGTCCCGATGCGCCGGCAGAGCGGCGCGTCGCCCGCCACCGGGCGCGCCCGGGTCAGCGCCATGTGCTCCCAGGTCCATGCCGATTCCTTCTGGTAGCGCGCGAAATGCGCGAGGCTCGCGGCGATCGGCCCCGACGCGCCGGACGGGCGCAGCCGCATGTCGACCTCGTAGAGCCGGCCCTCGACGGTCGGCGCGGTAATGGCGCCGATGAGGCGCTGGCAGAGCCGCGCGTAATAGGTCGAGATCGCCAGCGAGCGGTCGCCGTGGGAGGTCTCGCTCCCGTCCGGCGCGTCGTAGATCAGGATGAGGTCGAGGTCGGACGCCAGGGTCATCTCACGGCTGCCGAGCCGGCCCATCGCCAGGATCGCGACTTCGCCGCCGGGAATCTTTCCGTGGGCGCGCGAAAAATCCCCGGCGGCGGCGGGGAGCAGCATGGCGAGCGCGGTTTCGGCGATATCGGCGAAGGCCCCGCCGGCCGCGGCGGGGTCGAGATTGCGGTGCAGCAGCTGCACGCCGACCTGGAAGCGCCGCTCGTTGGCCCAGCGCCGCAGCAGGTCGAGCGTATCCGCGAAGTCGCGGCCGCCGGAAACAAGCTCGCCCAAATCGGCGGCGAGCGCGGCGCGTCCCGGCAGCGGCGCGAAAAAATTCTCGGCCAGCACCGCCTCGAGCAGCGCCGGCCGGCGCGCCAGGTTTTCGGCCAAAAGCGGCGCCTCCGCCATGATGTCGGCGACGAGCCGCAAGAGCCCCGGATTGGCGTGGAACAGCGAGAACAGCTGCACCCCGGCCGACAGCCGCGACAGGAACTCGTCGAAGCGGCGCAGCGCCGCGTCGGGCGCGGCGGTGGCGCCGAAGATGCGCAGCAGCTCGGGTACCAGATCGGTCAGGATTTCGCGCGCCCGCTGGCTGCGCGTCGCGCGCATGCGGCCGTGATGCCAGTCGCGCACCATGCCGGCGACCGTGCTCGGGTCGGCGAAGCCCATCCGCGCCAGGGTCTCGAGCGTGCCGGGATCGTCGTCGGCGCCGGTGAAGACGAGGTTGCCCGCGCCCGCAAGACTCGGGGCTTCCTCGAAGAGCTCGGCATAATGCCGCTCCACCGACGCGAGCCGCGCGAGCAGCTCGGCGGTGAAGCCCTCGGCTTCCGGGTAGCCGAGGAAGGTGGCGAATTTGGCGACGCCTTCGGCGGTGTTCGGCAGGCGGTGGGTCTGCGCGTCGTCGACCATCTGCAGCCGGTGTTCGACGCGGCGCAGGAAGCGATAGTTTTCGGTCAGATCGGCGCGGTCCGCCTCGGCGATCCGTCCGGCGGCGGCGAGCCGGGCAAGCGCCTCGCAGGTCGCGCCGACCCTGAGCTCGCGCCGCCGCCCGCCCCAGATCAGCTGCTGGGTCTGGGCGAAGAACTCGATCTCGCGAATGCCGCCGCGGCCGATCTTGATGTCGTGCCCGAGGACCGCGATTCGGCCGCCGCCGCGATGCGCCTGGATCTGGCGCTTGATCGAATGGATGTCGGCGATCGCCGCGAAATCGAGATTTTTGCGCCAGATATAGGGCTCCAGTTCGGCGAGGAAGCGGCGCCCGGCCTCGCTGTCGCCGGCCACCGGCCGCGCCTTGATGAGGGCCGCGCGCTCCCAATTCTGCCCGACGCTCTCGTAATAGGAGAGCGCGCTCGCGACCGGCATGACCAACGGGGTCGATCGTGGATCGGGGCGCAGCCGCAGGTCGGTGCGAAAAACGTAGCCGTCGCCGGTGCGCTCATCGAGAATGCGCACCAGTCCCCTGGCGAGACGGTTGAAAAAACCGTGCAGCGCGTCGCGCGCGCGCGACGGGGCTCGGACGGGATCGTAGAGCAGGATGAGGTCGATATCGCTCGAATAATTGAGCTCGCCGCCGCCGAGCTTGCCCATGCCGAGCACGATGAGGCCGCTGGTTTCGGGTTCGGCGTCGGCCGCGAAGGGAGTGGCCGCCGCATGACGCAGCAGGTGGCGGATCGCGGCATCGATCGCGGTTTCGGCAAAGCGGGTCAGCGCCGCCATCTGCCGGTCGAGGCTCCAGGCGCCGGCGATATCGGCGACAGCGACGCAAAGCGCGACGCGGCGCCGGGCAATCCGCAGACGGCGCATGAGGCCGGCCACCTCTTCGCCATCAATTGGCCGTTTTGCCTCGGCCATGATCGCCTCGAAGGCGGCGTCGGCGCCGTCATTGACGATCCCGGTCAGGATTTGCCATTCGCGAGCCGCCAGCGCGGAAAGGAACGGGCTGTTGCCGAAGATTGCGGCCAGCAGGCGCCTTCCGGCGGGGGTCGCGCTCCAGGCGCGGGCGGCGGCGGCGCCGGCGTCACCGGCCACGGCGAGGGCTTCGTCCCAATGCGCTTGGCCCAGCGCGAGCAGCCGCGAATCGCCGGGCAAGGGCAGGGCGCCGCCGTTCCGGGCATCATCGGGGGAGAGGTGAGATAACAGCTTCATCGCACGGTTCCGGCGACGACCGCGACACTCGCCCGCCGCTGCGCCCGGGTCAAGCCCAGGCGGCGGCGGTGCGGTTGCGTGCGTCCCGGCCAATGCGGCGGCGGCCACCGCGAACGCCGGTGCAGCACGTCGCGCACCACACGCACCGCCTGCTCGTGGGGCTCGGCGGTGTCGCCGCGGTGCTGATCCTTGTCGCCATCGCCGGCATCTGGCGCCTGCTGCAGGGCCCGGTCGAGCTCGACCGGCTGATTCCCTATGTCGAGCAGGCGCTTGAGCGCTCGGGCGAGGGGATCGGCGTCGCGGTCGCCGGGGTCAGCATCGGCATCGACCGCGACACGCATCAGCTCGACTTGCGGGCCCGGAATGTCCAGCTATCGCTGCCCAACGGCGAGAAGCTGGCGAATTTCCCGGCGATGGCGGCGAGCTTCAGCCTCGACGCGTTGCTTGGCGGCAGGATCGAGCCGACGCGGCTTGTCGTCGAGCGCCCGGTTCTGGCGCTGACCCGTGACGAAACCGGCGCGCTCAGCCTTCGCGTCAGCGACACCGGGATGAATTCCGACCGGCTGGCGCTCGGCCGCCTGCTCGCCGTTTTCGCTCCGCTGCGTCCCGATGCGCCGTGGAGCCGGCTGCGCCAGATCGCCATCCGCGACGCGACGATCGTGCTCGACGACCGGGCGAGCGGCCGGGTGTGGCGCGCCGACCGCGCCGCGGCGACGCTGGGGCGCGGCGAGGACGGCGCCGAGGGCACGCTGTCGTTCGCCGTCGCGCTCGGCAACACCGCCCCCGAAATCCATGCGAGCTACCATTACACGGCGGCGACGCAGCAGCTCGATGTAGGGCTGGAGGCGAACGGAATCGATCCCACCGCGCTGGCGCCGCTGTCATCGGTGCTGGCCCCGCTGGCGCAAGCGCAATTCCCGGTCTCGGGCAGCGCCAATCTCCGCTTCGACCTCGCGAGCGGACGAGCGGAGGGCGGACGGCTCGACCTCGGCTTTGGCGACGGCAAGATCGCGACCGATCTCCTGGCGAGCGGCAGCCTGCCAATGGCGAGCGGCGAACTGCACGCGGATTACGACCCGGCCGCCGCGGAACTGCGGCTGGAGAAGCTGGCGCTCGACCTGCACGGCGGCGCCCGGCTGGTGATCGACGGCAAGCTCGGCGGGCTGAAGGCGCAACTCATCGCCGCCGGCGCGGGGTTGCCGGCGAGCCTCGCCGGCACGCTCGGGATCACCGTGACGCACGTCCCGACGACGCGGCTCGACGCGCTATGGCCGCGCGGCGTCAGCCCCGGCGGGCGCAAGTGGGTCGCGGCCAATCTGTCCGATGGGGTGCTCGACGAAATGGCGATGCAGCTTGGCGTCAAGCTGGACCCGGCCACGCTGTCGGCGGAGTTCTCCGGCGCGCGCGGCACGATGCGCTACCACGGCCTGGCCGTCGATTATTTCCACGGGCTGCCGCCGGCGAAGAAGATCGCCGGCACCGCGACCCTCGGCGACCGGCGCCTCGATTTCGCGGTGAGCAGCGGCACGGTCAAATCGCTGAAGATGCCCGGCGGCACCGTGTCGATCACCGATATCGGCGCGCCGGTCGAGACGCTGACCGTCGATGTCGGCATCGCCGGCGGTTTGCAGGATATCCTCGAAGCGATCGACGCCAAGCCGCTGCGCTACGCCCGCGATGCCGGGATCGACCCGGCGCGCCTCGGCGGCAAGGCCGACGCCCAGCTCCACTTCAAGCTGCCGCTGCTCGCCGATTTGAAGCTCGACCAGGTCGATTACGGCGCGAAGGCGACGCTCACCGGCGTCTCCTACGCAAAGGTCGCTTTCGACCGCGCCCTGACCGATGGCAGCTTCGCCCTCGATCTCGGTCATGACGGCGTGCACGCCAAGGGCAGCGGCAGCTTCGACGGCTCGCCGGCGACGATCGACGGCAATTTTTATTTTCACCCAAAGGCCGGTCCGCGCATTCGCTACCGCATCGGGCTGACGCTCGACGATGCGGCACGGCGGCGGCTCGACTGGAATGTCGCGTCCGACCGCCTCTCCGGTCCGGTCGCGGTCGACCTGACCTATACCGTGCCGAGCGGCGACACGCGCGCCGAGGTTGACGCCGCGGTCGATCTCGGCGCCGCGAGCCTCGCGGTCGACGAGGCCGGCTGGAAGAAGCCGCCGCAAATTCCGGGCGCCGCCAAGCTTGTCGTCGAGCTCGACGACGATATCCTCGTCGGCCTCCAGATCGACATCAAGGCGCCCGGCCTCGACGGCCGGTTCGCGGTCGCGCTGAACCCCGGCGACCGGCGCATCGACCGCATCGACATCCGCCGCCTGGCGATCGCCGACAGCGACATAACCGGCACCGTGAGCCGGCGGCCGGAAGGCGGCTGGCGCGCCGATATTCACGGTGCGCGGCTCGACCTGCACCGCGCGCTGAAGCACGCGCTCGACGACGATTCGCCGGCCGGCCGGACGCCGCTCGCGATCGACGCGCATCTCGCGCGGCTGATGCTGGGGCCGCATCGCGAGGCGCAGAACGTGTCCGCCGCCTTGCTGCGCGACCGCGGCGGCTGGCAAGCGATCAAGATCGACGGAAGCTACGCCAACGGTCACCGCCTTGCGCTGAGCCTCAGCGATCAAAAGCTGCATTTCGCATCGGACGATCTTGGCGCGAGCCTTGCCTTCTTCGGCGTCGCCGACAATGTCGTCGGCGGCAGGCTGGCGATCGACGGCACGCTCGCCGAAATGGGCGGCCATCGCCTGTGGCGTGCCCATTTCGACGGGTCGGATTTCAGCCTGGTGCGGGCCCCCGCGCTCGCGCGGCTGCTGTCGCTCGCCTCGCTCGACGGGATCGCCGGGCTGATGTCGGGGTCGGGCATCCCGTTTGTGACGCTGCGCGGCGATGTCGCGTTCACGCATGGCCGCCTCTCGATCGATCGCCTCATCGCCTATGGCGGCGCTTTGGGGATCACCGCCATGGGCTGGCTCAATCCTGGGCAGGACCGGATCGACATCGACGGCACGCTGGCGCCGGCCTACGCGCTCAACTCGGTGCTGGGAAATTTCCCGGTGCTCGGCTCGTTGTTGATGGGCGGCGAGGGCCAGGGCCTCTTCGCGGCAAGCTTCCGCCTCACCGGCTCGAACGACGATCCGACCGTGACGGTCAACCCGCTGAGCGCGCTGACGCCGGGTTTGCTGCGGCACCTGTTCGACCCATTTCAGGGCTCGGCGCAGACCGGGCCGCCGCAAGACGCCGGGCACTAAGCAACCAATTCGCCACCCCCGGCAAAAGCGGGGGTCCAGGGCAAGCGACCGAACGGCCGCTTTCGCGGGAATGACGACAAAGAAGCTCCGGCGTATGTTCAGCCTGGCCGCACGAGAACGTAACGCTTGCGGCCGGCGCTGAGCTTGATGACTCCGTTTTCGAGATTGGCATCCGAAAGAAGCTGCGTTTCACTGATGACAACCGCATCGTTCGCACGTGCGCCGCCGCTCTTGATGAGCCGCCGCGCCTCGCTGTTCGAGGCCGCCAGTCCGGCCAGCACGAACAGCTCAAACGCCGGCAAGCCATTGGCGAGCATGTCATGCTCGACGGTGATCCGCGGCAGCCCGTCAGTGGCGCCGCCTGCACCGAATACGGCATCGGCGGTTTTTGCCGCGTCCTCGGCGGCTTCGCGGCCGTGGCAGAGGGCCGTTGCCGCGGTCGCCAGCACCTTCTTCGCCTCGTTGATATCGCTGTCCCGCAGCTTCTCAAGCCGCGCGATCTCGTCGAGCGGCAGTTCGGTGTAGAGCCTCAGGAAGCGGCCGACATCGCCATCCTCGGTGTTGCGCCAATATTGCCAGTATTCGTAAGGGCTCAACCGCTCGGCGTTGAGCCACACCGCGCCGCCAACGCTCTTCCCCATCTTGGCGCCCGAGGCGGTGGTCATCAGCGGTGTCGTCAGTCCGAACAATGCTTTGCCGGCGACCCGACGCCCGAGCTCGACCCCGGCGACGATGTTGCCCCACTGGTCGGAGCCGCCCATCTGCAGGGCGCAATCGTGGCGCCGGGCCAATTCGACAAAATCGTAGGCCTGGAGGATCGCGTAGTTGAATTCGAGAAAGGTGAGCGGCTGCTCACGCTCCAGGCGCAGCTTGACGCTGTCCTGGGTCAGCATGCGGTTGACCGAGAAATGCCGGCCGATATCGCGCAAGAGCGGGATATAGCGCAATTCGTCGAGCCAGTCGGCGTTGTTGACCACCATCGCGTCGGTCGGCCCGTCGCCCAATGTGAGAAACTTGGCGAAGACCTGGCGGATGCCGGCCATGTTGCGCGCGATGTCGGAATCGGACAGCAGCGGCCGCGCCTCGTCCTTGCCCGACGGATCGCCGATCCGCGTCGTGCCGCCGCCCATCAAGACGATGGGTTTATGCCCCGAGCGCTGATAAAGCCGCAGCAGCATGATTCCCAACAGGCTGCCGATATGCAGACTGTCGGCGGTGCAGTCGTAGCCGATATAGGCGGCGGCGACGCCGGCGTTGAGGCGCGCGTCGAGCGCGGCCTCGTCGGTGCATTGGTGCACATAGCCCCGCTCGGCGGCGGTGGCGAGGAAGGCATTGGGCATGGCGGCGTCATCTAGCACAAATCGGCCATCAAATCTTTGCCGGGCGCTGGGGCTGATGAGCGGCACGTCGTTGGACGGCATCGATGTCGCGGCGCTGGAGAGCGACGGCGAGGCGCATGTCGCGACCGGCCCGGCGCTGACGGTTTCCTATCCCGGCGATTTTCGCGAGCGGCTGCGCGGCGTGCTCGGCGGCGCGGGCCCGGTTGCCGCCGTCGAGGACGAGCTGACCCGGCGGCATGCCGCGGCGATCGCCGAGTTCCGCCGGAGGCACCCTGAAATCACGGCCGAGCTGATCGGGTTTCACGGCCATACGATCCTGCACGAGCCGGAGCACCGCCGGACCTGGCAGATCGGCGACGGCGCGCTGTTGGCCCGGCTCACCGGTTGCGACGTGGTCGCCGATTTCCGCGGCGCCGATGTCGCCGCCGGCGGCGAGGGCGCACCGCTGGCGCCGCTCTACCACGCGGCGCTGGCGAGCGAGCTGCCGAAGCCGCTCGCGGTGCTCAATCTCGGCGGGGTGGGCAACGTCACCTGGATCGGCCCAGGGGGTAAAAATGGCGAAGACATCCTCGCCTTCGACACCGGGCCGGGCAATGCGATGCTCGACGACTGGGTACGGCGGCACAGCGGGCGGAGCGCCGACATCGGCGGCGCGCTCGCCCGCGCCGGACGAGTTTCGCCGGCGCATGTCGCGCGCTTCCTGGCGGCGCCGTATTTCGCGCGGGTTCCGCCCAAATCGCTCGACCGCGACGCTTTCGCGGCCTTTGTGCCGGATGGCCTGTCGCCGGCGGACGGCGCCGCGACCTTGACCGAGATGACCGCCGCCGCGGTCGCCGCCGCGCGTCCTCACTTCCCGCTGCCGGCGCGCGAATTCCTCGTTAGCGGCGGCGGCCGGCGCAACCCGGCGCTGATGGGCGCGCTCTCCCGCTTGCTGGGCGTCCCGCTGCGGCCGGTCGAGGCGGTCGGCTGGGACGGCGACGCGCTCGAGGCGCAGGCTTTCGCCTATCTCGCGATCCG
>Ga0075522_10000559_pt1 | contig 27232 bp, 39 predicted proteins | sample NGEPerA_FD_74796 | JGI IMG/M metagenome (GOLD analysis project Ga0075522, IMG submission 74796) | Arctic peat soil microbial communities from the Barrow Environmental Observatory site, Barrow, Alaska, USA - NGEE PermafrostL2-A | ecosystem: Environmental > Terrestrial > Soil > Wetlands > Peat ...
ACGCCACGCGCGTGGCGTATGCCAGTTGCTGCGCGTTATCCACCAGCTTGGCCATGGTGAGCTGCTTGATGTATTTCAAGGATTCCGCCAGGGCCAGCATCAGCGCCGTGTTGGGCGTCCAGGCCGATTCGCCTCCCGCCGCCATCTTGCGCTCTTTCTTCAGGCTGAAATAATAGTGCGGCAGTTTAGCCGTATCCATGAACGCCCAGGCCTTCGGGCCGATCGCCATGAACGCCAGTCCCGGCGGGATCATGAACGCTTTCTGCGATCCGCCGATGCAGATGTCGATTCCCCAGCCGTCGATGTCGAGCGGCATCGTGCCGATTCCGGTGATCGCATCCACCACGAAAATCGCGCCGGTCTTCTGGACCGCCTCACCCATCGCGCGCACATCGTGCACCGCGCCTGTCGACGTTTCCGAAGCTTGTACGAACACGCCCTTGGTGTCCGGATTCGCGGCGAGGGCTTGCGCCACCGTCTCCGGCTTCACTACTTGTCCGTACGGCGCTTCCAGAACTACCACGTTCAGGCCGTACGCTTTGACCATCTCCACCCAGCGTTCGCCGAACTTTCCCGCGGTGCAAACGATCACGCGGTCGCCGGGCGAAAAGCAATTCGACACCGAGGCATCCATGCCGCCGGTTCCCGAAGCCACCAGCACCAGCACATCGTGCGACGTGCCCAGCACTTCTTTCAGGTCCGCAAGCACCTTGCTGTAAAGATCGCGAAAATCCTGGGTTCGATGATGCAGATCGGCGTCCATCATCGCGTGCAGCGCCTTCGGATAAAGAGGCGTCGGCCCCGGAGTTAACAAGCGTTGCTTTTTGATATGCATGGCGGGGTTGGACTACTTTTTCAGCATAGCATCGCGTAGACTGAGGGAATTATGGCGCTGAGGCATTTATGGCATTGATAGATCAGGTTTCAAAAGACATGGTGACCGCGATGAAGGCCCATGAGGCAACTCGCCTGGACGCATTGCGCATGCTCAAGACCGCGCTCATGAAGTACAAAGTGGACAACATGAAGGAGCTCGACGAGCAGAGCGAGCTGCAGATCCTGAACATGCTGGTCAAGCAGCGACGCGAATCGGCCGACATGTTCCGCAAGGGAAACCGTCCCGAGCTCGCCGATAAAGAAGAAGCCGAGCTGAAGCTGATGGAGTCCTACATGCCCTCCGCCCCCACTGAAGCGGAGATCGACGCCGCCATCGCCGCAGCGCTGTCTGAAACCGGGACGACGTCGCTCAAACAGATGGGCGTGGTGATGAAAGCCGCGCAGGCTAAGCTCGCCGGCAAGCGCGTGGACGGCAAAGCGCTCAGCGATCGCGTGCGTGCGAAATTGAGCTGAGTCCACAATGGGCTCCGTAATGGGCTCGACGGGGCGGGCGCAGGCGGCTCTATTCGCCGCCATCGCGATGGTGCTGCTGACAGGCTACTACCTGATCGACGACGCCGCGTTGATCGGCGACGCGCCCGCACTGTTTCTGCTGGGCAGCGTCGTCCCCAGCATCGTGTGGGCTGCGTTTTTCTTCGTCGTCTACAGAAGTTCTCCTTCCGCTCGCACCGTCACCTGGATCACTCTGATCTTCGCCGTGCTCTTGGAAGCCGTCGTGGATTACATCCGGTTTCAGGAGTCCGTGAGCTATTGGACGCCGTTGGGAAACGCGCTTAATCTGTACGGCTGGCTGCTCCGGCTCGGATGGGCCGTGTTTCTCATTTCCTTCGCGCTAGCGCCGGATCGCAAGCGTACTCGCCAGATCGCGCTCTTGCTGGCGATCGTTTCGATTCCTTTAGCCTGGAGTACCGCGTTCGATGCGTGGAACAGCGGGATTGGATTTCTGGTCGACGACATTCCGAGGGAGGCATTCCGGCGCGTTGTGATTACACCTGCAATACGAACCGTCTACTGGGTGTCGCAAATTCTTTTTCTATGGACTGCCTGGGGAAATCCCGAGGCGCGAGATTCCACTCAGACATCCTCGACGCGCGTCGCGCCTTAAGAATCAACGTCGCCTGAAATCTCGCTTGACTCGCTGGACGCTCCGCGTTATAAATTACAAGGCCAAAGCGTGACGGTATCCACACAATTTTCTTCATGAGTTCCACTGCCACAATGCAGCACAGCGCGGAAATGGTGCCTGCAGAGGCGTTGCGTACGATGGTCCACGATCTTCGCCAGCCGCTTTCGAACATCGAGGCGGTCGCCTACTATCTGTCGTTGGTGCTGCCCAAAAGCGATCCGAAGATCCAGGAACATCTGGAGCGCATCCGGGAGCTGGTGCAGCAATCCAGCGATATCCTCTCGAATAGCGTGCGCCAGGCGGATTGCGCGCAGAGAGCAGACCCCGTCGAAGGCCGCTGATGTTACCATGAGGGTTCCCCCTCGCGGTAACTTCAAATGGTGCGTGAAGTCCCCGACATCTTAGCCCGCATTGTCGAACATAAGCGCTCCGAGCTTGTGCGGGACAGCGCTCGCCGCGGCGAACTGGAACACCGTGCAGCCGATCGAACGGATCATCGCGATTTCCTCCACGCGCTGACGGCCCGGCCACCCGCCATCATCGGCGAGATCAAGAAAGCGTCACCCAGCAAGGGCGTACTGGCCGATCAGTTCGATCCCGCTTCCATCGCGCGAGTGTATTCGAGCGGAGGCGCCGCTGCCCTCAGCGTGCTGACCGATCGCCAGTTTTTCCAAGGCTCCCTCGGCGATCTGGAAACCGCGCGGGCGGTGGTATCGCTGCCCGCATTGCGCAAGGATTTCACGCTCGACGAGTTTCATGTGGTCGAAGCCGCCGCGCATGGCGCCGACGCGATTCTGCTGATCGCCGCGCTGCTTGAAGAAAAGGAAATGCGCGGTCTGCGAGAGCTGGCCGCTCAATATCGGATGGCGGCGCTGGTGGAAGTGCACGATGCATCCGAACTTGAATCCGCACTCGCTTCCGGCGCTCAGATCGTAGGCGTCAATAACCGCAATTTGCACACCTTCGAAGTCACGCTCGAAACATCGCTGCAGCTTGCCGGTAAAATTCCCGCGAACGTCGTGAAAGTCAGCGAAAGCGGGATTCATTCGCGCGCCGATGTCGCCCAGTTAACCGGCGCGGGATTTCACGCGTTCCTGGTCGGCGAACACCTGATGAAATCCGCCGATCCCGCGGCCGCGCTGAAGGAGCTGCGTTCGTGATGGTCAAAGTCTGCGGAATCACGCGCCGTGTCGACGCGGAAACCGCTGTTGCGGCCGGCGCGTCGGCCCTGGGCTTCGTCTTTTATCCGAAAAGCCCACGTTACGTAACGCCTCAAAGCGCGAAAGAATTAGGAGCCGGGTTGAACATCTGGAAGGTCGGCGTCTTCCAGGATGAATCGCCTGCCGTGATTGAGGAAACGATGCGCGCAGCGGATCTCGACATCGCACAAGTCTACGGCGGCGATCTGCCCAACGTTCCCCGCATCTGGCGAGCAATTCGGGTAGGGCTGACCTCCAGGTCGGCCAACGAAAGCGTAGAGGCTATTCTCTTCGACGGCCCCGCCAACGGGATTACCTTCGACTGGAAACAGGCCCGTGGTTTCACCGAAAAGCTGATCCTCGCCGGTGGACTCAACGCGACCAACGTCGCCGAGGCGATTCGCATCGCCAAACCCTGGGGCGTCGACGCGAGCTCAGGTCTCGAATCCGCGCCCGGCATAAAGGACCACGATAAAGTGCGGCAGTTTATCAAGGCGGCTCAAGAAGCATCATGACGACCTCGCAAGTCACATCAGAACCCGACGCAACCGGTCACTTCGGTCCCTACGGCGGCCGATTTGTGCCGGAAGTGCTCATGGCTCCGCTCGAAGAGCTGGAACAGGCCTATCGCGCCGCCAGCGCCGATCCCGCTTTTCAAGCCGAGCTGACCGATCTGCTGACGCATTACGCCGGCCGCCCCACGCCCCTCTATTACGCCCGCCGGCTCAGCGAAACTTTGGGCGGCGCGAAAATTTACATCAAGCGCGAAGACCTGCTCCACACGGGCGCGCACAAGATCAACAACTGCCTGGGTCAGGCTTTGCTCGCCCGCCGCATGGGCAAGAAACGCATCATCGCCGAGACCGGCGCGGGGCAACACGGAGTCGCGACAGCCACCGTGTGCGCGCTGTTTGGCCTGGAATGCGTCGTCTACATGGGCGAAGAGGACATGCGCCGCCAGCGCCTGAACGTCTTCCGCATGCGGCTCCTGGGCGCCACCGTGGTCAGCGTCACGAATGGCAGCCGCACTCTCAAGGACGCCATCAGCGAGGCCATGCGCGACTGGGTCACCAACGTCCACACCACGCACTATCTGCTGGGCTCGGCGCTCGGCGCGCATCCCTATCCGCTCATGGTGCGCGATTTTCACCGCGTGATCGGGGACGAGACTCGCGTCGAAATTCTCAAGCGCGAAGGCCGCCTGCCCGATTCGATTTTCGCCTGCGTCGGCGGCGGCTCGAACGCCATCGGCATGTTCCACGCCTTCGTCGGCGATGAGAACGTCAAGCTGATCGGCATCGAAGCCGGCGGCCGCAGCCTGCAACTGGGCGAACACGCGGCACGTTTCGCGGGCGGCGCTCCAGGCGTGCTGCACGGAGCCAAGAGCTATCTCTTGCAGGATGCCGACGGCCAGGCCGCGCTGACGCACTCGGTTTCGGCCGGTCTTGATTATGTGCTGATCGGTCCCGAACACGCCTGGCTGCACGATCGCGGCCGCGCGGAGTACACTTCGTGCAGCGATGCCGACGCGCTCGCAGCCGCCATGAAGCTGGCGCGCACGGAGGGGATCATCCCGGCGCTCGAATCCGCGCATGCGGTCCACGAAGCCATGCGCCGCGCACCCGCCGAGCCGGGGAAACTATTTATCGTCAACCTTTCTGGCCGCGGCGACAAAGACACCGACATCTACCGCGAAAACTTTCCGGAGCTGGACGCAACAGGAAAGTGATGCAGCCGGACCTCTTGATGAAGCCCACCAGGTTGATGAAGCCCACCAGGATCCAAAAGCTGTTTGAACGCACGCATAAAGAGAATCGTTCCGCACTGATCGCCTATATCACCGCGGGCGATCCCTCACCCGAACGCACTCCCGAAATCGTCGCGGCGCTCGAGCGCGGAGGCGTCGATCTCATCGAGCTGGGCGTGCCTTTCTCCGATCCGATTGCCGACGGGCCTGTGATCCAGCGTGCCGCCGCTCGCGCACTGAAGGCCGGCACCACCGTTGTGAAGGTTCTCGACATCGCGCGGCAGATAAGAAAAACGTCGGAGATACCCATCCTTCTCTTTACCTATTTGAATCCCGTGCTGCGCTATGGGCTCGATAAACTCGCGCGCGATGCGAAGGCCGCCGGGATCGATGGCTGCCTGCTCACCGACGTGAGCGTCGAAGAAGCCGAACCGTATGTCGCCGCCATGCGCGCGGCCGAACTCGATACTGTTTTCCTCGCCGCCCCGACCTCCACCGAGCACCGCTTGAAACTGGTCGCGCAGTATTCCACGGGTTTCGTGTATCTTGTTTCGAGGACCGGAGTCACCGGCGAACAAGTGGCGTTGTCGGATTCGCTCGCTCCGTTGATTGAAAAGATGCGCATCGCAACAAAACTGCCGCTGGCCGCGGGATTCGGAATCTCGACTCCGGATCAAGCCGGCGCAGTGGCGAAAATGGCGGATGGAGTGGTGGTCGGCAGCGCGATCGTACGGCAGATCGAGAAGGATTCGAGCGGCCTCGAATCCCTGGCCCGCTCACTCTCGGAGAGAATGAAGAAATGACTTCTGAGGATGCCTGGCGGCTGCTGCAAGACAGCCGGAAAAAGATCGACGAAATCGATGTGAAGCTGGTGGAACTGTTCAATCGCCGCGCGGGCGTAGTCGAGGATATCGCGTCCGCCAAACGAGTCCTCGCCAAAGAAGTCGACGATCCGGGGCGCCGGGAACAAGTCCTCGCCCATGCCCGGGCGCAAAACGCCGGCCCCCTGTCGAATGAAGAATTGACCGGCATCTTCGAACGCATCATCGACAAAATGAGCGACCATCAGGTGGCCCGCCTCAAAACCGGACGCTCGTGAAGACGGTCGCCATCGTCGGCGTCGGCCTGATTGGCGGTTCCTTTGCCCTCGCCCTGCGCAAGGCGGGATTTCAAGGAAAGATTATCGGCGTCAGCTCTCCGGCGACGGTCCAAAAAGCTCTTGCTCTCGGTGTTATCGATGAAGCCCTGCCGCTGGCCGAAGCCGCCGCGGCCGCCGATCTCGTCTATCTCTCCCAGCCGATTTCCCAGATTCTTGAGACGCTCGACGTGCTTGCTACGGACGCATTAGTGACGGACGCGGGCAGCACCAAAGTAGTCATTTGCGATCGCGCCCGGAACCTCAAGCGGTTCGTCGGTGGCCATCCGATGGCGGGCAAGGAATCGCGCGGGGTCGAAAATGCCGATGCCGATCTCTTTCGCGGTCGTCCATACGTACTGACCGCGCATGTGCCCCAGCTCGAAACCTGGATCGAGCGTTTCGGGGCACGACTGGTGATCCTCGATCCAGCCCAGCACGATCAACAAGTAGCGTTCGTGTCCCATCTTCCGCAATTGCTCTCGACCACGCTCGCCGCGGTGCTCACCGGGAAGGAACAGGTCGCTGGACCGGCCGCGGCCGACCTGGCGCGTCTCGCGCTGAGCCCTTACGATATCTGGCGCGACATCTTCGCGACCAACGCCGAGCCCATCGATGCCGCCCTCAGCGTCTTCATCGCGCGCCTGGAAGAAGTTCGCAAGCAGCTGCGCTCTTCGGAGCTCGAAGCCGTTTTTGCCCAGGCCGCCGCCTCCGCCCGCGCCCTCCGTAACCCTGTGGGCCATGAACGATAGCCCACTGTGAACCTCGGGCACACCCTTTTGCCTGCTAAAGTGCTCAAAATACAGATGCAACCTTTCGGCCTGCGGCGTGCGTCTAACGCTTTCACGTATGCGCACGCTGTTGCTGACGGGGATCTTCGCGGTGGTGCTTCCAGCCGTTTGCTTTCCCCTCCCGGACGGACCGTCCGAAGACGAAGCCGGGCCCACCAACGTGAACACCCGGCTGATTGTCGAAAGCGTTCAGATCACCGGAAACGGTAGTGCCAAGCTGAGCAGTCCGCTACGTTCTGAAATAGGGCAAGTCGCCGGCTCGAATTTCGACCAGACGCTGCTCGATCGTCTGGCCGATCGAATTAAGCGCGAACTTCACGCTCCCGAAGTCCGGATGCACGTCGTGAAGGGAGATATGCCGGATCACGTGATCGTGAATTTCGAGATCGGCGCCGAACACGAAAAGCGCTTCGACCTGGATCTGGCCCGCTTTCTGTATCACTCCAAACAAGGCTGGTCCGGGCAGGGCCACGCGACGGTGAACATCCATGAGAATGCCTTCAGCTTCGGCATGATCAGCGATGGCGACCGGCTGAGCGAACGCTACGCCGGAATCCAGGCCGGCTTCGAGCGCAAGCACGTGTTCACGGACCGGCTCCAGCTCCGTTTCGATTTCGCCAGCTATCACGAACAGTGGAACCAAGCCACTTTGCTGGAGGCCGCGCCCGATGAGATCTACCGGACGCGGACGCAGTTTGCTCCCACGGCGACTGTCGTGATCCTGGAGCCGCTGGTGGTGAGCTTCGGCGTAGATTTCGCGCGATATCGGCTGAGTCTGCCGGTAGCGAAAACCGAATCGTCCAACGCGGTGGTATCAACTCTGCGCTACCACCAGCGTTGGGGTTCGGCGGGAGACCGGGGCGAGCACGATATCATGGCGTCCTATTCGGTGCGCGCGGGCACGCATCTTCTGGAAAGCGATCCGGTCTTCGTGCGGCATGAGACCGAAGCACGCTATCGCTTCCGCCGCGGCCATCAGGATCTCACCGTGGCGTTCCTCGCCGGAATCATCTCCGGGCAAGCGCCCCTGTTCGAGCGGTTCATCCTGGGTGATGCCGAGACGCTGCGCGGATGGAATAAGTTCGACCTGGACCCGCTGGGCGCCTCGCACGTGGCGCACGGATCCATCGATTATGTTTATCGCAGTTTCCTGGTGTTCTACGATACAGGAGCGGTTTGGGACCGGCCGGACCAGCGCGAGCAGAAACAGTCGCTCGGCCTCGGCTGCAGGAAATCCGGGTTTCAGTTGGCGGTGGCTTTCCCGGTTCGAACCGGGATCGTCAGTCCGGTGTTTTACGCGGGGATGAATTTCTAAAGACGGACCGTAAACAACAAATAATGCGCTTGCGCACCATCAAACCGTGGTGGGTCATTGCGGCGTTTCTCTCCGGGATGGCTTTCGCGATGTGGGCCGAGGAACTGGTCCTCCACACGGACGAAAGCCGCCTGGAGTTTGCCGCGCCGCGCGTGCATTTCCTGGTGGGCAAACCTCTGGAGCGCCTGCGCAACGCCTCCGAAGTACCTTTTGTTTTCAAGATCACGCTATGGTCGGGAACGCGCAACCATGTATTGCGCGAGGTCCCGGCGCGTTTCGTGGTGAGCTACGACCTGTGGGAAGAGAAGTTTTCGGTGACCAAGCTGGCGACTCCCCGCCGGACGGCCAGCCACCTGACCGATAATGCCGCCGAAGCCTGGTGCCTTCAGGAAATGTCTCAGGACGTGAGCGGCATCAACCCCAAGGAGCCTCTGTGGGCACGCTTGGAAATCCGAGCCGAGGATGGCAAGCAATCCGGTCTTCCTTTCGGACGCGGAAATATCACCGATTCCGGCATCAGCCTGACCAGCCTGATCGAGATTTTCAGCCGTCCCGCCGCAACGACGCAGCCGCATTGGAGCGTGGAAACCGGACCCGTGACGCTGGACGAGTTGCGGCGGGGCCACCGCCGCGGCTGATAGTCTGGTCCTGTCGTTTGTGATTCGGTAAGACATGAACCGGCTGCGGACTCGCCTGATCGCCGTTTTTCTTCTCGCCACGCTGGTGCCGCTGGGCCTCACGCTGTGGACGTCGCTCAGCTTGCTGGAGCGCAGCCTGCAACTGGCGCCCTTGAGCCAGATGGATGCGCTGTCCCAATCGCTCGAGAAAACCGGGCGCGAGCTGTATCAGCAGGCTCGCGAATCGCTGCGCCAGGACGTCGTGGAGGGCCGCGTGAAACCCGTGGAACTGAGCCCCACCGATGCCCAAGCCTTCCGGGATCGCGGGCTGGATGAGGAATTTGTGCTGGCGGGCGCCAACGGCAATCGGCTGGATTATTACGTCCTAGGGAAACATAGCGTGATGCTGTATTCCCGGCAGTTGAATGTGCCTCTGGGCGAGCTCACCAAGCAGATCGGGGACGCGCGGCAAACCGTGGAGACTTCGGGAGTGCTGGTGCGCAGAGGATTTCGCGGCGCGTTGTTGTTGATCGCGGCATCGCTATGGCTGGCGGCGCTGGCGGCTCTGGTGTTTTTGGCGGCGCGCATCACTCGTCCGATACGGCAGTTGACGCAGGGATTGGAGCGTGTGGCCGCGGGCGATTTGGCCACGCGTGTTCCCGGGTCATCTCTCAATTCACGAGGCTCGGGCGAAATCGCCGCGGCGATGCAGGCCTTCAATCATATGGCGAGCCAGCTCCAGCAGGCCCAGGAGCGCCTGATCCAGGTCACGCGCGTGGCCAGCTGGCAGGCTCTGGCGCGCAAGATGGCCCACGAAGTGAAGAATTCGCTGACGCCGATTCGCCTGACTATGGAAGAAATCGTCAGCCGCCAGGGAGCAGCGGACGGAGCGTTTCTGGAACAAGCGGCGCAGATCGTCGCCGATGAGGTGAATACCCTGGAGAAGCGGGTTCGCGCATTTTCGGAGTTTTCCGCCGAACCGCCGGTACTGCCGGCCGAGATCGACGTCAATGCATTGGTGGAGGAACGCGTGTCCTTCCTCAAGAACGCGCATCCGGAAGTGATTTACCAAATGAACCTGGCGCCCGACCGGCCCAAAGCCGTCGCCGATCCGGATCTGATCAAGGGCGTGCTCACGAATCTATTGGAGAACGCCGCCGAAGCGGCTCGTCCGGGCGGTGTGGTGCTGGCGCGCACGACGCGCGCGGGGGAGCAATTGAATATCGAGGTGCACGACTCGGGTCCGGGGTTGAGTTTGCAGGCGCAATCGAGCCTGTTCGAGCCGACCATTTCTTTCAAGAAGGGCGGCATGGGTCTGGGACTTTCGATCGCGCGCAGGAGCGCGTTGTTGTGCGGCGGAGATATTCAGACTCTGCACGGCGAGCTGGGCGGCGCTGCATTTCGAGTGATTCTGGCTGCGGCCCACATCGATAGCGCGAACGGAGTTTAAATGGCCCAGCGGCGCATCCTGGTGGTCGACGACGAAGAAAACATCGGGCGGAGCCTGCGCCTGATTCTGGAGCGCGAGGGTTACGCAGTCAGTCTGTGCTCGTCGATTAACGAAGCCAAAGCATATCCGCAGCGCGCAGACGTTTACCTGCTGGACGTGCGGCTTCCCGACGGCAGCGGCGTCGATCTGCTGCGATGGCTCAAATCCAATGACAACGATGCTCCGGTGATCATGATCTCGGGCCACGGGACCATCGCGGACGCGGTGGAAGCAACGCGCGCGGGCGCATTCGATTTTCTGGAGAAACCGCTGGGGCGCGAGCACGTTTTACTAGCGCTGCGGCATGCACTGGACGAGTCGAAGCTACGCGAAGAGAATCGGCGGCTGCGCGAACTGGTGGGCGGAGCGCGCATGATCGGGTCGAGCTCATCTTTTTTACGTGTTTTGGAACAGGCGACAATGGCTGCGCGCAGCGACGCCCGAGTATTGCTTGCAGGAGAGTCGGGCACGGGCAAGGAGCTACTGGCCGCGCATATCCATGCCGAGAGTCCGTTCTCCGCGGGCCCGTTCGTCAAGGTGAATTGCGCGGCGATACCCACGGAACTGATCGAGAGCGAACTGTTTGGACACGAAAAGGGGGCCTTCACGGGAGCGACGTCGGCGCGGCGGGGCAAGTTCGAGCTGGCCGACCGCGGCACGCTGTTTCTGGACGAAGTCGGCGACCTGCATGCGGCCTCGCAGGCTAAGCTTCTGCGCGTGTTGCAAGAGGGCGAGTTTCATCGCGTGGGCGGCGAGCAGGCGATTCGCGTGTCCGTGCGCGTGATCGCGGCGACCAATCACGACTTGAGCGAAATGGTGTCGCAGCAGAAATTCCGCGAGGATCTTTACTATCGCCTGTGCGTGGTGCCGGTGCGCGTGCCGAGTCTCCGCGAGCGTCGCGAGGACATTGGCGCACTGGCTGAATATTTCCTGGGCGAGTTTTGTGCGCGCAATAACTTCAAGCCGAAACGGCTGGCCGAAAGCGCGCTCGAGGCGTTCGAAGATTACGGGTGGCCGGGAAATATCCGCGAGCTGCGGAACACGGTGGAGCGCATGGCGATTCTGACGCGCGGCGATGAGATCGACGCCGAAGCGGTGCCGGTGGAAATTCGCATTGCTCGCGGCGCGGGGGCCAAAGGGAATTTGCGCGAGGCTCGCGAATCGGCCGAGCGCGAACATATTCTCAAGGCGCTGGAGGAGTCCAAATGGAACGTCTCCGGCGCGGCGCGTGTCCTTGGGATGGAGCGGACCAACCTGCACAAGCGCATCCGAGCGTTAGGACTGAGCAGAGCTAAGTAAACGGCAAGATTTTAGAGGCGCCTCGATCCTATCGATAACCCCGACAAGAAAGGGATTCGTTGCGCACACACCCTCCACAGCCTTTCCTAGGATGCTCGCTAACTTTAATCGCGCACAACGCTGAAACCCGCTGTGCGCTTTCGGTGGGTCCAGGCCTCCAACGACAGAGCCCTCGAACTCCTTGACTACACGATAGGCGATGCCGCGAGGGGCGACCGCGAGTGAAAACTCCAAGTTGTTAGGCCGAGGCCGGTTTGATGTTTTGATTGACGCGGAAGAAGTTTTCCGGATCGTACTTGGCCTTGATCTTGGCCAGGCGGTCGTAATTGTCGCGATAGCTGGCGCGGACCCGATCGTCGCCTTCTTCCATCATGAAGTTCACGTAGGCGCCGCCGGCTCCGTAGGGATGTACTGCATCGTAATAGCCGCGCGCCCAGTTGGTGATTTTGTCTTTATTGGCGGGATCGGGATCGACGCCCACGATCACCTGGCTCCAGACCGCGTCACGATAACTCCAGGCGGTATCGGTGGCGCCCACGCGATGCGCCGCGCCGTTCACCGGGTACAGGTGCATGGTGGAGGCCGGGGTCGGCATCTGGCTGCCCCACTTCACGTTTTCCGCGATAGCCGCGTCGGACAGTTCCTTGACGAAGTCGGCCTTCCAGTACCATTGCATTCCAGGCGGGAAAAGTGGATCGAACAGGCTGTTCAGTGCGGGCATGGGCACCGGACCTACGCCGTCGAGCAGAGGCTTGCGGAATTGCCGAACCGGCTCCAGAAGCTTGTTGGCCTCGTCCAGCGGGACCGGCAGACACCAGATGATCGCGGCGACCTTCTTCCCATGCAGCGCTTCCGGGAAAAACGGCGCGGGAGGAACCGTCAGAAACGCGAACCAGCCGCCCACGGTATTGGGCGCCATGGTAATGAACTCGCGATAGAACTTCATCACGTTGGCGGCGTCGTCCAGATCCCAGAACATGGGCCCGGCGATGACGGTATCGACAGGATGCGCCTTGAACAGGAAGGACGTGACCACTCCGAAGTTGCCGCCGCCGCCGCGCAGCGCCCAGAACAGATCGCTGTTCTCCTTGGCGTTCGCGACCACCAACCGACCGTCGGCCAGAACCACGTCGGCACCCAAGAGATTGTCGATGGTGAGGCCGAGCCTGCGCGTGAGATGCCCTATGCCGCCGCCCAGCGTGAGCCCGCCGACCCCGGTAGTGGAAATAATCCCGGTGGGCACGGCCAAGCCGAAAGCGTGCGTGGCGTGATCCACATCGCCCCAGACGCAGCCGCCGCCGACCCGCACTGTATTCGCGGTCGGATCGACGTGGGCGTACTTGATGCCGGAAAGGTCGATGGTCAGGGCGTCGTCGGCGATGCCGAGGCCTGCGGCGTTGTGGCCGCCTCCACGGACGGAGACCTTTAGCCCGCTGGTTCGCCCGAATGTCACCGCCGCGATCACGTCCGCCACGTCCACGCACTTGGCGATGAGACGCGGCTTCTTGTCGATCATCCCGTTGTAGACTTTGCGGGCGTTCTCGTAGGCGGCGCTGCCGGGCTCAATCAATTCTCCGCGGAGTTGCCCGCGGAACTGGGCGATTTCTTCCTGAGTGATCATCGATAAGGCAGTCTATCAAATCCGGCGATAATTGGAGTTCGCATGAGCCACGCCGCCACCCCGCACCGTTCGCGCGTCCCTTGGGCGCTGGCCGTAACGGTCGGCTTATGCTCGGGGCTGGCCGGCTATGTGATTCACGCGGCGCGAGTCAATCGCACTCCCAAGCAGGTGGTCACGGTGCAGCGGCTGACGGACAGGGCGGGTCCTGAAGAAACGCCGGCGATTTCTCCCGATGGTAAAAGCGTGGCGTTCGTGGCGGCTGTCGGCGATAAACGGCAGATTTGGATAGGACAGCCGATCACGAAGGACGACACGGATCACTTTGGGCCGCGATGGACGCCCGATTCCAAGGGTCTGATTTATTTCGCGGCTGGTGCTATCCGGGAGATCCCCGCGACGGGCGGTGAGGCTCGTAAGCTGGCCGATGCGCTTGCTCCGGGTGATCTGAACCACGATGGCAAATTAGCGTTCTTCCGGCGCGATGGCGATGCCGTGGAATTGGTGGCGGGCGAGACCGCTATCGCCAAACTGGGGGGCAGTGGCACGTATTCGAATTTACGATGGTCGTCGGACGACAAGAGGATCGCCTATTTGCATGACGGGAGAATTATGGTGGTAAGCGTGTCTGGCGGGGATCCGGTTGAGGCTGCTCAAGGCTTCCCAGTCCAAGGCTTCACCTGGACTCCTGATAATTCGGGGCTAATTGTCTCGACCCATGGGGAACTATGGTTCATTCCCCGCAGCGACCGCGCTTTGCCTGCGCAACTGACCTTCGGCGAGCTGTCCTATGAGTCTCCGGACCTCAGCAGCACGGGAGGGAATCTGGTGGTCAGCCGTAGAGGTCTGTCAGGGTCCGCCGACGAGGCCGATATTCTAATGTTTTCCGGCCTAAAGTGGTGACTTTCTTTATTGAGTCCATAAGAAACTTCTTCGCACGAGACACTTCCAATTCCAACGCGTCCTGCTTATACTGCAGCTAGTTAACCTGCGAACCGAGCGGAGTTTCCCCCGATTGTCGCGGGTCTTGTCTGGCAACCCACCTGGTCGCTCCTTCGGAGGGCCCTGCTTGTCAGTATTTCTCGAAGGAGAGGCGCGCCATGGCGGCTGAGATGGCGAAAGTGTATCTGGTGGGGGCCGGTCCAGGCGACCCCGATCTGCTCACGATAAAAGCAGCGCGGATTCTGGCACAAGCGGAAGCCGTGATCTATGACAAATTCGTGAGCCCGGAAATTCTGGCGCGGGCGAACCCCCATGCGACATTCGTTCCCGCGCGCAAGCAGCGCGGCCAGCAGGAGGAGTTTCAGGCCGAGATCCATGCCTGGTATTTGCGCCTGCGCGACGCGGCCGGCCCGGTGGTGCGGTTGACGAGCGGCGATCCGCTGGTATTCGGACGGGGAGGCGAGGAACTGGAGTTCCTGACCCAGCACGGTTTCGACGTAGAGGTGGTACCGGGCGTATCGGCGTTAACGGCGGCGCCGTCGCTCGCGGGCATTCCGCTGGGGGGCTTCTCGGCAGCGGTCACGGTACTGCCCGGGCATCGGCAAGCGGTGAAAGAAGTGGATTGGCCGGCCTACCGGCACGCAGGTACGCTGGTGGTTCTGATGGGGGTGGACAATCGCGCGGCGATCGCCACCTGCCTGATCCACGGCGGCAGACCGGCCAGCGATCCGGTCGCGTTCCTGCAGTTCGCCTCCACGAAACGGGAGCGCGTGCTGGAGACGACCCTTGAACAGGTCGCGAAAGGGGAGGTGGAGGTCGAGCCGCCCGCTGTGTTCGTGATCGGCGAGGTGGTCCGGATGCGAACTGCCCCGGGGCGCGGGTTGAAAACCCGCGGGCAGGACATAATCCTGCCCCACATGGCGTAAAGAGTATTACTCGGCGGGCTCTTCGCCCTCTTGGTGCTGGCCCGACTGGATTGCCTTCAGCCGTTCTTCGCGGCGCTTGGCGCGTTCCGCCGCGCGTTTGACCAGCTCGGAACCGACCAGCTCGAGCATGGCCTGCTCGGCGCCGTCGCCCTTGCGCCAGCCCAGGCGGATGACACGGGTGTAGCCGCCATTGCGCTGGCCGAACCGCGTTCCCAGCTTATCGAAGAGCTTCTTGACGGCAGCCGGTGTTTCCAGAAACGCCGCGGCTTGCCGACGGGTGTGAAGGGTATCCCGCTTGGCCAGCGTGATCATCTTTTCCACCAGAGGGCGGGCCGCTTTGGCCTTGGGAACCGTGGTGACGATGCGCTCATGTTCGATGACGCTGGTCACCAGATTCTTTAATAGCGAGTTGCGCGAGCCAACGTCGCGCTTGAGTTTGAATCCTGATCTCTTATGTCTCATGGCTAGTTCTCCGCGCGACTATTCGGCGAGCGGAGCCTCGCTTTCCTGCTCGTCGACGTCGTCTTCGTCTTCCCCGTCTTCAGCATCGATGTCAGCATCGCCGGCGCCCAGCATGGCCGGCGTTCCGGAAGGAGCGATCAGTCGGCCAGTGGAATCGAACTTCATCCCGAAGCCCAAACCGAGGCTGGACAGAATCTCCTTGATCTCATTCAGCGACTTGCGCCCGAAATTCTTGGTGCGCAGCATTTCCGCTTCGGTCTTCTGCACCAGGTCGCCGATGGTCTGGATATTGGCGTTCTTCAGGCAGTTGTAGGAACGAACGCTCAATTCGAGTTCTTCGACGGAGCGGCTGAGCACTTCGTTCATCTGGCTCATGGCGCGTTCGGCCGGCTCTTCCGTGGTCTCCGGCAACTCCTCGAAGTTGATGAAGATGGCCATGTGGTCCTTCAGCAGTTTCGAGGCCTGACCGATGGCATCGGCGGGCGAAATCGCGCCGTTGGTCCAGACTTCGATGGTGAGCTTGTCGTAATCGGTCATCTGGCCCAGGCGGGCCGCTTCGACCGCGTAATTCACCTTGCGAACGGGCGAGTGGACCGAGTCGATGGGGATGTAGCCGATCGGAAGATCCTCATCGTTGTTGCGGTCCGCGCCGACGTAGCCGCGGCCGGACTTGATCCGCATCTCGATCGAGAGCTTACCGCCTTCGCCGATGGTGGCCACGTGCATGTTGCGGTCCAGCACTTCGATTTCGGAATCGGTTTCAATCTGTCCGCTGAGGACTTCGCCGGGCGAGTCCACTTTGATCCGGACCGTGCGCATTCCCTCGCTGAGCATCTTAAAGGGAATCTGCTTCAGATTCAGGATGATGTCGGTGGCGTCCTCGACCACGCCCGGGATGGGGCTGAATTCGTGGGCCACGCCTTCAATCCGCACCGCGGTGATGGCGGCGCCTTCAATCGAGCTGAGCAGCACGCGCCGCAAGCCCGTTCCGATGGTAGATCCAAATCCGCGCTCGAAGGGCTGGGCGGTGAACATCCCGTACCGGTCCGTGAGCGTTTCCGTGTTGGCGACCAACCGCTTTGGTTTCTGGAATCCTTTAAACATAGATGATGGCCTCTTACTTCGAATACAATTCGACGATCAGCTGCTCATTCAACTGGATCTGGACGAGATCCTCGCGCTTGGGCGATTGGAGCACTCTCGCCTTCAAGGTTTCGCGGTCCACTTCCAGCCAGTTGGGGCTGGGAGCGTGAGCCGTGGCATCGCGTGCATGCAGAATGGTGGGGTTATTCTTGCTATTTTCGCGGACCTCGATCACGTCATTGGTTTTCACCGTGAAGGACGGGATGTCCACACGGCGGCCGTTCACATTGATGTGCCCATGGCGAACCAACTGGCGCCCCTGCGCGCGGGAAGTGCCGAAACCCATCCGGTAAACGACGTTATCCAAACGCCGTTCGAGCATGCTGAGCATGTTCTCGCCGGTAATGCCCTTCATGGCACTGGCTTTCTCGAAAAGATTACGGAACTGGTTTTCGAGCAATTGATAGTAACGCCGGGCCTTTTGTTTCTCCCGGAGTTGAAGACCGTATCCGACGATCTTAGGTTTGCGGGCCTGCCCGTGCTGGCCGGGCGGGAAATTGCGCTTCTCAATGGCGCACTTTTCCGTGTGGCAGCGTTCGCCCTTCAGAAACAGCTTCATCCCCTCGCGCCGGCATTGCCGGCAGACGGGACCAATATATCGTGCCAAATCGAACCTCCCTGTACTTCTTCAAGCGCACAGCATATTGCGTTGTGCGCGTTCAATCAAAGTAGGTGCAGTTTACGGCAAGCTTCGCCTTCGTCCTGCTTACGTACAAAAAATCAGACTCTGTCCTACACTCGGCGCTTTTTGGGCGGCCGGCATCCGTTGTGGGGAATCGGCGTGCGATCCCGGATGGAACGGACTTCAAGACCAGCGGTGGATAGCGCGCGCACCGCCGATTCGCGGCCCGCGCCGGGCCCGCTGACATTCACATTCACGCTGCGCACTCCGGATTCCTTGGCCTTGTTGGCCGCCGTGAGCGAAGCCTGCTGCGCGGCGAAGGGAGTTCCCTTGCGCGATCCCCGGAATCCCAGGGACCCGGAGCTGGACCAGGACAGTACGTTCCCGACGGTATCGGTGATCGTAATGATGGTGTTGTTGAAGGACGCCTGCACGTGCACGATGCCCGCGGGTACGTTCTTCTTTTCCTTCTTCTTGAAGGACTTCTTTTTTCCGGCCTTGGCCGCTGCTTTTGCCATGTGTGATTCGATCCTGACTAGGTCTTCGCGCTCGCCTTCTTCTTATTGGCCACGGTGCCGCGCCGCGGTCCTTTGCGGGTACGGGCGTTGGTGTGCGTCCGCTGGCCGCGCACCGGCAGGCCACGGCGATGGCGCAACCCGCGATACGAACCCATTTCGATCAGGCGCTTGATGTTCATGGAGAGCTCCTTGCGGAGATCTCCTTCGACAGCGCCTTCGGCTTCGAGAATCTGGCGGATCTTGTTGACCTCGTCCTCGGTCAGGTCCCCGACCTTCTTATCGGGGTCGACGCCGGCGCGGTGGCACAGCGATTTGCTGCGGGTGCGCCCGATTCCGTAAATGTAGGTCAGCCCGATTTCGGTACGCTTCTTGACCGGTAAATCCACGCCTGCTAGACGAGCCATATTCCGTTTCCTCTTCTAATCCTTTGACCGCGCACAACGGAGCTCGGCAAACACAGCCGCGCCCTGTGCGCTCTACTCAACCTTGCCGCTGCTTGTGCTTGGGATTCGAACAAATCACCCGCACCACACCGTTGCGGTGCACGAGCTTGCATTTGTCGCACATTTTCTTAACCGACGCCCGAACTTTCATAGTCTCTCCAATAACTCCACGATCCGCCCGCGTGTCTTGTCGCGCGCGGAAAGCTCCACGCGGACCCGATCGCCGGGCCGCAATCGCATAAAATTCTTGACTCCGGATCCCGCCGCGTGCGCGACCACGGTGTCCTCATTCTCCAGCCGAAGCCGGTACGCGGCGCTCGGCAGTAATTCCACGACTTCCGCCTTCTGGCTCATTACGGCCTGGTCAGTACCCACGGGCCCTCCGCGGTGATGGCCACCGTATGCTCGAAGTGCGCCGAGTATTTTCCGTCCTCGGTCACGGCCGTCCATTTATCCGGCTTTACCCGGCTGCCCGGCTTTCCGGCGTTCACCATGGGCTCGATGGCCAGAACCATGCCTTCCTTGAGCCGCGGATTCTCACTCCGCCGATCCACGTAATTCGGGATTTGCGGCTCTTCATGCATCTGGGTGCCGATCCCGTGCCCCACAAACTCGCGCACCACCGAAAAACCGTTCGCGAGTACGTGGCGTTCCACCGTCCCGCAAATATCGAACAGCCGGTTTCCCGGCCGGGCTTTCTCAATGGCCATCTCGAGCGACTCGCGGGTCACGTCCATCAAGCGGCGGGCTTCCGGAGAAACCTCGCCCACGGGAACCGTGATGGCCGAATCGCCAAAATACCCGTTCAACTGCACGCCCGTATCGATGGAGATAATATCCCCGCTCTTCAAAACCTTCTTCTGCGACGGCATGCCATGCACGATCTCGTCGTTCACCGAAGTGCACAGCACGAACGGGAACTTGGTTCCCGCGGCCGCCGACGAATAGCCCTTGAAGGCCGGCCGGGCTCCGGCATCCATCATCATCTTTTCGGCGGTCACTTCCAAATCGAGTGTCGAAACGCCATCGCCCACCATCCGGCGAAGCTCATCCAGAATCTTCCAGACCAGCAGCCCGGAGCAGCGCATCTTCTCCAATTCCGCCATGTTTTTGCGCACGATCATGCTGCTTCGCCACGCTCTTTCCGGATCAACCCCTCGATTCCCGTCGCGATTGTCTGCGGAGGAATGCCGGCCGCGGGCACATCCCAACAGGGGATTCCGGATTTCTTGAAGTACGCGAGCACCGGAGAGGTTTGTTGTTCGTAAGCTCGCAATCTCTCCCGGACCACCTCTTCGCGATCATCCTCGCGAACCGCAAGTTTCGCCCCGTCCTGGTCGCATATTCCCGCGGTCTTCGGTGCGCTGTTATTAATTCCAAACACCGACCCGCAGACGGGACACTGCCGGCGGCCGGAGATACGCGCAACAATAACATTATAATCCACTACCAAATGGACCACGATGGTCCGGATGGGCCGGAGCACCAGGAGCTCGGCCAGGAGCTGAGCCTGCTGGACGGTCCGGGGATACCCGTCGAGAATAAAACCGTTCGCGCACTCGGGCTGATCGATCTTCTCCTCTACTAAACGATTCACGGTCTCATCGGGAACCAGCTCGCCGGCCTGCATCAGCGAAGCCACCGAGCGGCCCACCTCGTCCCCGGAAGCCACCCGTTCGCGCAGCATATCGCCGGTCGAAATATGGGCAATCCCCAGGGATTCCTTGAGGAGTTTGGCCTGGGTGCCTTTTCCCGAGCCCGGGGAGCCGAATAAGATGAGGCAGAGCCTAGCCATTCAATAGAAAAGCTTCAGATGCTGCTGCGGCGGCCCCGAATCCGCCCGGTTCGCGGCGTAAAGCCTTCGTAATGCCGCATGATGAGTTGCGCTTCAATCTGGTTGATGGTGTCCATGGCCACACCAACCACGATCAGCAGAGAAGTTCCGCCGAAGAAAAAGGTTACGCCCAGGCCGTCCAGCAGCCAGCGCGGGAACGTTGCATCGATCCAGTTCCCGACCAGCGGCAGGCGCTGCAGCTTGATGCCCTGAATCATGATCTGCGGCAGGAGCGAGAGAACCGACAGGTACAGGCCGCCGACCACGGTGATCCGGGTCAGGATCTTGTTCATGTAATCGGCCGTATTCTTGCCCGGCCGGATGCCCGGAACGAAACCGCCGTACTTCCGCATGTTGTCGGCGGCCTCATTGGGATTAAAAATGATCGAGACGTAGAAGAAACAGAAAAAGATGATCAGCAGCGTGTACAGCAGGTAGTACATGGGCGACGCTCCGCTGATGGCGTTCAGCATATTCGAAAGCGTCGGACTGTTCTTGACGAAATCGATTTGCAGGGCGGTCAGGGGAAACGCCAGCAAGGAACTGGCAAAGATCACCGGGATCACACCGCCGGCGTTCACCTTGAGCGGCATATGCGTGGACTGTCCGCCCAGCATTTTCCGCCCGATCACGCGTTTGGCGTATTGTACCGGGATGCGGCGCTCGCCGCGCTCCACCAGCACGATGAAGCCGACCACCGCGATCATCATGATGAGAATGATGCCCACCTGGATCAGCGGCCAATCGCCAGTCTGGACTTTCTGAACAATTTCCTGGATAGCGGAGGGCAGGTTGACCACGATGCCGGTGAAGATGATCAAGCTCATGCCGTTGCCGATGCCGCGGTCGGTAATCTGCTCGCCCAGCCACATGATGTACGCGGTGCCGGTGGTGAGAGTCAGGATGGTCATCAGCACGAAGCCGATTCCCGGGTTGGTGACAAAGCCCTGCTGGGAGCCTTGCAGCAGGCTGGCGATACCGAAAGACTGAACCAGGGCCAGGATCACAGTGAGATAGCGGGTCCACTGGGTGATCTTGCGGCGGCCGAGCTCGCCTTCCTTCTGGAGCTTTTCGAGCGTGGGAACCACCACCGTCAACAACTGCAGAATGATGGACGAGGTGATGTAGGGCATGATGCCCAGCGCAAAAATCGTGAGACGGCGGAAGGTTCCGCCGCTGAACAGATCGAAGAAGCCGAATACGGTTCCCTGGTTCTGGTTGATGAACTCCTCGAAGCGCTTGGCGTCGACGCCGGGGATCGGCAAGTGACCGCCGAGGCGGTACACCGCCAGCATCGCCAGGGTGAACAAGACACGCTTCCGAAGATCCGGGATCCGAAAGATGTTTGCAAAGGCTTCGAGAAATTTCATAGCTACTTCTCTTCTTTTTTGCCCGGTTTAACCTGCTTGGGCTTGCTGGTTTTTTCAGCGCCCTTCTCCGCTCCGCTCTTTTTGGGTTTCTTCTCTTCCTTGCTCGCAGGCGCGACGCCGGCCTCAGGCGCTTCGGCCTGGGGGGCCGCCTTGGGAGTTCTGATTCTGACGGGAGCAGGAGCCTTGGTCTCGGCGCGCTTCACTCCCGGGATCACTTCCGCGGTCCCACCGGCGGATTTGATTTTATCCAGGGCAGACTGCGAAAACAAGTGGGCCTTGATGTGAATAGCACGCTTCAGTTCGCCCGATCCCAGGATCTTGAGACCGTCCTTGATCTTGGTGATCAGGCCCAACTCGAGCAGCTTGCCGGGGTCGAAGGAATCGCCCTCGATCCGGTCGAGCGTGCCGAGATTGACGATGGCGAACTCTTTGCGGAAGATATTGGTGAATCCGCGCTTGGGCAGGCGCCGGTGGAGCGGCATCTGGCCGCCTTCAAATCCGCGCATCCGCGAGTATCCGGAGATGGACTTGGCGCCCTTGGCGCCGCGGCCTGAAAACTTTCCGCGGCCCGAGCCCATGCCCTGGCCGATACGCTGGTTCTTATGTTTCTGACCCTTGGGCGGTTTGAGTTGACTGAGATTCATGGTTATATCGTTACTCGACCTTTAATCGACGGGCGCTAATCAACAATTGCGAGCAAATGCGGAATCTTCTTCACCATGCCCCGAAAGGCCGGCGTATCCGGACGTTCCACGATGCGGTTCATCTTCTTGAGCCCCAACGCGCGAACAATGACCTTGTGCTTTTCCGGCGTGCAGATGGTGCTGCGTATGAGCTTGATCTTGATCATCCCCGGCATAAGATTATCCCACCTTCCCGGCTTCGAGGCCGCGCATCTCGGCCACTTCCTTTTTGTCGCGCAGCTGCTCAAGTGCGGCGATGGTGGCCTTCACCACGTTATGAGGATTGTGCGAGCCGATAGACTTGGTCAGCACGTTGGGAATCCCCACGGCGGTGATGACCGCACGAACCGGACCGCCGGCGATCACGCCGGTTCCTTCCGGCGCGGGCTTCAGCAAGACCAGTCCGCTGCCGAACTTCCCCAGTACCGTATGCTGGATGGTCGTCGCCAGCACGTTGATCTTGCGCAGATTTTTCTTGGCCGCCTCGATCCCCTTTTTAATAGCCGCGGGAACTTCCTTGGCTTTGCCGGTTCCAAATCCGACGATCTTCGCGCCGGGATCGCCGACCACCACCAGGGCCGAGAAGCTCATATTCTTGCCGCCCTTGACCACTTTCGTGACGCGGTTGATCGAGACCACCTGTTCCTTGAGGTTCAGGTTTGCGGATTCGATTCGCTTTGTTGGCGTTGTTGACATTACTTTTTACAATCCTCTCGGGCTAGAACAGAAGCCCGCCTTCACGAGCCGCGTCGGCCAGGGCTTTGACCCGGCCATGATACAGATAACCGCCCCGGTCGAACACCACCGACTTCACGCCCTTCTCCTTGGCGCGTTCGGCCAGCAGTTTTCCGACTGCCTTGGCGCCGGCTACGTTGCCGCCATTTTTGACGCCGCTTTTTTCGTTCGACGAAGCCGCCGCCAGGGTGTGTCCCGCCGCATCGTCGATAACTTGCGCGTAAATGTGCTTGACGCTGCGGAAAACGGCCAGCCTTGGCCGTTCCGTGCTGCCCGCCACTTTCCGGCGGATGCGTTTGTGTACTCGCTTGCGAATGATCGCTTTTGATTCGTGAGCCATATTACTTCGCGCCTCCCGCCGCTCCGGTCTTACCGGCCTTCTTGCGCAGGGGTTCGTTCGCGTAGCGGATTCCCTTGTTCTTATAAGGATCCGGCGGACGCAGGGCGCGCATGTTCGCCGCCACCTGGCCCAGCAGTTGCCGGTCGCCACCGGTGAGGATCAACGGAGTGAGGTTGTTCACCGGCTTATCGACTTTCATATCGATGCCATCGGGCAAATAGAACTCGATCGAATGGGAGTAGCCGAGAATGAAGGTCGCGATGCGTCCCTTCACATCGGCTTTGTAGCCGACCCCGAACAGTTGCAGCTCCCGGGTGAACCCGGCCGATACTCCGACCACGGCGTTCGAGGCCAGAGCCCGCGTCAAGCCGTGCAGCGCCGACTGCTTGTCGCTGTCGCGGAGGACTTCAAGAACCCCATCGGTCTGACGGAGCGCGATTCCAGCCGGAATCGGGACCGTCTGTTTGCCCTTGGGCCCTTCCACCAGCAGCTCGCTGCCGATGGTGAGCTTCACGCCCTTAGGCACCGGGATTGGTTTTTTTCCGACTCGTGACATATAGAAACTCCGTTAAATCCCTCTACCAAACGTGACACAGCACTTCGCCGCCGACGCCTTCCTTGCGGGCAGTGCTGCCGGTCATCACGCCGCGCGGCGTGGTCAAAATGTTGATGCCGAGGCCACCCAGAACACGGGGCACAGCTTTCGATCCGACGTACACACGGCAACCCGGCCGCGAAACACGCTCGATTCGCGAAATCACGGGCATGTTGCCCGGCGTGTATTTCAGATAAATACGGATGGATTTCTTGGTCCCGTCCTCGGTGAGCTTATAATTGGCGATATAGCCCTCATCCTTGAGGATCTTGGCGATATCGCCCTTCAGCCGCGATGCCGGCACATCTACTTTCGGATGGCGCGCCTGCAGGCCATTGCGTATGCGCGTCAGCATGTCGGCGATCGGATCGGTTGTCGTCATTCGTTCACACTCCCTCGCATCTGCATGAAGCTGGTCACCAAGAGGCTTTTCACCGAGAAACTTTTCACCGAGAAACTTTTCACCAAGAAGCCTTGATCACGCCGGGCACTTCCCCGGCGAGCGCCAATTGGCGGAAGCAGATGCGGCACAGTTTGAATTTCCGCAGGAACCCGCGCGGGCGCCCGCACCGGAAACAGCGATTGCGATGCCGGCAGCTCAACTTCGGCGTATGCGCGGCTTTCGCGATGGCGAGCTTTTCGTCTCTTGCAATTTTGGCGGTAGTGGCCATGGTATCTCCCTGCTACTGCGTGCGGAACGGCATCCCGAGATGCTTCAGCAATGCCAGACCTTCCGCATCGGTCTTGGCGCTGGTGGTGATGCAAATATTCATTCCCTTGGCTTTGTCGACTTTGTTGTAATCGATCTCCGGGAAAATGAGCTGGTCATGAATGCCCAGCGTGTAGTTGCCGCGGCCGTCGAAGGACTTGGCCGATACGCCGCGGAAATCGCGCACGCGCGGCAGCGATACGTTCACCAGCCGGTCGAAAAACTCGTACATGCGGTCGCCCCGCAACGTCACCATGCAGCCGATGGGATTCCCTTCGCGCAGCTTGAACGCGGCGATGGACTTGCGCGCCTTGGTGATCACCGGTTTCTGTCCCGCGATCTGCCCCAGCTCGTTTACCGCGCCGTCCATCAGCTTGCCGTTCTGCGTGGCCTCGCCCAGCCCGATGTTCAGCGAGATTTTCTGCAGCTTCGGCACCGCCATGAGGTTCTGGTAACCGAATTCCTTGGTCAGCACCGGAATCACTTTCTTCTGATAGGTTTCTTTGAGTCTGGCCGCCATATATTACGCCTTCTTGTCCATGATTTCGCCGCTCTTGCGGGAGTAGCGCACGCGCCGGGCCGAGGCCCCCGTGCCTTCGACGCGATAGCCGACGCGCGTCGGCACTCCGCCTGAAGTCAGCAGCATGACGTTCGAGATCGCAATCATGCTTTCCCGCTCCGCGATGCCTCCCTGGATCTGGCGCTGGGGGTTCGGCCGCGTGTGCCGCTTCACCAGCCCCACGCCTTCCACCAACACCTTGCCGAGGACGCGATCGACGTCCAGCACGCGCCCGGTCTTGCCTTTATCCTTTCCGGCGATGACCTTGACGGGGTCGTCCCGCCGGATCTTGAGTTTCACCGGAGCCTGGGGCTTATTCTGATGCCGCTGTGCAATCTTGCGAGCCATGACTAGATGACCTCCGGAGCCAGGGACACGATTTTCATAAAGCGTTTCTCGCGCAGTTCGCGCGCCACCGGCCCAAACACGCGCGTTCCCACCGGCTCACCCAACTCGTTGATCAGAACGGCGGCATTCGAATCGAACCGGATGTAGGTTCCATCCTTGCGCCGGGTCTCCTTGCGCATCCGGACGATCACGCAGCGAACCACCTTGCCCTTTTTCACTTGCGAATCGGGCGCAGCTTCCTTCACGCTGGCCGTGACGACGTCGCCCAATCCGGCGCGCAACCCCAGGTCGCCGCCGCGCGGCAAAATGCAGGCTAGCCTGCGGGCGCCGCTGTTGTCGGCTACCTCGAGAATGGTCCGCATCCCGATCATGATCTTGTCTCCTGACTCCTTACCGCTCTAAAACTTCTTCGCTGCGCTCTAGCGTTTCTTTTTGGACGGCCGTTTTTCCGGGGTGGCCTGAATGCCGATGGCGCTCAAATCGGTGGTCACCTGCACCGCCTTGCGAACCACTTCTTTCAATTGCCAGCGCTTCAACTTGCTGAGCGGGCGGCACTCGATAATGCGCACCACATCGCCCACCTTGGCCTCGCCCTGCTCGTCGTGGGCGTAAAATTTCCTGCGCTTGCTGATAATGCGCTTGTACAGCGGATGGGGCACGCGCCGGATGACTTCGACCACGATCGTCTTGGCCATCTTGGACGACACAACCGAGCCCACCTTTTCGTTTTTGAAGCTATGAGTAGTTTCCGCCATCGGCTGTTACGCGCCTTTCTTGCTCTTCGCGGCAGCCTTCTTGGGGGCCGCCGGTTTCTTTACCGCCGCCTTCGGTGCGGCTTTTTTCGCGGCAGCTTTGGAAGCGGCCACGCGCTTTGTTTTGGTCACCAGGGGAAGCGGCACAGCGGCGGCCGCGGAGGGAGCCACGCCCTTCTGTTGCAGGACCGTCAAAATGCGCGCCCGCTGCTTGCGCAGCGTGCGGAGTTTCTTGACCCCGTCCGTCTGCCCCAACGATAGCTGGAATCGCAGCCGGAACATCTGCTCGGCGCCCTCGCGCAACTGCTTATCGAGCTCGGCCGGATCCAATGCCCGGAATTTTTCCGCGTTCTCCTTCATGTGCTCCTCGCTTAGTCCAGACCTTCGCGCGTCACGAGCTTGGTCGGTATCCCGATTTTTGCGGCGGCCAGGCGCATCGCTTCCTTGGCAATGGCCAGGTCGACGCCTTCCATCTCGAACAAAATCTTGCCGGGACGAATGACACACACCCACTCTTCCGGCGCGCCCTTACCTTTACCCATGCGGGTTTCGGCCGGCTTCTTGGTGATGGGCTTGTCCGGGAAGATCCGAATCCAAACTTTGCCGCCGCGCTTGATGGAACGGGTCATGGCGACACGCGCCGCTTCGATTTGCCGGGCCGTAATCCAGCCGCATTCCATGGCCTTCAATCCGAAATCGCCAAACGCCAGCGACGAGCCGCGCCACGCCTTCCCGGCCATGCGCCCGCGCTGCTGCTTGCGAAACTTCACCTTCTTCGGCATCAACATAGAAGTTCGTTCCTAAACGTTTTGTTCGTTCCTAAAACGCGTTTCGGTTCCTACTCGCTTTTCTCGCCTTCGGGCGTGGCGGCCGGCGGAGCTGCGGGCTCGGCGGCTGCGGGCTTGCTCTCCTGCTTCCAGGCGGGTTGCACGGGAGCAGCCATGGGCGGCAGAATCGCCGGCCGCGCGGTCTCCCCGGGAGTCTGCTGGACAATCCCACCGGGCCCACCGGTTCCACC
>Ga0075522_10000561_pt1 | contig 27216 bp, 27 predicted proteins | sample NGEPerA_FD_74796 | JGI IMG/M metagenome (GOLD analysis project Ga0075522, IMG submission 74796) | Arctic peat soil microbial communities from the Barrow Environmental Observatory site, Barrow, Alaska, USA - NGEE PermafrostL2-A | ecosystem: Environmental > Terrestrial > Soil > Wetlands > Peat ...
CCCCCGATCGCCTCGCCGGCGACGACGACCGCGCCGCTCGCAAGGCGCCTCACCGACGTCACCGTCGGCGGCGCGTGATAGGCGCGTTCCGAGGCGGTGGGAACCGGCGTCCGCGCGCCGGCGATGGCCGTCGGATCCCTCGGCCCGCACCCTGCCAGCGCCGCGGCGGCGGCCAATACCCCGGCGAGTCTCACGCGCGTCACGACTTGAATCGGCTTGTGGTTGCCATGATGATGGCCCCGATGGTCGCACATCACGGCGCGCCGCGGCGCGCTCTTTTTTTCATCCCAGAGGGATCGCTCGCCCGCATGACCAGCCCGCCGGCGCCCATCCAGTCGGTCTGCGTCTACTGCGGCTCGTCGAACGGCGCGGCGCCGGCCCTGCTCGAGGCCGCCGCCGGGCTCGGCCGCATCCTCGCCGGCGAAGGTCTGCGCCTGGTCTATGGCGGCGGCGGGGTGGGCCTGATGGGCGCCTGCGCCAGGGCCGCCCACGAGGCCGGCGGCCGGGTTCTGGGCGTGATCCCGCGATTCCTCACCACCCACGAACGGCCGCTGTCGATCGTCGAGACGGTGGTCGTGACCTCGATGCACGAGCGCAAGATGCGGATGTTCGAAGAGGCCGACGCCTTCGCCGTGCTGCCCGGCGCCATCGGCACCCTCGAGGAGGTGGTTGAACTGCTCTCCTGGCGCCGTCTCGGCCTGCACGCCAAGCCGATCGTGTTCCACAATCCGGACGGCTTCTGGAACCCCCTCTATGCTCTCTTCGACCAGTTCACGGAACAGAACCTCGTGCCCCGCGAGTTCGCCGACTGCTGGCGCGCGGTGTCCCGCGTCGAAGACCTGCTTCCGGTCCTCCGCGCCATGCCCCGCGCCGTCTTCCCCAGCCCCCGCGTCCAGACGCTGACGTAGCCGAGACCTACCCTCCGCTCACCCGATCCCGAAAGCCGTTGACCAGCGGATAGCGCCGATCACGCCCGAACGCCTTGCCGCCGATCTTGACGCCGGGGGCGGCCTGGCGGCGCTTGTATTCGGAAGCATAGAGCAGCCGCTGGACCCTCTCTACCGTCGCCGGGTCGTGGCCGCGGGCGACGATGTCGTCGAGACTGGCGTCTTCCTCCACCAGGCCCTGAAGTATGGCGTCGAGCGCCTCGTAGGGCGGCAGGCTGTCCTGGTCGGTCTGATCGGGCCTCAGTTCGGCCGAGGGGGCCTTGGTGAGTATCCGCCGGGGAATGGGATTTTCCGGTCCGCCGTCGAAGGGGTTTGCGTTGCGCCAGGCGCAGACGGCGTAGACATCGACCTTGTAGAGGTCTTTCAGCACATTGTAGCCGCCGCACATGTCGCCGTAGAGGGTGGCGTAGCCGACCGCCATCTCCGACTTGTTGCCGGTGGTCATCAGCATGAGCCTAAGCTTGTTGGAAAGCGCCATCAGGGTCACGCCGCGAATGCGCGCCTGCAGGTTCTCCTCGGTGATGTCCGCCGCCCGGCCGGCGAAGGCGGCAGCAAGCATGTCCTCGAACGCTTCCACCGCCGGCGCGATCGGGATGCTCTCCAGCGCCACGCCGGCGCGTTCGGCGCAGAGCGCCGCGTCCTCGAGGCTCTCCGGGCTGGTGTAGCGCGAGGGCAGCATGAAGGCCCGCACCGCCTCGGGGCCGAGAGCGTCGCGGGCGACGATCAGGCACAAGGCCGAATCGACCCCGCCGGAAAGACCGAGCAGGACACCGGAAAAGCCCGACTTGGCCACATAGTCGCGCAGGCCCAGGACCATGGCGCGGTAGATCTCCTCCACGCCCCCGGGCCAGGAGGCGCGCGGCGCCCAGGCGCAGCGCCAGCCGCCCTTCGCGCGATCCCAGACCGACACCGCCAGCGCCTCGGTGAACACCGGCAGGCTCATGCACAGCTCGCCGTCGGCCTGCATGGCGAACGAGCCGCCATCGAACACCAGTTCGTCCTGGCCGCCGACCTGATTGACGTAGATCAGCGGCAGGCCGGTCTCCAGCACCCGGGCGCGCGCCACCAGCAGGCGCTCGTCGTCGGCGGTGCGGCGGAAGGGCGAGCCGTTGGGGACCAGCAGCATCTCGGCGCCCCGCTGCTTCAGCCACCGGCAGGGCTCCGGCCGCCAGATGTCCTCGCAGATCGGCGCGCCGAACCGGACACCGTCGAAGTCGAACAGGGTCGGCGTCTCGCCCGGCGCGAAGATGCGCTTCTCGTCGAACACGCCATAGTTGGGCAGGTCGATCTTGAACGACATGCCGGCGATCTCGCCGCGATGGAGGAAGACGATGGCGTTGCGCGGACGCTTTCCCTCCTGGAGCCATGGCAGGGTCATCAGCACCGAGCAGCCGTCCACGGTTTCCGCCGCCAGCCGCTCCACGGCCGCCATGCAGGCCCGCACCGCCGCCGGCTTCAGCGCCAGATCCTCCGGCGGATAGCCGATCAGGAACAGTTCGGGGAACAGGGCGATGTCGGCCCCCAAAGCGTTGGCCTCGCCGATCAGCCTCCGCGCCAGGGCCTCATTGGCCGCGACCGCGCCCACGGTGGGATTGGCCTGGACGGAGGCGACGACGAGCCGGTCGCGCCGTTGGTTCGGCGGCTCAATCGTCGCGATGGACGCGCTCGCGGCGTTCATGGCTCTCCTGCGCCTCCAGGCCGAAGGTGGCGATGGGGCGGGCCTCCAGACGGGCCAGGCCGATGGGCTCGCCCGATTCCTCGCAGTAGCCGTAGGCGCGATCCTCGATCCGCCGCAGGGCGGCGTCGATCTTGGCGATCAGCTTGCGCTGGCGGTCGCGGGTGCGCAGTTCGAGCGCCCGATCGGCCTCCGACGAGGCGCGGTCGGCGAAGTCGGGGTGGTTCTCGGTCTCCGACTGGAGATGGGTGACGGTCTCGCGCGACTCCCTGAGGATGTCGTCTTTCCAGCTCAGCAGCTTCTGCTTGAAGTATTCGAGCTGCCGCTCGTTCATGAACGGCTCGCCCTCCGAAGGACGATAATCCCTGTCTTTCGCCAGCGACAAAACCGCCTGCATCGACGCCTCACTCACCAACCCCGCCCGGAAGGCCCGATTCTATGCCGGACGCCTCACGCCGGGGCGCTTATAGCAAAACGATCGAACGGGGCAATGCGGGGCGATACGACGCGCGACGGCCGTGGCGCCAATGCCGCGGTCAATCGCGAGTTCATGATCTGTTCTTGCTGTATCCACGACTCCATCTACTAGATTGGCCGTAACGAGGCTCGCGGGCGACGCGGGCGGTCCCAAGATAAGGCGCCATGTACGAACAGAGCCGCTTCATTCGCGTGCGCGGCGCGCGCGAGCACAACCTGAAGAACGTCAGCGTGGACATCCCGCGTGGCGAACTGGTGGTGCTTACCGGGCTCTCCGGTTCGGGCAAGAGTTCGCTCGCCTTCGACACCATCTACGCCGAGGGCCAGCGGCGCTACGTCGAGAGCCTGTCGGCCTACGCCCGGCAGTTCCTCGAGCTGATGAGCAAGCCGGACGTCGATCTGATCGAAGGGCTGTCTCCGGCCATCTCCATCGAACAGAAGACCACCAGCCGAAACCCGCGCTCCACGGTCGGCACGGTGACCGAGATCCACGACTACATGCGCCTGCTCTGGGCCCGGGTCGGCGTCCCCTACTCGCCGGCTACCGGCCTGCCCATCGTCAGCCAGACGGTGAGCCAGATGGTCGATAAGCTCACCGCCCTTCCCGACGGCGAACGAATCTACCTGCTCGCCCCGGTGGTGCGCGGACGCAAGGGCGAATACCGCAAGGAGATGGCCGACTGGCAGAAACAGGGCTACCAGCGCCTGAAGATCGATGGCGTGTTTCATTCCATCGAGGACGCGCCAAGCCTGGAGAAGACCTTCAAGCACGACATCGACGTGGTGGTCGATCGGCTGGTCACCAGGTCCGGTCAGGAGACCCGCTATGCCGACAGCCTCGAAGGCGCCCTGAGGCTGGCCGACGGCATCGCGGTGGCCGAATGGGCCGGCGCGCCCAAGGACGGCGGCGAGCCTCGGCGGCTGATCTTCTCGGAGAAGTTCGCCTGTCCGGTCTCCGGCTTCACCATCGCCGAGATCGAGCCCAGGCTGTTCTCGTTCAACAATCCGGCCGGCGCCTGCCCGGCCTGCGACGGCCTCGGCATGAAGCTCGCCTTCAGCGCCGATCTGGTGATCCCGGACAAGGACCGCACGCTGCACAAGGGCGCGGTGTCGCCATGGTCCAAGGGGCCATCGCCGCTCTACACCCAGACCCTGCAGGCTCTGGCCCGGCACTACGGCTTCTCCATGGACGAGCCATGGTGGAAGCTCTCCGAAATCGCGAAAAATACCATCCTGCACGGGTCGGGCGGCGAGAAAGTACGCTTCATCTACGACGACAACGCCCGAAAGTACGAGGTCAACAAGACCTTCGAGGGCGTCCTGCCCAACCTCGAACGACGCTGGCGGGAAACCGACTCCAGCTGGGTGCGCGAGGAACTCGGCCGCTACCAGTCGGAAACGCCGTGCGAAGTCTGCGGCGGCGCCCGCCTCAAGCCCGAGGCCCTGGCGGTGAAGATCGCCGGCAAGCACATCGCGGAGGCTTCGATCCTGGCGATCCGGCCGGCCCGCGACTGGTTCGCCTCGCTGGAGGGCCAGCTGACCGACAAGCAGATGGAGATCGCTCGCCGAATCCTGAAGGAAATCAACGATCGGCTACGTTTTCTTGTCGATGTGGGCCTGGAATATCTGAACCTTTCGCGGGGATCGGGCACCCTCTCCGGCGGCGAAAGCCAGCGCATCCGCCTGGCCAGCCAGATCGGCTCCGGCCTGACCGGCGTCCTCTACGTCCTCGACGAGCCATCGATCGGCCTGCATCAGCGCGACAACGCCCGCCTGCTGGTCAGCCTCAAGGGACTGAGGGACCTCGGCAATTCCGTCCTGGTGGTGGAACACGACGAAGAGGCCATCCTCGCCGCCGACTACGTCATCGACATGGGTCCCGCCGCCGGCATCCATGGCGGCGAGGTGGTGGCTGAAGGAAAACCAAAGGATATAATGGCTTCTCCACGAAGCCTCACGGGCCAATATCTCACCGGCATGCGCCAGGTCGCCATCCCCGCCAAGCGCCGGCCATTCTCGGCCAAGCGCATGCTGCGGGTGGTCGGTGCGACCGGGAACAACCTGAAATCGGTCACGGCCGAGATTCCCGTGGGGACCTTCACCTGCATCACCGGCGTCTCGGGCGGCGGCAAATCGACCTTCACCATCGAGACCCTCTACAAGGCCGCCGCCCGGCGGCTGAACAACGCCTCCGACGGTCCCGCGCCCTACGAACGCATTGAAGGATTAGAGAATTTCGACAAGGTCATCGACATCGATCAGAGCCCGATCGGCCGCACGCCGAGGTCGAACCCGGCCACCTACACCGGCGCCTTCACCGCCATCCGCGACTGGTTCGCCGGCTTGCCCGAGGCCAAGACGCGCGGCTATGGCCCGGGGCGGTTCAGCTTCAACGTCAAGGGCGGTCGCTGCGAAGCCTGCCAGGGCGACGGGCTGATCAAGATCGAGATGCACTTTCTGCCCGACGTCTATGTCACCTGCGATGTCTGCCGGGGCAAGCGATACAACCGGGAAACCATGGAAATATTCTTTCGAGGCAAAAGCATAGCTGATGTTCTTGATATGACTGTCGAGGAGGCGGCCGAGATGTTCAAGGCCGTCCCGCCGATCCGCGACAAGATGGAGACCTTGAAGCGCGTCGGCCTCGGCTACATCAAGGTCGGCCAGCAGGCGACGACGCTTTCCGGAGGCGAGGCCCAACGGGTCAAGCTATCGAAGGAACTCTCACGCCGAGCGACCGGTCGAACCCTCTACATCCTCGACGAACCGACCACCGGCCTGCACTTCGAAGATGTCCGTAAGCTGCTGGAAGTGCTCCACGAACTGGTCGATCAAGGCAATACGGTGGTGGTCATCGAGCACAATCTCGACGTGGTCAAGACAGCCGACTGGATCGTCGATTTCGGACCCGAGGGCGGCGACGGCGGCGGCGAGATCGTCGCCACCGGCTCGCCCGAACAGGTGGCCGCGGACGGGACGAGCTGGACCGGCCGCTACCTGGCGCAAGCACTCCAGCGCCACCGCGACCGGGCCGCCCCCAACCCTCGACAGCGGACCCGGATCAAGGCACACGCCTGACAGCCGATACGGGAGGTTTCCGACGATGAAGCTCTATGGCATGGCCATGCCGGCGCCCAATCCGCGGCGGGTCCGCATGTTCCTGGCGGAGAAGGGCATCGACCTGCCCGAAACCCAGGTCGATCTGATGAAACGCGAGCACAAGTCGGCCGAACACCGGGCGCGCAATTCCCTGGGCCAGATCCCCACCCTCGAACTGGATGATGGCACGACCATCTCCGAGACCGTGGCGATCTGCCGATACTTCGAGGAGATCCAGCCCGAGCCGGCCCTCTTCGGCCGCACACCGGTTGAAAAAGCGCTTGTCGATCAGTGGGTCAGGCGCATGGAGTTCGTGCTGATGGCGCCGGTGGCGGCCTTCTGGCGCCACGCCCACCCCCGCACCGCCGCCCTGTTGACCCAGTTCAAGGACTTCGGCGAATCCAACAAGGAAGCCTACGCCGGCGCCCAGCACTGGCTGGACCGCGAACTGGATGGCAAGACGTTCATCGCCGGCGAGACCTTCACCGTCGCCGACATCTGCGCCCTATCCACGGTGGATTTCGCCAGCTGGATCGGCCTGCCGATCAGCCCCGAGAACGCCAACATCGCCGCCTGGCACGCCCGCGTCTCCGCTCGGCCGAGCGCCAGAGTCTAGAGGTTCGCCGGTCTCCGCGAGGGCGCGATAGGCAAACGCGAGAGGGGTGTAGATCAGCACGCTGAAGAACACCGGGGCCGAGATCAGCAGGGCCACCAGGACGATGAGCCCGATGATGGTCGCGGGGCTGGGCGCGACGAGGCGGTGGGCGTCGAGAGCGCGCAGATTGGAGCCCCCGAGAACCGCCCCGAGCAAGGTCATGGCGCAGATCAGCAGGAAGACCGTCACCATCATCAGGACGATCATCCACCCGAGGCCCCAGAAGTGGCGCCGGGTGAGGGTCCAGGAGCCGAACATCGAAAGACGCCGCGACGCGAAGGTATGGGCGGGAGCAAGGGAAAGCCGGACCACGATCCAGAAATTGAAGCACCAGGCCACCAGGCTGACGACGTCCACGACCCAGGTGGTGGCGGCTGGATGGACGGTGTCCAAAATCACCGTGACGCCAGCAACGAGCGCAAACTGAATGCCCGCCAGGAACAGCACCACGGCGGCGCCGACCACGAACAGCAGCGCGAGCCTGACCTCGTCGGCGCCGATCCGCATGAACGCCCACTTGCGGTCGCCCGGCCGCAATTCCTGGCGAAAGATGGCGCCGACCAGGGCGATCCAGAAGATCAGCAGCAGCGGCGCGGCCACATAGGCCAACGGTCCGAACCGTCCGACGGTCTGAAGCACGCTGGGGGGTGCGGTGGATGGCTGGAGCCGAAGGGCCGGCTGGCCGAGCTTCGATGCGCCGATCAACACGAATAGCGCAATGTTGCACCCGACCCACACCAAGACCGCCTTGGACTCCCGCCGCAGAACGCGGAAGCCCTCGAAGGCGGCTGAGGCGGGGGAGAAATCGGTCATGGCGATGGGATGGGCGAATCGGCCGCTAGTCTGGGGTAGGCATAGGTCATGACTCCGACCTTCAGGGGAAGCCAGATCGCCGCCGCGACAAGTCCCTGAGCGAGGTGCGCGAGCCACGCCAGGACCACGGCGTGGTGCGGCGCGAGCCGCGATGCCGCCGCGATCGCCAGCAAAAGCGCCGCCGGCGTCAACCCGACCCAGACCATGACCGCGGCCAGCCGCCAGGCCATGCCCCGGGTGAGCGACCAGACGCTGAGAACCTGCACCCGCCGCCGCGCCACGCTCGCCGCCGGGGCCAGGAAGAGGCGCACCATGACCCAGACGATGGCGGCCATGCCGGCGAGGGCGACCGCGCCGACCACCAAGCGACCGCGACCATCGACGGCGGACGCCCAGGTCGCGGTTTGCCCGGCGACGAAACCTTTTCCGGCCGACGCCACGCCATAGGCGAGCGCCAGGACGACGACCAGAAGGAGCATCAGGAGCACCACGGCCAGCAGGATCATCAGAAGGGCGCTGGCAAGCACACGCCACTCGTCCACGCCCCATCGCAGCCCTCCCCCGCCGAGCCCCAGCGCGAGCCGGCAGATCCCGGCGGTCGCCGCCACGCTGGCCAGGCACGGGAAAATAAAGCCGACCGCGCGGACGCCGATCGCCGCCGGCGTGGCCAGTTGAAGCCAGAGGGCGAGGCAGATCGAGGCGACGAGCAGCACCAGCCAAGCCCGGCGCCAGGCGAGCCAAAGCGTCCCGAACGCGCCCGCGACCGCGCCCGGGATCGAAACGGTGGAAGGGGAACGGGTGGGATCAGCCAAACTCGGCCGCCACGCTCGGGCCGACGAGGTCCCGGTAGGCCCGCGCCCACGGGGCCGCGAAGATGGCCATGGCGCAGCCCACCAATGGCGTCCAGGCGAGCGCGACGATCGCGATCACCGGCGTCAGCTTGGAGAGGAGATCCTGCGGGGGCTGGCGGAAGAACGCCGGAAGATTCTCCAATCCACCGGCCACCGAGCCAAGAACACCGACTCCGACGACGACGATGATGGTTCCGACGATGGCCTCGATGACCACCAGGATGATGATCAGGCTGAGCCCGATGACGAACAGGCTCACGGTCCTGCCCTTGGTCAAGGTCCAGGATTCGAACAGGTGAAATCTGCCGTCGTCGACGATCATCGGTCCGACCAGAGAGAACCGCAGCGCGAAATAGATCAGCGCGAGGAAGATCGCCAGGCCGCCCACCACCGCGACGATGATCGCGCCGGCCACCGAATGGCTGGCCGCCAGTATGCCGGCGATCAGTCCGATCACCAGGAGCGGGATCAACAGGGCGAAGACGAGGACGATGTTGGCCGCGAACCCCAGGATGAAGATGAAGAGTTCGGCCATTCCAAGACGGAGATAGCCGAAGCGCTTCTGTTCCGGGTGGAGGATCGCCCGGAAGACGGCGCAGTAGATCATCATGCCGACGACGCCGATCAGGATGTTGACCAGCATGCCCACGCCCTGCACCTGCGCCATCTGGCCCATCATCGCCCGCATGTCCAGCGGCGTTGCGCCAGCGCTCGCCGCGTGGCTCGCCATCCGCGTCATCAGGCCGGCATAGACCGGCCCCATGGCGGCGAAGGCCACCCCCATCGCCACCAGATAGACCAGCCCCCACAGGAGTACGGCCAGTGGCTCCCGGCGGATGAGGCCGAACCCCGAGGCGACGGCGTCGCCAATCTCGATCTCGGCCATGTCAGGTCCTCATGCGAAGGTGGAGGCGATGTCGTCGTCGGGCTTGAGCTGACGATAGGCCTTCGCCCAGGGCGCGGCGACGATCGGCGTGAGCAGCGTCATCAGGATCATCGACGCGGTCGCGCCGAGCGCGATCAGCGGCGTCAGGCTGGTCAGCCAGACCGCCGGTGGGCGGCGGAAGAAGATTCGCGGATCGGCGCCCCCGGTGAGGTCGCGCCACATGGCCCAGCCCGCCGCCACGGCGACCAGGCCGATGACCAGATAGAGGCCCGCGGCCATCAGGCCCACGAGAAGACCGATCAGGAACAGCCGCCAGACCCTGCCCTTGGTCTGAGTCCACGACTCGAACAGGCGGAAGCGGCCCTCGTCGAAGGTCATCGGCGCGGCCATGGAAAACCGCAGATAGAAGTAGAATGCGGCGCCATTGACGACCACCTGTTCGACCACCCGAATGGCGATCGACTGGGCCATCGACATGCCGGCGCCGAAGCTGATGAGGGCGACGATGATGCCGGCGGGAATGGCCAGGACAGTGGCGATCACGAACATCAGCACGCCCTTGCAGAAGCTGAGCAGCATCATCCGCAATTCCCGCCGGCCCAGTCGGAGACTGGCCATCCCGCCAGCGCCGGGTTCGAGGACGGCGCGGATGACGGCGCAGGATACGATCGATCCCACCACCAGGAGGCAGCCCATGAACAGCAGATAGAGTCCGAACACCCCGCCAATCGCGGCGAGCACCGCGGCGACGAGCTGCGGAGGGGCGTGGGTCTTGGCCGCCGCCGAGAGGGTTCCGATGAGGCCATACGCCGCGCCGCCGAAGAGGGCGCCGAAAACGGCGAAGAAGACGGCGTAGATCAGCGCCCAGACCAGGGCGGCCAGAGGCCTTTTGATCAGCAACCGGACCCCCGCGAACGCGGCTTCGGTCACGTCAAGTCCCGCCATCCGCCGCTCCCACCCGACTCCCTGGACAACATAGACGGATTTGCCCGCGTCGCGCCACTTCCGCGCCCGACGCGCCAGGGGTAGGAGTCTCGCGAATGTCACCAGGGTCCATTCACGTCGTCGGCGCCGGCCTGGCGGGCTGCGAAGCGGCCTGGCAGGCGGCAAATCGGGGCGTGGGGGTCGTACTGCACGAGATGCGGCCCCTTACCGGCACGGCGGCGCACCGGACCGACGCCCTGGCCGAGCTTGTCTGCTCCAACTCCTTTCGATCAGACGATCGAGAACACAACGCGGTAGGCCTGCTGCACGCCGAGATGCGGCGCGCGGGCTCCCTGATCATGGCCTGCGCCGACATCAACCAGACACCCGCCGGCGGCGCCCTGGCCGTGGATCGGGCCGACTTCGCGCGAGCCGTGACCGAAGGCATCGCCGGCCACCCCCTGATCAACCTGGAGCGCGGCGAGGTGACCGCGTTTCCCGCCGATTGGGCGAGCGCGATCGTCGCCACCGGTCCGCTGACCTCGCCGGCGCTATCGGCGGCGATCCAGGCTCTCACCGGCGAGGAGGAACTCTCGTTCTTCGACGCCATCGCCCCGATCATCCACGCCGAGACCATCGACATGGGGGTCGCCTGGAAGCAGTCCCGCTACGACAAGCTGGGTCCCGGCGGCGATGAAGCGGCCTATATCAACTGCCCCCTCGACCGACCGCAGTACGACGCGTTCATCGACGCCCTGCTGGCCGCGCCCAGGACGGAATTCAAGGACTGGGAGCACGTTCCCTATTTCGATGGCTGCCTGCCTATCGAGGTGATGGCCGAGCGAGGCCGCGATACGCCCCGATATGGGCCGATGAAGCCCGTGGGCCTGACCAATCCGCGTCATCCCCAGGAGAAACCCTGGGCGGTGGTTCAGCTCCGGCAGGACAACGCGCTGGGAACCCTGTGGAATATGGTCGGCTTCCAAACCAAGATGAGGCACGCCGCCCAGACCGAGGTCTTCCGCGCCATTCCGGGGCTCGAGCGGGCGGTGTTCGCCCGCCTGGGCGGCCTGCACCGCAACACCTTTCTCAACAGCCCGCGGGTGCTCGATCGGCTCCTGCGCCTCAAGGCCGACCGCCGTCTGCGTTTCGCCGGCCAGATCACCGGCGTGGAAGGGTATGTCGAGAGCGCCGCCGTGGGCCTTCTGGCCGGACGCTTCGCCGCCGCCGAACGTCGTGGCCGGGCCATGGTCCCGCCGCCGGCCACGACCGCCCTCGGCGCGCTCATCGGGCACGTCACCGGCGGTCATCTGGATTCCGGCGCCCGTTCCTTCCAGCCGATGAACATCAACTATGGCCTTCTGCCGCCGATGGACGCCCCGAAGCGGACGACCGACGGCAAGCCCTTCGCCCGTGGCGAACGCGGGCGGGCGAAGAAGCGGGCGATGAGTCTGCGGGCAATGGCCGATCTTTCGGCGTGGCTCGGCGAGGCGTCGGCGGTGGCGGCGGAGTAGTTCATAGCCGTCCGGAAGCGACGGCGCGCAGGAGGCGCAGCCGGTTGGCCAAGCCCGACGGCGCCGCGCCACCCAGGTCGGCTCGGCCGAGTGTCACATGGGCCACCGCTGGAAACGATGCGACGCCCAGACCCCGGCAATCCTCGCGCGCCTTGACCAGGGATTCCCGCAAAGGTCGTTCGATGACATCCAAATCGATCCGGCCGGCGCGCCGGAGCAGGACGAGCCCCCAGGCGCGGCCGGCGCTGGCGGCGGCTGGCCTCGGGGCCGCGTCGTCCAAAATCCGCACCGCCAGCGTCGTCACCGAGCCGCCGACCGCGTCCGCCCAGGCGATGGCCTGGACCGGGTCGGGTCGGGGGACCTCCAGATCCCCGACGCGCGCGTCGATCATCGCTTCCAGCGGGGCGCGAGGGAGCGACCGTCGCCGGACGGCTTGAGCCAGGCGCCGGGCGACCGGGTGAGCGCGCATGATCCGGCCGGTGAAGATCTCGTCCACAACCTCGCGCCACCAGACAAGCCGGATTTCCGCGATCAGGGCGTTGGACGCGACACGACCGGCGCGCGCCAATTCGGCGTCGTAGGCATAGAGCGCGATGACGTCCGCTCGGGCGGCGCGGTCGGCGACGAACCGGCTGGCGAGCCAGCGATCCGGATCGGCTCGGCGGACGGCGGCGTCGAGGTCGTCGTCCGCCGACAGGACCCTAACCGTAGAGCGTCTGGTACATGGCCATGGACGTCAGCATCGGCAGCGACAACAACACGTTGATGCGCGAGGCAAGCGTGCCGATCCGCGCCGCCCTGGCCTTGGCGTCGGCGTCGGCTTCCTTGATGCCGAGCGCGATCTTCTGATTGGGCCAGATCACCCCCCAGACATTGAGGAACATGATGATCGCCAGCCACACGCCGATGCCCATCAGCCGGAAGCCGACGTCGGGAGCATCGGCGCCGGCGAATCCCAGGCTCAACACGCCTTCGGCATAGTCGCGACCGCGCAGGAACGCGACGCCGAGGCCAGCCAGGACGGTGAACAGGGCCGACCAGCGGAACCAGAAGAGCGCCTCCGGCGTGATGTATTTGGAAATCGCGGGTTTCAGTTCGGCCGGAATGTCCGGCATCTTCCTAGTTTGCACGAAATTGAAGTAGTAGAGCAGACCGATCCACAGAATGCCGAAGAAGACGTGCATCCACCGGAACACGGCCTGGACGAATGTCCTGTCGAAGCCGTACGGATTGTTCATTCCGAAGAAGATGATCATCACGATGGCGAGCAGCACGCTCACGATCATGGTGTTCCTGAAGTTGAGCAGAATCCCGGCCATCACTCACCCCTTCTGTCGGCGATCATCCCTACCCCAAGGCATAACCCTTTTCTCTCGACGCGAAAAGCGCCGGTCCGGTCAAACGGCGATCAAGGCGGTCGCGAATCGACGTCCCTGCGAGGCAAGGACATTGTGCAGCCGCGCGGCCCCTTCGCTGGCCATGAATTCGAGGCCCAGACCGGCGCTGGCGAGCGCCTCGCGCACTTCGCGCGGCGGCCGGGTCTGGATCGCGCCGGTGCCGAGAAGGACGAATTCCGACACCGATGCTTCCAGGCTGATGATCTCGGCGAAATCGCCGACACACAGATTCTCCATGCGACTTGGACGCCAGCCGGCCGGAACATCATCGAGGATCACCAGCGAGCCCGGCCACCAATCACCGGAAACGCGAAATCCGCCGCCGCCCCAGGCGTCGATGGACGGCGGCTGTCGAAGGCGGACCGTCAGGGGCGCGCCGGCTGTGGCGCGATCGGCGTGGCCGCCTCGTCGTCCTTCTTCATCCCCCACAGAAGGATGATCGGCGAGGCGACATAGATCGAGGAGTAGGTGCCGATGACGATGCCGAAGAGCAGCACGATGGAGAGCGGCCGCAGAGACTCGCCGCCGAACACCGCCAGCCCCGAGAGCGCCAGCAGGGCGGTCACCCCGGTGATCACCGTGCGCGACAGGGTCTCGTTGACCGACAGATCGATCAGCTCGCGCAGAGGCATGCGCTTGTATTTGCGGCGGTTCTCGCGCAACCGGTCGAACACCACGACGGTGTCGTTCATCGAGTAGCCGATGATCGTCAGAAGGGCGGCGATGAGATTCAGGCTGAACTCCAACCGAAGCAAGAGAATCAGGCCGAGCGAGAGGGTGAGGTCGTGGAACAGGGCGACCACCGCGCCCAGGCCGAACTGGAGTTCGAATCTGAACCAGATGTAGATCAACATCAGGCCGATGGCCGTCAGCAGGGCCTCGACTCCCTTGAGCTTGAGTTCACCGGAAACCTCCGGCCCCACCTCGTCGGTGCGAAGGAACTTCACTTGGCCCAACGCCTGGGTCACCGCCCCCTTGACCTTGGTGGCGACGGCGTCGGGGCTGACGCCATTGGGGGTCTGGAAGCGGACCACGGCGTCGTCGGCGGCGCCGAACCGCTGGACCTGGACGTCGCCGAGATTGAGGCCGTTGACGGCGCCCCGCACCTTGCCCAGGTCCACCGGAACCGCGCCGGTGTTGAGTTCGAGCACCGTGCCGCCCTTGAAGTCGATGCCCATGTTGAGGCCCGGGTAGAAGAAGGCGACCGCCGTGGCGATGGCCGCGATGATCGACAGCGTCGCGAACAGGCGCGCGAGGCTCACGAACGGCAAGTGGGTGTCGTGGGGAATGTTCTTGATCAGCGGCCATCGGCCCTCGCCGCTGATCGGCAGGGCCTTGGGGCGGAAGGCGCGGAACCACCAGCCGATCAGCACCTGGGTGATCAGCACGGCGGTGAACACCGAGGTGAACACCCCGATCAGCAGAGTCAGGGCAAAGCCCTTCACGGGGCCGGCGCCCAGGTTGAACATGATCACCGCCGCCACCACGGTCGTGGCGTTGGCGTCGATGATCGTGGTCAGCGCACGCTTGAATCCGGAATCGGCGGCGCTCATCGGCGGCCTGCCGCCGCGCACTTCGTCGCGCATGCGCTCATAGATCAGCACATTGGCGTCCACGGCGACGGCGAGGGTAAGCACCAGACCGGCGATCCCCGGCAGGGTCAGGGTGGCGTGGAAGAGGCTCATGGCGCCCACGATCATCAGGCCGTTGACGACCAGGGCGATGGCCGCGAAGCCGCCGAACAGGCCGTAGGCGAGCAGGATGAAGGCGAAGATCAGGGCCGCCCCGATCAGGATCGAAAGCTGCCCGGCCTTGACCGCGTCGGCCCCGAGTTCCGCCCCGACCGTGTGCTGCTCGACCATGTTGAGCGGCGCCGGCAGCGCGCCGGACTTCAGCAGCAGGGCGAGATCATTGGCCGACTCCTCGGTGTAGTGGCCGGTGATTTCGCCGCTCCCGCCGGTGATCGCCGTGCGGATGTTGGGGGCCGATATGATCCGCTTGTCGAGGACGATGGCGAAGGGTTTGCCGATGTTCTGGCTGGTCACAGAGGCGAACCGGCTGGTGCCCTGGCCGTTGAAACTGAAGGATACAGCCGGGGCGTTGTTCTCGTCGTGGCTGCCGCTGGCCGAGGTGAGCATCTCGCCGGTGACCACCGACCGCCTCTTGACCACGTAGGCCGGCGCGAAGCCGTCATCGCTGGGAAGCACTTCGTCCTCGGGCGGAATGCGGTGGGCGGCGACATCCTCCGGTGGAATTTCGGTATCGACCATCTGGAAGGTCAGCTTGGCGGTCTTGCCGATGATCGCCTTGAGCTTTTCCGGATCGCTTTCCCCTGGGGCCTCGATGACGATCCGGTCCGAACCCTGCTGGGTGATCGAGGGCTCCTTGGCGCCCATGGCGTCGATGCGCTTGCGGATGGTTTCGATCGACCGGGTCACGGCGTCCTGGGCGGCGGCGTTGGCGGCCTGGGGGGCGAAGGAAACGTTGATGTGCTGGTCGGGACCGTTCTGGATCACCACGTCCCGGCCGCCGGTCGGCAAGCGCTCGCCGAGGGAGTCGTTGAGGAGCTTGTAGGCGATGGCGGCCTTGGTTGGATCGGTGATCCGCACGCCTATCGCATCGCCGGTCACCGCCAGTTCGGTGAACTCGATCTGGTCGGTCTTGAGCTTGGTGCGGATGTCCTCGGTCAGATTGGTCAGCCGCTCCTTGCGCAGGGCGGCGGTATCGACTTCCATGAGGATGTAGGAACCGCCCTGGAGATCGAGGCCGAGATTGAGGCGCTGGCTCGGCGCCCAGCTCGGCAGAATTCCAGCCGGCACGAGATTGGGAAGGGTGAAGAGGAGCCCGAAGAGCAGCGAGCCCAGGACCAGGGCGATCTTCCAGCGCGTGAGAGCGAGCATGGCGCTAGAGAGCCGTGGTCAGGACTTGGCGTCGTTGGCGGCGGCCGGCTCGCCCCGGGTGCGGACCTCGGAGATCATTGCCTTGACCACCTTGACGGTGACGTTCTGGGCGATCTCGACACCCAGTTCGGTGTCCTCGACGCGCACGACCTTGCCGATCATGCCGTTGGACATCACCACCGTGTCGCCGCGCTTGACCGCGCCGATGGTCGCCGCGTGCTGGCGCGCGCGCTGCTGCTGCGGCCGGATCATCAGCACGTAGAACAGCACCGGGATTACCAGGAACGGCAGCATCTGGCCGATCGGGCTGGAGAGGAGCCCGCCCGCGGCCCCGCCGACGGCCGGCGCGACCGCGAATATCAAGGCAGGCGTGGCGAACATGAGGGCTCCGAAAATGGCGTGAAAAAGGGTCCGGCGCGAGCCGTGCCGAAAGCGGGCGGAAGCTATGCGCTGCGCTGGCCTTTTGCAATGCGCCGCCGGCCGCTACCGTGACCGCATGGACGATCGACCGCGCGCCACCCTCGAACGGATCGCCGAAGCGCTCGAGCGGCTCGCCCCGGCGCCGCCGCCGGCATCCTTCGACGGCGCGCGCCTTTTCCGCCATGATCCCGCCACCGGCGCCTTCGAGGCCGCGCCCGACTTCGCCCTGCCTCTCGATGTGCTGGTCGGTATCGACAGCCAGAAGTGCCGGCTGACCGAGAATCTGCGCCGGTTCGCCGCTGGCTTGCCCGCCAATCACGTCCTGCTGTGGGGCGTGCGGGGAACCGGCAAGAGTTCGCTGGCCAAGGCCGCCTTCATGGCCATGACGGCGGTCGCGCCGGAACTGAAACTGGTGGAGGTGGATCGCGACGAGGTAGCCGCCCTCCCCACGGTGTTCGAACGCCTGCGCGGGCGCCCGGAGCGCTTCGTGGTGCTGTGTGACGACCTGTCCTTCGAAGGGGGCGCCGCTTCGGCCAAGGCCCTGAAGTCGGCCCTGGAGGGCGGCGTCGCGGGACCGCCGGAGAACGCCCTGTTCGTCGCCACCTCCAATCGCCGTCACCTGATGCCGCGCGATCACCTGGAGGGACGGGGGACGATTGCGTTGGGCGAGGACGCCGAGGAGGAGGTCAGCGTCTCCGATCGCTTCGGCCTGTGGATCGGTTTTCCACCCATGGACCAGGGGGCCTATCTCGCCGCCGTCCGAGCCTATGCCGACCGCTTCGGCCTGGCGATCGCCGACCTCGATCGCCGCGCCCTGCGGTGGTCGCAGCTCCGCGGCGCCCGTTCCGGCCGCGTCGCCTGGCAGTTCATCCGCGATCTGGCCGGAGAGATGGGGAAGAGTCTGCCGGTGTGAGGGCGGGTCCTATCCGGTCTCTCTCGGCAGGACGAGGAGCGGATCGATGGGTCGCGCCTTGTCGGCCGGGGTGGGGGCGTAGCGGACTTCGAAGTGGAGTTGTGGTTCGCTGACGCCGCCGCTGAGGCCGACCTGGCCGATCTCCTGGCCCTGGATCACCGCCTGGCGCATCTGGACGCTGACCTTGTCGAGGTGGGCGTAGGCGGTCACCCAGCCGTCGGCGTGCTTGACCAGGACCAGGTTGCCGAACCCGGGGACCTGGTTGCCGGCATAGACCACGTCTCCGCCAGCAGCGGCGCGAACCACCGTCCCCTGCGGCGATTTGACATCGACGCCGTCGTTGCGGCGGCCAACGCCCTGGGCTCCGAAGGCCGAGAGGATCTGGCCGCGGACGGGCCAGATGAACCGTCCCCGCGCCGCCGCGGTGATCTCGCTGTCAGTGGCGGCCCGGGCGTTCTCGGTCGGCGGCGCGATCGGCGCATAGACGGGCCGGGACGTGGCGTAGGCGGACGACGCCGAAGGAACATAAGGATGCGCGATGTAGGCGGACGGCGCGGAGGGAACATAGGGGTGGGCGGCGTAGGGATATGGCGCGGCGCCCCTCGCGGCCGACGGCGCGTAGGGCGTCGTCGAGGGGGCGGCGGCGTAGGTGCGGTAGGGCGCGCGCGCGGGCGCGGGGGTCGGCCTCGGCCTGGGCGGCGGCGCGGCGCGAACCTCTTCAATTGGCGCGCGAATCCGGCTTGGCCCGCGGTCATGATAGTTGGCCGGCAGGGCGATCTTCTCGCCTTGTCTCAGGCGGCCTCGGGTGGAAAGGTCGTTGAGCGACGCGAGATCCTCGGGCGCGATGTCGAAGCGCTTGGCGACCACCGCCAGGGTGTCCCCTGACTCAGTCTCATAGGCCATGGCCACCGGCACCTTGAGGTGCTGGCCGGGCTGCAGGGCGTAGGGCGCCTTGAGGTGATTGGCATCGACGATGACCTTGCGGGTGGTGTCGAGGTCGCGGGCGATGGCATCGACATGGTCCTTCTTCTGGACCTCGTAGTCGCGGAACATGCCCGTGGCGGCGACCACCTTGCCGCCCGCGAGATAGCGCACGGGCGCGGGCCGGGCGCGGATCGGGGCAGGCTCATAGGTCGCCGTCCTTGAGGGCGGGGGCGCATAGGCCGCCGGAGGCGGCGCGGCGGCGGGCGGCGGCGCCTGGACGACCGGCGGCAGCGCCTGACTCTCCACCGCCGCCGATGGCGGTGGCGCGGTGGGCGGCGTTTCGGGAGGCGTCGCCGTGGCAACCGGCGGCGGCGGCGTCGCCGCGGCTTGCGCGCGGATGGGGTACCTCGGCTGCATCGGGGCCGACGGCGGCGGCGAGGCTTCGCCGGCATGGGTCGGGTAGGTGGGTCCCGTGGCGCAGGCCGTCGCGAGGCCGGCGAGAAGAACGATCAGGGTCGCCCGCGTCAGATTCTGCGTCATCGCCGCTCCGTTCGTCGCACCCGACCGGAATCGGCGCGTGAAGGTAAACCATCGGTTAAGCCGGGCGAGGCGGCAATCCGCGCCTCGCCGGGCGCCCTCGGCATCAAAGCTCGCGCGCCACGCCATCGAGAAGGGGCACGAAGCGCACTTCGCACAGGATGTCCATGGCAAAGCCCCCTACGCCATCGCCGGCGTAACGGCACAATTTCTGGACCGGCCCCTTGCCGACCGGCGCGACGAGCACCCCGGAAGGCTTGAGCTGCCCGAGCAGGGTCTTGGGCTCGACCGGCGCCGCCGCCGTGACCAGAATGCGGTCAAACGGCGCCTGTTCGGGCCAGCCGAGCATGCCGTCGCCAAACCGGGTGATGACATTGGTCAGTTGCAGCGCCTTGAACCGCTCCTCGGCCTCGCGCAGCAGGGTGCGGTAGCGCTCGACGGTGTAGACCAGCCGGGCAAGCCGGGCGAGAATCGCGGTCTGGTAGCCCGAGCCGGCGCCGATCTCCAGCACCCGGTCTCGCGGCTCAAGGGTCAGGGCCTGGGTCATCAGGCCGACGATGAACGGTTGGCTGATCGTCTGGCCGCAGGCGATCGGCAGGGCCGAATCCTCCCACGACCTTTCCTTGAAGAGCTCGGGCGTGAACAGCTCGCGCGGCGTCCGCTCGATCGCGCTCAGAACCGCGGGGTCGGTCACGCCCTGCGAGCGCAGGCCGAGCACCAACCGGGCGAGGCGGGTGTCGTTCTCGGTCGGCTCCTTGGCTTTCCGGCTCACGAGGGCGCCCGCAATCGCGGCGGCGATCCGCCCAGGCCCGCCTTCAGGGCATGAACGGTTTCCATGTGGGTCAGGTCGATATGCAATGGCGTCACTGAAATCCGCCCCTCGTAGGCGGCGAGCAGATCGGTGCCTCGGCTCGGCGCCGATGGCTCATTGCGATAGCCCAGCCAATAGTAGTCGCGGCCGCGCAGATCGGTCCGCTGCTCGGCGTAACGGGTGCGCACGTCGCGGAAGCCCTGGCGCGTCACCTCGACCTCGCCGACCTCGGCCGGCGGGCGGGCCGGGAAATTGACGTTGAGGATGACGTCGGCCGGCCAGCGAAGCTCGATGAGGCGCGATATCAGCCCCGGCCCGAACGCCTCGGCGGTCTCGAAGTGGGCGCGTTCGTCGTCGTGGAAGATGCGCATCATCTGCGAAAGGGCGATCGCGGGAACCCCCAGCGCCATGCCCTCGATCGCCCCGGCCACCGTGCCGGACATGGTCACGTCCTCTCCCGCGTTGAGCCCGCGATTGACTCCGGACAGCACCAGGTCGGGTCGCTCGCCCTCCACCAGATACTGGATCGCCAGCATCACGCAGTCGGTCGGCGTCCCCTGGACGGCGAACCGCCGCGCGTCGATCGTGCGCACCCGCAAGGGCTCCGAAAGGGTGAGCGAGCGCGAAGCTCCCGACTGTTCGTGCTCTGGCGCGCAGACCCAGACGTCGTCCGACAGGGCCAGGGCGATCCGTTCCAGCACCGCCAGACCCTCGGCATGGACGCCGTCGTCGTTGGTGACGAGAATCCTCACCCCTCCCCTCCCAAGTGGGTCACGCCGCGCATGTAGGGATGCAGGGCTTGCGGGATGGCGATGCGACCCCTCTCGTCCTGATAGGTCTCCAGGATCGCCACCAGGGTGCGGCCGATCGCCAGGCCCGAGCCGTTGAGGGTGTGCGCGAAGCGGGTCCCCTTCTCGCCGGACTTGCGGCAACGCGCGTCCATGCGCCGGGCCTGGAAGTCGCCGCAGTTGGAGCACGAACTGATCTCGCGATAGGTTTTCTGCGACGGCAGCCAGACCTCCAGGTCATAGGTCTTGCGCGCGGTGAAACCCATGTCCCCGGCGCACAGCAGCATGGTGCGGAACGGCAGCTCCAGGCGCTTCAGCACCCCCTCGGCGCAGGCGGTCATTCGCTCGTGCTCGGCTTCGGAATCGTCCGGCGCGGTGATCGAAACCAGCTCGACCTTGTTGAACTGATGCTGGCGGATCATCCCGCGGGTGTCCTTGCCCGACGCGCCCGCCTCGGAGCGGAAGCAGGGGGTCAGGGCCGCCAGGCGCATCGGCAGCGCTTCCTCGGCGGTGATCTGTTCGCGCGCCAGATTGGCCAGCGGGACCTCGGCGGTGGGGATCAGCCAGCGGCCGTCGGTGGTCGCGAACAGGTCCTCGGCGAATTTCGGCAGCTGCCCGGAGCCGAACACCGCCTGGTCGCGCACCAGCAGCGGCGGCGCGATCTCGGTGTAGCCGTTCTCCTGGGTCTGGATGTCGAGCATGAATTGGCCGAGCGCCCGCTCCAGCCGCGCCAGGGCGCCTTTCAGGACCACGAAGCGGGCCCCGGACATCCGCGCCGCGGCGTCGAAATCCATCAGCCCGAGCGCCGCGCCCAGATCGACGTGATCCTTGGGATCGACCAGGTCTGCCGGCTCTCCCCAGCGGCGGATTTCCAGGTTGCCGGTCTCGTCCGCGCCCTCCGGCACATCGGGATCGGGCAGGTTCGGCAGTTCGGCCAGGGCGGCGCGCAGTTCGGCGGCCAACGTAGCCTCGTCGCGGCTGTCTTCGGCGATCGCGAGCTTGAGTGCTTCGACCTCGGCCATGTGCGCTTGAGCCGCCGAAGCGTCGCCGGAGGCGCGCGCTCTCCCAATCAGTGCTGAAAGCTCGTTTCGCCGTGATTGCACCGTTTGCAGGAGGGTCTGGGCCGCGCGAAGCTCCTCATCCAGCGCCAGCAGGCCGGACGCGCGGGCCCCGACGCCCCTGGCTGCCCAGCCGGCGTCGAAACGGGCCGGATCCTCGCGAATGGCCTTGATGTCGTGCATGGGTGCGAGAACGCGCCGGGCTGGAATCGTCAGGGAAGGCGCATCCCTTAAGGCGCGTCGGCGTCGAGGCCAAGGCGTCAGACGACGGCGACGTCCGTGGCCGCCGCCGCGTCCTCCTTGCGGCGCCGGATCTCCATCAGGGCGACGCACCAGATCGAGATTTCGTAGAGCAGGCAGATCGGCAGGGCGAGTGAGACCATGCTGATCGGATCGGGCGGGGTGACGATGGCCGCGACCGCGAATACGCCCACCACGGCGTAGCGCCGCACGGAACGCAGCATGGCCGCATTGACGATCCCGGCCAGTCCCAGAAGGGACACGACCACGGGAAGCTGGAAGCAGAGGCCGAAGGCGAGCAGCAGGGTGGTCACCAGCGACAGATAGTCCGAAACCTTGGGCAGCAGCTGCACCGAGATGTTGCCCACGTCGGTGATCTGCTGGTTCAACGAGAACCACAGGACGAACGGCAACATGACGAAATAGACCAGGGCCGCCCCCAGGCAGAACAGCACCGGCGAAGCGATCAGAAAGGGCAGGAAGGCGTGGCGCTCGCGACGGTAGAGGCCGGGGGCGACGAAGCGATAGAGCTGCCAGGCGAGGACCGGAAAGGTCAGGGCGATGGCTCCGAACACGGCCAGCTTGACCTTGGTGAAGAAGAACTCGAGCGGGGCGGTGAACACCAGCTTGAGATGCTCGACGCTGTGCGGCGCCTGTTTGAACCCGGTCAGCGCGAGAAGCAGATCGAAGGGTCCGTGATGGGGGCCGCCGGCCTTCTGGGCCGCCATCAGGCTGGCGCCGACCTCGAATGGCTGGAGAAGGACGATGTAGATCTGCCGGGAAAACGCGAAACAGACGAGGAATCCCACCGCCAGCGCCGCCGCGCTGATGATCAGCCGCCGCCGCAGTTCGATCAGGTGATCGAGCAGTGGCGCCCGCGAAGCCTCGATCTCATTGTCGTCGTTTGGGAGGCTCAAGTGATGACCTTGGCGGGCGGAAGAGCATTCTCGCCTCCCCCCCCGGTAGAGGAAGTCCGAGAAGCCGCCTCGGCTTCCGGAGGCGGCGCGGGATGACCCTCATCCAGGCCTTCGGCCGGCGTTTCCCCAGCGGCGAAAGGAAGCATCCGATTCTCGGTCGTCGATTGATGGTCCGTCGGCGGGTGGAGCTGGACCTCGCCGCCGCGAATACCGCTGTGGATGTCGTCGAACACCTGCTGGACATGCGGATCGGCGATGGCCGCCGCCTTGCTCAGATCGCCGCCGTGGACGGCGCGCATGGCGTCCACCTCGCGGCGGAGCTCGTCGAGTTCCGACTGACGGGCCATTTCATCGAAACTGGCGCGGAATTCAGCCGCCATCCCGCGCATCTTGGCGACGAACTGCCCGACCTTGCGCATCAGCAGCGGCAGGTCCTTCGGACCCACGACGATGAGAGCGACGATGCCGACAATGAGAAAATCGAAGATCCGACCTTCGGGAAACATGGATCGTCGGTCTCCGCGGCCCTCGAGCCCTCGAGTTGGGGTGGCTAGCGGACGATCGGGTCCTTGTCGGCCTCGGCGTGCGGCAGCGGCTGCGCGGGCGGCGACGGAGGAGTCGCCTCCTCGCCCTTCAGGCCGTCGCGGAAGGCGCGGATGCCCTTGGCGGCGTCGCCCATCAGGCCAGACAGCTTGCCGCGGCCACCAAACAGCAGCAGCACCACGACGGCGATCAGCAGAATGTGCCAGGGACTGAGGCTACCCATCGAATTCTCTCTCCCCCGACGCGATCGAATGGAGCAATAACCGTCATCGCTCCGAAGCTCCGTCGCGCGAGGCTTCTTCCCAAGGGCAATATAGGTCGTTCCGCCGCGAGGGCCAACCCGGCGATTGCCCGTCAGGTCCGGGTGTCTTCTTCGTCGATGAGGAACTCACGGTGGAACTCGGCCGCCTCCCCGTCTTCCATCGGATCCTCGTCGATCGTCGGACGCGAAGGATCGGGAACGCCGAAGTCCGGCGGCAGAGCGAGATCGAGCAGGCCGGCGATCTTCATCTCGGCGGCGCCGGGAAGGTCGGCCAGGCTCGCCAGGCCGAAGTGTTCGAGGAAGCGGTCGGTGGTGCCGTAGGTCACCGGCCGTCCTGGCGTCCGCCGCCGGCCACGCATCCTCGCCATGCCCAGCTCCAGCAGCAGATCCAGGGTGCCGCGGCTGGCCTGCACGCCGCGGATGGCCTCGATGTCGGCGCGGGTCACGGGCTGGTGATAGGCGATGATGGCCAGGGTTTCCTGGGCCGCCCGCGAAAGTCGTCGCGGCGCCTCGCGCTCCCGGCTCATCAGGAAGGCGAGGTCGGCGGCGGTCTGGAACCGCCAGCGACCGCCGACGCAGGCCAGTTCCACGCCCCGATCGGCGTACCGCGCCTGCAGCGTCGCCAGGGCGGCGCCGATATCGGCGCCGTCCGGTAGCCGCCCGGCGAGATCGGCGGTGGCCAGCGGTTCGGCGGCGGCGAACAGCAGCGCCTCGACCATCCGCTCGACGCCCGACGGCGCGCTCACGCCGCCGCCCTGCGGGCGCGCAGATAGATTTCGGCGAAGTGATCGATCTGGCGCGCCTCGAGTTCACCTTCACGCACAAGTTCCAGACTGGCCGACAAGGTGGAGGCGATGAAGGACGCCCGGCTCGGACCGCCGCCGCCCTCCATGGGCGCCACGCCGGTAAGTGGCGTCCACCGCTCCATCTCGGTGAGTAGCCGCCGCAGGCGCGCGCGGGCGTCGTCCAGGGGATAGGCCTTCGACGTCTCCGGGCTGTAGCGCCGGTCGGAGGCCCGCCGGCGCTGGCCGACATATGCGGCCATCAAGGCGTAGAGATCGCCCTCCAGCCGGGTGTGGGAGACGATGGACACCGCCTGCGGATCGCCGCGGGCGAACACATCGCGTCCGAGGATCGGACGGTCGGCGAGAGCCTGGGAGGCGCGCCGCATGGCGTCCAGTCGGGCCAGGCGAAAGGCCAGGGCGGCGGCGACCTCCTCCGGCGGTCTTCCCTCGTCCGCCGGCCGTTCCGGCGTGGGCAGCAACAGCCGCGACTTCAGATAGGCGAGCCACGCCGCCATCACCAGATAGTCCGCCGCGAGCGCGAATGAGCGGCTGCGCGCCTCGCGCACGAAGGCCAGATATTGATCGGCGAGCCGGGTGATCGACAGCTTGAGCAGGTCCACCTTCTGGCTTCGGGCCAGGGCCAGCAGGACATCCAGGGGGCCTTCGTAGCCATCCAGGTCGATGATCAGCGCGCGCCCCTCGGCCGCCGCGCCGCTGGCGGCGTCGAAATCGATTTCGCCCTGGAAGGTCTCGCTCACGCCGCCCGTCTCCCGGCCAGGGCCGCCGTCATCCGCGCCCTCCCCGCCTCGGCGTCGAACACATCGGCCCCGCCGGCTATGCGTAAGAGGGCGTCGGCCGCCCTGCTTTCCGCCCGCCCGCCGAGGGGCTGCGTCCCCGCCGCCACCTCGCGCATTTCGTCCATGTCGCCGTTGCAATGCAGGACGACGTCGCAGCCGGCGGCGAGCGCGGCGCGCGCGCGATCGGTGACGCCACCGCTGAGCGCGCGCATGGAAAGATCGTCGCTGATCAGCAGGCCGTCGAAGCCGATGAGCCCGCGGATCACCTGCTCGATCACCACCGGAGAGGTGGTGGCCGGACGGCCATCGTCGATCGCGGCGTAGACCACGTGCGCGGTCATCGCCATGGGCATGTCGGCCAGGGCGCGGAACGGCGCGAAGTCGCTGGTCTCAAGTTCCCTCAAGGTTGCGTCCACCACCGGCAGAGTCAGATGGCTGTCGGCGCCGGCCCGGCCGTGCCCGGGGATGTGCTTGATTACCGGCAGGACTCCGCCAGCCATCAGGCCCTCCGCCGCCGCCCGCCCCAGACGCGCCACCGCGGCGGGATCGCCCGCATAGGCGCGGTCGCCGATGATCTCATGCCCTCCGGCGGCCGGAACATCGAGGACGGGCAGGCAAGCGACGTCGATCCCGACCCCGGCGAGATCATGGGCGATCAGCCGCGCCCCCAGCCGCGCCATTTCCGCGTCCTCGCCGCCGTCGCCAGGGACTCCCGCGAACGCCCGCGCCGGCGGCCAGGCCGGCCAGTGCGGCGGCCCCAGACGCTGAACTCGGCCGCCTTCCTGATCCACCAGCACCGGCGCGTCGGTTCCGCCGACGGTCGCCCGCAGGGCCTCGGTGAGCGCGCGAACCTGATCGGGGCTGTCGATGTTGCGTTTGAAGAGGATGAAACCCCAGGGCCGCGCATCTTTGAAGAACGCGATCTCCTCCGCCGTGAGGGAGGTCCCCGCGCAGCCGAGGATGCAGGCGCGGGTCACTTGACGAAGCAGCTCTTGCCGGCCGCCTTGAGCTTGTCGCACAGGGCCTTGGCCTCCTCGCGGGAAGCGAATCCGGTGATCGAGGTGCGATAGAGGGCGCCGCCGTCCTTGGTGATCTGTTCCACCTTCTTGCCCTTGCCGGCCATCGCGCCGGGGGCCACGGCGGCGTCGGCGCTCCACCCTTTGTCGGCCAGCGCCGCCGACGAGAAGGCGCCGATCTGGACCATCGCCGGACCAGTGCTCACGGGGGGCGCGGCGGCGACATCCGGCGGGGGCTCGGCGACCGCGACGGCGATGGGCTTGGGGACCAGCTTGGCCTTCGCCGGCGCCGGCGCCGGCGTCGGGGCTGCCGCCGCGACCTTCCGCGCGGGCTCGGCCGGCGGCGTCGCTTCGAGCGGCGCGGCGCGAATCGACGCGCTCGGCGGCGGCGCGGCCACCGGCCGCGGCATCGGCTGCTCCGGGGGCGGCACGAACGCCGGCGCCGGCGGCGCGGCCCCGGGGCTGTCACGGTAGATCGAGAGGCCGGCGGCGGGATCTTCCGGCTGGGCTTGGGGCGGGGCGGCGACCTTGACCTCGCCGATCGGGGCGCCCACCGGTCGCGGAACTCCGGACGAATCCCGCGCGCCGCCACGATACAGGTAGAACACCCCACCGGCCGCCGCCGCCAGCAACAGGACGCTGACGATCAGCGTCACCGGCGCCGGACCGCCGCCGCGCGGGGGCCGACGATGATCCATGGTCAACGGCGGCTCCGATGGCGGCGCATAGGGACCGCGGTCATAGTGCGACATGCGCGAACTCCTCACCCGATCGGCGCCCTGCGGGCCGAGCCGAATCATCACCGCCAGTTTAGCGAAGCCCGAGGCCGGCGGTCACGCCCAGGCGTCGAGCTGGAACAGACGGCGGTGTTCCTCGATCGCGTAGCGGTCGGTCATGCCGGCGACATAGTCGCAGATCACCCGGGCGCGGCCGGCCTCGTCCAGCGCGCGGAGGCGTTCGAACCAATCGGCGGGGAGCACATCCGGCTCGTCCATGAACAGGGCGAACATCTCGGCGAGGATTCGCCGCGCCTGGCTGCGGGTGCGATTGACGCGCCAGTGGCGGTA
>Ga0075522_10000562_pt1 | contig 27189 bp, 27 predicted proteins | sample NGEPerA_FD_74796 | JGI IMG/M metagenome (GOLD analysis project Ga0075522, IMG submission 74796) | Arctic peat soil microbial communities from the Barrow Environmental Observatory site, Barrow, Alaska, USA - NGEE PermafrostL2-A | ecosystem: Environmental > Terrestrial > Soil > Wetlands > Peat ...
GCAAACCTGGTATCATGGATGAGTGCCCGGAAACATTCCTCAGATGCCTAGACCTCCTCGCAAGGAGTGGTGGCAGAAGAACGATATTAGTGTCGAGTCGAAAGACGTGACCGACATTTGCTTTCAGTGTGGCCACTGTCGAGACTACCACACCGTAGGTCAGTGTAGTGCAATGTCGACTTGGAATGTTCCTGAGAGTCGAGAGTGTATCTGCCAGAACTCTGGTGACTACTGGGTGAAAGCTCAGATCGTTGGCATAGACATCTCGAAGGCCTAGCTTCGCTTCAGATCCTCTTCCATCTTGCGAACCACTAGAGCATCCCACACCGTAACGAGTTCTGTTCGAATGACCTCTTCTGTCCAGTCCTCGATCGCACATGACCATCGAGTAGACAGTCGTTCGTTATCAGTGTCGAGCATCAGCCAGATACCGATGCACTGAGCTTGCTCTACGATAGGTCCGTTCTCACCGAAGATTAGAGCCGTCTCGGTGAAGGGAGCCACTGAGAAGGTCATCTCGTCAGCTACGGTCACGTGAGACGCCAGGGTGCTCTTGACGATCTCCTCGATCTCTTCAGTCAGATTACGGATCATGGCAAGATCAAGCCCCCATTGAGCTTCTCTGAACGAGCAGCCCGTATTTGCTCTAGAGCCGTAGAGACCATCTGGTCTATCTTGTCCTGGTCGATGTTGTTAGCACCACCGATCACCCCTCCCGCCATGATTGTCTCTCCAAGCACGGGACTTGGGACCGCCAACGTGAGGAAGTGGAACAGTTGGTTATCTTGCATCCCTGAGCCGATATCCCAGTCAACCTTGTCGCCTTGGCTGTAGCGGTCGAGAGCTTCAGACACGAAGCCCTTGAGCTTGTCAGTCATGCTTAGTTCTGCCATTAGTTTGCCTTTCCTATACGCAGGAGGTTCCTGCGGTCTGCTGCTGATACGAAATCCATCTCTGACGCCTCATCATCTCCTAGGAGCTTATCAGACCAGTCGTTGCGACGGAGGTTGAGATTGTACAACCCTTCTTCGATGGTATCACGAGCTACGAGGCTGTCCATCCACACGGACTCAGCCTTCGAGTCGATACGGTGGATACGGTCAGCCCTCTGGATGAGGAGGCTGTGAAGGGGTGGGCGTTCGTAATGGAGGAGGTAGGTGGCCTCGGGAAGGTTGATGCCCTTGGCCCCAGCATCGCTCGTGAAGAAGATCTGAGTCTCACCCGCTCTGAAAGCTCTGATAGAGGCGTTGCGAGCCGTTAGGCTCATATCCCCCTTGTTGACCGAATAAGACCACCCATACCCTCCTGTGGAAGCTGTGAGGAGAGGTAGGACGGTACTGGCGAAGTACGTGAACACCACCGCCTGCTCTCCTTGCTCATCTACCACGGTACGGAGCCACTCGACCATCCGGTCTGTCTTGGCTGATCCCATGGCTGCGAGGCCTTCCGGGGAGACGTAATCCACGATTGCACGAGCGATCTCTCCCTGAGCGAGAGTGAGACTCATGGGGTTGGCTGCGATCTGTCGAAGGACGGTAACGTACTTGCGCTGCTCAAACTCCGGCACTGACTCACCGATGGCCCGGACGGTATCGTAGAACTGCTGGTGCGCCTTCCCTAGCCGGACGAAGGTAGGGGGCATCTCTCGACGCTTCGGGAAGAAGTTGACCACATCGGGGTCGGTCTTGCGCTTGCGTAGGAGAATGGCATTGAATCGATCACTGAAGGGTTCGACCCCCTTAGCGCAGTTGCCGGGGTTGAGGTTCTTGTAGCGCATCGGCTTTCGGAAGATGTCCCACTGCGCCACGTAGTCATGTTCGAAATCAGAGACGGTCGGCATGGTACTAGGAGTCAGGATGCGACCAAGATCGTAGAGGCTCGACGGGTCCCGCTCCATGGGCGTGGCCGTCATGGCGAGCACTTTGCACTCTGCTTCAGCCGTCATCGTCTCCACGAAGAGCTTCATGGCCTTGTGGTTGCCGCTCGTTCGGTTGGCGATCCGTGTCGTCTCATCGATGATAATGAGTGTCTTCTGCCCGGCTAAGACATCGAGCAGCGGACCTGGTGTCGGAATCGAGCGACTGTTCTTCTTCGCCGGGAAGATGGCGGCATCACGCTTGATGATGTCGAAGGACGTGAGGAGAAGAGTGGGTAGATCGGCCCGGATCTTCTCTCGCTTCTTGACGGTACCGTGGTAGAGCTTCCAGTCGATCCGAGTGAACTTCTCGATAGTGGCGGGCCACTCCTCATGTACGAGCTTGTTGGCTTCGCACACCAGGACTACTCGCTCGTAGCCACCTTCTTCGAGGGCGAGACACGCCATCGCCATGGCGCCGATGCTCTTACCCGTCCCCGTGTCCCAGCACAATAAGGTGACTGGTTTGGGGTACGCAAGAGCTATGTGTTCGGCCTGAAACGGATAGAGAGTGTTGTCCTCGATGAACAGTCCCATAAGAGGACACCATAATACCACATGTGGGCCAAACTTACCAGACTACACCATCTCGTGCGGTTTAGCAATCACCCTCTCTCTCGATCGACACCTCTAAGTCTCGATCTTGCATGATGGTGACGAACTGCATGGCCGGGGCGAACAGCGAGAATCGGTACTCCTTGTCCTCGGAATCCTCAGTCCAAGTCACTCGCCAATATCTGTGCGCTGATTGCACGTCTCATCCTCCTTAGAAGGTTGAGACACACGAAGTAAATCTGATCTGCCGTCTTCTACGTCCTCATGCTCCTCTTGAAGATACACTAGGCCGTAAAACGACATCAATCAGATCAGATGCTCACCTTATGCTGCGGGGGTGGTGGGGTTGACTTGCTGCGTGCCGACGAAGAACGTGGCATCAGCCTGCTGGTTGAAGAGAGCGGTGAGAGTGGTGTAGCTGAGCCAGAAGGTCCCGTTGCCGAGACCACCCCATGCCGGACCCCAGGAGTTGATGAACCACACACGCTGACCCTCGGTGTCGACTTGGAAGGCTTGGATCTCGTGGCCACCTCGGACGGTGGCTGTATGCGACAGAGGGGCCTCGCCGGTCGGGAGAGGCTGATCGAATGAATCCATCCACGACACACCGAAGCTACCTGGTGCGGTCATGAGACCTTCGAGGGCACTCTGTAGGTCGGTGGCGTGCGTGTAACTCGATACGAGACCCAGGGCTTCACAAGCCTGCGCACTAGCGGGACCAGATGAACCGGTATCGTTCGGTGGATAGTAGTCGCCAACTGCATTTGAGAAATGAGTCGATTCACTGTAGATCGAGACAGCGGTGTCTTCGGTGAAGGCTCGACCATTCACAAAGAGAGGAGTAGTCATTAGACAGCCAGCGGCAGCATTGCCAGTACAGGAGCCTAGGTTGCCCTGATCGAAGGGAGGACACTCACGGACCCACGTCGTGTCGACAATGGGAGTACCAGTCTTCTCAGCAATGTGAGCGAAGAACTTCGGACCACGATGAATGTTTCGACCAAGCCGATGACCTTCGACTACTACTTCGGGAATGAGGGTAAATCGGGAAGTCATATTTCTCTCCTAGTTCGGCGGTCTATCTCTTAGTTGGAATGCCGAAGGGTCAGACAGGAGACTAAGGATTAGCTGGTGCTGGTAGAAGCTGGTAATCAGATGATGCCGTGAACCACCAGAATGGAATCGGCTTGTTCCAACCACTGAAGAATGGATCTTGATTGATGGGAGGAGACTGATCGAAGACGCCTTGGTTGGGACCCTGCACGATACCGAACGGTTCATCCTTGAGGACACCGTTGTAGACCGGGCGCACTCTCATCCAATGCAGATGAAGTCCTGGTGCCCATCCCGTTACCCGCCATACTAGCTCGGTTCCCGGCTCGGGAAAAGTAATCATGCCGTAGGCGTTATTGCGTACACTAACAGCCGTTACCCAGGTAGTGCCTCCGTCAACGCTAAACTCCCATTCCCAAGCATCGATAAAGGTCGACAAACGATCTACGATCCATGTGTTCCTGGCTCCTCCGTACTGAACGATGCGGGCAATGACTGGGCCACCGGCCGTGACCTGTGAACCCAGGACGTAGCTGACATAGACCTCGACGGTCTGATGTGGTGCGCAGTTGACTTCAAGCTGGGCAACGACGGCGTTGCTATTGACATCAATGATCTCAAGGAAGAGTGGAGAGGAGAGAGTGTCATTGGTTGACAAGCGGGCTGCGGCGTAGACGACTCCGCCCAATGGTGTGGTGGCTTGAGCATTCGCTATGCCGCCAAACTCGATGCCAGCACCGAGGAAGCCTGGCGATTCGTTACCTGGCTGCGAGTTATAGGTGGCAACGTCCGGTGTGAGTCCAAGCACCTCGGATGCGGTGAAGTTCTCATCCATTACCGGATAGACGATTGGATCTACGATGCCATCAAAGTGCGGACCGGGTAGCGGTGCTGTCACAGAGTCACGAGATACGAGCACAGTCTGGCTCGGTTGCAAGAGCAACGAGGCATCACCAAGGACAGCGGGCTGGTGGTGGAATGGGTCACCTGTGCTTCCCGTCCAGCGGTATGGAGGATGGATGGCAGGGTCGGTGAAATCGTCATCCCATGCGATTTGGATGGGGTCACTCTGTACAGTGGCGAACTGCACTCCATAGACCGGAGTCGATGAACGATATGCCACCGATTGATCGTATTCAGGTAGGTCGCCAGTGGAAACGCCAAACGTGTTCACGTCTCCCGGCTCCTGCGGGATATTGGTGATGTCTATGTAGGCGCCATCGAGAAATGGCTCATCGTAGATACGAGTGTCATCCTGGGCGTTCGGATCGAGACGATAGATGGCGATCTTGTTGAGTCCCACGAAGTAACTCACCTGTCCCGTCTGGACAACGGTCGTCTCGTTGTAGGTGTGCACTCCCGTGGTGACGAAGCGAGGTGCAGTCGAGCCAACGGCAAACGGTTGGTATTGCCAGAACCATGCAGAGTTGGCAAGGAGCTTCTGTGTCTCGATGTCCTGGGCAGTTTGCACGGTGGTCGGTTGAATGATCGTCGGAGATTGGTCCTTCATTGGGTTACCGACGATGTTCGAGTCCTCGAAGTAGATCTCGCTCGCCAGAGAGATGGCTGCGGGGGTTCCTGGGACAGAGGAGCCGGGGTTGCCTAGAGAAGGAATCGGCGTCTGTTGGACGACGCCATCTCCGAGACCGAAGTGCTGCTTCGCCTTCTTGGTGATGGGGAATAGAGTCGGGAGGGTCTGAGCGACCAGGTTGGTGAACTCAAGCTTGAAGAACTTGGCCGAGACCGGAAGGAACTCCATGAAGCCCTTCGTCAAAACGTAGTCTCGCATGATCGGGGTCCACGTGAGTAGTTCGTAGAAGTCACCAGGGCCACCGCAGAACCCATATGGGTTGGCATGGGTGACATTCAGAATGTTGAAGTAGAGGATGGCATTGGCGGTCTCGACACCGCCGACTGTAGTGTAGGCGTTTGTGTTAGTCGAGAATCGACTGAAGTCGTAGTAGCTCAGCGCCGTCTGCTTGAGGACGATACCGGTGATCGTCATGTTTGCAGGGGGCTTAGATAGGTCGGTCTGTGTGTCACCGAACCAAATCTGCGTCGGAAGTGGGTAGTTCGCTAGTGTCGGTCCAGGTACCTTAGCTGACCATCCGCCTGTAGAGAAGAGGGAAGAGAAGATGGGGAAGACATCCGGCTCTACGATACGTCCTTCACGAAGGTTGGCCTGCTCGATAATGGTCGGATTGTTGCCGTTGTAGAACAGGTACAGACCAGCAGCGAACTCTGATGTCGACTCAGCGAAGTAAGCGACGGTGGCGACAATCGTCTGTCCCGCAGAATACGAGATGTTGCCGACGACAAGATGGTCTGCGTAGTCATTGTAGGTGAGCTTGAGGGCGCCAATGCCACTGGAAGTTTCGAGAGAGAGAGCCATGCCATTACCGAGGTCTGCGATGGTCTCTGAGTCGGCGGCGATGGAGGCGAAGTTCGGGCGCAACTCGACTGACATCCACCAACTATCTGTCGGGTTGAACTGTACCGCCAGGTTCTCGATAGCGACGGCGGACGGGTTCACTGAGTCAAAGACAAGACCCGTGACGTAAGGCCTAGCAATACCGGAAGGGTAGATGCTTTCGTTCGGTGAGAGCATGATGTCCGGTGGGAGGATATTGGTAGCCTCGGCGGGGAAGCCAAGGTTAGCCGTGTTCTCGTTGGAGAAGTAGACCGTGCAATGCGGCCCGAGGTAGAGGGGGTCGAGGAAGATCTGATTGATGAGTTGAGCAGCGCCAGTCTGGTCTCGGGTGTCGACGTAGAAGTTGACAACCGAGTCAGCAGTCGGCTGCGGAGCAGAGCGCCACGGAATGGTGCCGCCATTGATGGCGTTATCAGCAACCTCGAAACGGGGGATGAACTGTACCTGTGAACCGAGAGCATCGGTCGTAGTGATGGCCGCTGCCGGGAGGTCACTCTCCTGAGAGATGTTGTAGCCAAGTGCGAAGTTCTGGATTCCGAGAGAGTATGGTACGGGCTTCGAGACGACAGTGGGTCCTCCGTTTATCGCAGGAGATGTTGAGATCTGAGCCGTGACGGGGGGTCTGCCATTCGGGATGCGCTGAAGGATGATACGGATCTCACTCATCACGGTAGGCGGGATGTTGAGAGTGAACGTATCCCAGTTTTCAGTAGGATGCTGTGGATGCTGATGCTTTACGGCATCGGCCAGCGCCAAGACAGATGGAACGGAATCATAGATCTTCTGAGTCCAGATTGTGTTCCACGATCCCGTGCTCGGATTGAAAGTCTGGACTTCGACCGACTGCGGATAATGAGCGACAGCAAAGGTCAAGTTGTTGACGAGACGTGAGGCTACGAGATGGATATCTAGTACCTCGATGGTATCGTCAGTGTTGAGTCGAGGTGGCGTTGACCAGAAACGCTGACCTGGTGCGTTGATGCCGAGAGCATTGACATTACCTGGCACATTGAGAGCAGTGATGAGGCTGTCGATCGGAAGTCCATCGACATAGAGATCCATGAGTGGATTGTCTACCCCATTTGTGGTATTACTCGGGTCGTTCGAGTATGGTGCACACTGAAGGATGGCATCTGAAACATAGCGTCCTGACAGCGAGAAGAATCGAGGAGCGATGCCCAGGGACGGTGGGTAGTAGAGGGTAGAGCCGTCTTGGAAGGTATAGGCGTCGATGACTTGGTTAGCTGTGATGTTGCCTGCGGAGTCTCGATCGTAGGCGCTCACGCCGATGATGTCGGCGCCGTAGGTGATCTGCTCACCCTGGTACTCGGTGAAGCTTGGACGCAGTACCTCACGGAAGCCGCCCGGAAGGATCTCGCTGTCGAGCGGGTAGAAATCGCTGTAGGCCGGACTTGGGATGACCCCTTGGATCAGTTCCCAATAGGTGCTATCGGCGTAGACCCCTCTAAGAGTCACAGGATTGGCTGTCGAGAGTCCAGCGTCGTTAATGAGCAGCACTGAGTCAACTGGCTTGAGAATGTTGAGCACCTTGCGGAGTGCAAAGTCCTCTTCCGGGGTGATGGGAAGGTGGGGCACCACTGTGAAGACTCGACGGTTATCGAACCCCGTTGCCAGACGCCAGGATTCGTAGATAGAGCACGGGACCTGAAGGATAGCTTCCGCCACAAGCTCCATGCCGATCGCAGAGGGACCGAAGGAGATGGCCTTGCCAAGTTGATCGATGCGAGATCGGAAGCTAGCATCGAAGGCTCTGACTTTCGCCCACGTGTCGGCGGTCCCGAGGTCGGTGTACGGATTGAGAGGAAGCTTCTCGCTAGCGGTGCGGGTGATGTTGAAGATGGCACCATAGAAGTTGTCGAGGTCATAGAAGTTGGCACCCTGAAGATAGGCACCAAGTCGAGCTTGATTGGAGAACTTACGAAGCTGACCGGTTCCGGCGTCACCGAGGAGCACCTTGAGGAGCTTGGTCAGGTTGTCGGTCGGGAGAAGGGTGTAGACCTCTTCAGGGAAGTTGCGCAGTCGGGACATGATGCCCGGTGGGATGTTAAGCGGGCTAGTGAGGACCGTCAGACTGTCATTGATCGGGGCAGTCGGAGGAGCCTGAAGGGTCAGCAACGAGGCCGGGTCTATCGCAGCAGCAGGCGATAGAAGTGGCGGCAAGTTGAAAGACCCTCCCGGTGTCGAGTGGACAGTCGTCACTGGCTACACCGAGCCGAACGTGTTTTGAGCGTAGAACTTGAGGTAGACATGGTTCAGGACTGCCAGGGTGTCATCGTTGAGGGCGACATCACTGGCTCGGAACACGGACCCGTCGTAGGTAGCGAATGTATTGAGCACGTGGTTGCCGACATTGACTGACTGAATGGCATAGTTGCTTGCGTCATACTCTGCATTTACCGGGTAGGTCACAGCGGTGTTGTCGGCTGACGTAAGCAGGCGCACAGCCACGACACCGGGTAGGTTCTGGACGATGGCGATAATCTCGGAGATCTGCGCTACCCCGTCGAAGGTGACGGAGTTGAAGTAGTTCGAGAGTGCCGCCTCTACCTGAGAGAGCACGGTAGCCTGAGAGTAGGTCGTGGTCGACATGATGAGACCGAGGTAGATATTGAGATCGAGCACCTTGGCCTGATGGACCTGAACGTCAGTGGTGACAAGTGACCATGCGGCGATAGCGGTCTGCACTGACTGCGGAATCTGGTTGAAGTCGTAGTTGAGGGTCATGGCATCGCCATCGGACGGGATGGGGGATTCTCCGTTGGCAGCCGACTTCCACTCGATGCCCGCCAGCGACAGAGGGCTGAGACCGAACGCACTGGTGTTGTTGACTCCCCAGTAGTCAGTTCCTTCGTGGTAGGTGTGAGTACCGACATGAAGAGTTCCGGTTCCGCCGTTGAACACTTCTCCGAAGTCGAGTACGGGGACGAAAGCTAGCGGGATGAAGAAGTTGCCATCCTTCGGAGAGGCCCCGTCGAAACGGGACCAGTTGATGACATCATAGAAGTCTTCAGCGTTGTGGTTGAAGATGTTTGCATCGGTCCATTGTGCATCCTGAACCACTTCGATGGCTCGGGTGTTGTTGACGTAGATGTCGACTCGGTTGGTGATGCCGTTGAGGGGGTCATTACGGGAGCAGTTCGGAAGGTAGTCATACTGAAGCTCGTAGATGCCGTCTGGCACTACAGTTCCATTGACTACGGTGATAGATGGTGGTGTCCATGCGTTGTTCACGGTCGGAGGCGTACCGTCCGCTACTGGAATACTTCCCGTATCGAGGTAGGAGGTTGCTGTGCCCGACACCGTAGTGAGATACTTTACGGAAGTGCTGTTCTCTGCGAAGTAGATATCCCAACTAACGATGGAACCGCTGTAACTGTTGGTCCATGCCAGGCTGAATGAGTTGATGCTGCTACTGTCAGTGCCAGCCGTGACTTCACTACATAGGAGTGAAGCCCCTGCGGCAGTGCGGGCTACGAGGGCATAGTGGGCTGTTCCGAAGTTCGTGTAGGTACCTGAATCGCCTTGTGTGACGGTTAGGCTGAAAGAGGATGGGTCAACTTGCTCAGAGGTGAGCGTGTAGTCTCCCGTAGGAGTCACGATATTGCCGTTGAAAATGTCGACACCCAAGACGCTAGTACCTGGGTATAGGTAAGAGAAGTCCTGCACAGATGAGAGTGCGGAACCCGAGACAATCTGGATGATCTCATTGTAGGTCTTCTGTGCGCCGATGACATTGGCCTTGGTCACGTCCGGGTCTTCGAGTGCCACTCCGAGAAACATTGGCTCGGTGCCAGCCATATTGCGGAAGACGGTGGCGAGGAATCGGCCACGAAGCTGGTCGTCACTCTCGGGGTCGCTACCGCCAGTGAAGCCAGAAGGGTTCGTGACACTTGAAAAGCCGGATGCGTTGGTAGTGACGTTGACGATGGTCGAGGCGGCGACATTGCCAGCAGCACCAGCGACGTTGGCCTGTACGGGTACCGAGCATGAGGTGGTGCCCTGAGCCAGGATGACGGGGGTCAGAGTATTGAAGAGATCCGGGGGTGTGTTGTTGTCGGCTAGCTGTGTGGCTGCCGGGATGTAGATGTCGGATATAGCCGGACTGGTACGGGCGAAGGTGACGGAGCCAGTAGCCCGGACGCCTGGAAGTCGAGTGAAGCCAAACTGAGCAACATAGTTGTCGAGGTCGGCTCCGCTCTTGGAGTAGATGTCGTACTGGTATGAGAGGATGTACTGGTCGGCGTAAGCCTCGGCCACTGACTCCGCCACGACATCGAGGATCGAGCGAACCGGAGAACCAATAGAGGCATCAAGGGCGGGCAGTGAGACGGCAAGACCACTGAGCATCTGTGCAACAATATCGGCCTGAGATGCCATCTTAGTTCTTCCTTCGGTTCTTAGCAGACTCGCTCATCTTGGCCCGAGTTGCGGGAGTATGTGTTCTGCCCCGAGATGCTGCGGCGATCTTCGCTATAGCCTCGGGAGTGTGGAGATATCCCAATGCGTTCTGCTTTCCCTGCATCGCAACTCTCTTCTTGGTACTGGACTCAGAAGACATCTTGCGTCCCTTGCGCTGTGCGCTCATCTTGGCTCTAGATGCTTCTGTGTGTCGCATTCCTGTGTGGGATGCGCTGATCTTGGCATTGCGTTCGGGCGTAGGATCGGGGTAAGCACCAGGCGTGCAGCCATTGAGGGTCTGTCCCCTACCGTTCTCTATGAGATAGCGATACCACCGTAGTTCTGCCTCGTGTGCATCTCTTGTTACTTCTTGGAGCAACTCTATTGTGAAGGCATCTGATCCTAGCTCTTGCATCTTGTCCCGCAAGCGGCCACAACCATTATCGGGGCGCTTGTGGTCTCTGAAGCGTTGTGCAAGAGTACGACGGGTCTGTCCCACATACCAGTACCCCGGAGCGGAGACGAGATATATCTTGTATCCCATGATGATCCTTATGCTGTAGTAGTGGTAGAGACATTGACCTGCTGGCCTGATGCCGTGTTGACTGAGGCTGTTACTTGGAACCTATCGAGTTGCTGCTGGACGTTGATGTCTCCCGCTGATTGGACCAGTTCACCCTGGGAGAACGGGGAGGCCTTTCCCTGCTGCGCTGCTGCCTTCACCTTGCTGAGTTGGACTGCCATGTAGTTCTTGATTATGCGGAGCATCTCAGTCTTGATGAACGTAGCGGTTGACGGGTTCGAGGCTGTACCGATGTAGCTGCCGAAGACGCTGCCATAACGGGGATGGAATCGATCAGAGCCGTAGGGGGTGAGGGTAGCGATCTCAATGTCCTGAGAGACCTTTGGTGGACCAGTGACCGTAGCGAAAGATCCGTTGGCCAATACCAGGTCGCCGTTCTCGACTTCGAGTGTAATCATGTCATACCTTAGATGGTTTCATAGCTAGTTCAAGAGGGTTATGTGGTGGTGGAGTTCGTGATAAGCCCAAGTCCGGCAAGCGCAGTGAGGAGGTTGGTGAGGGCAACACCGCTAGAACGGGAGCCGGTAACGTTGGGTTGGCTGGCGGCTGCATGGCCGTAGAAACCGATTCCGGCACCGATGAGTTTGATGTTGGCTGCGGTCAGGCTGATAAGACCCGTGGATGTTCCGGCATTGATTCCGACGTTGCCGGTCGAGTTGAGTTCGGCAGACGACAATGAGCCAGTGCCGGTGGACTGTAGGGTCAGGTCGGAACTTTCCGTGGATGCTCCGGCAGGTCCAATGGCCTGTAGTCCCACAGCGATCCCAGGATTATCTGTGACCTGAACCTGAAAGCCGAAACTTGATGGAGCGGAGTCGGTCACCTTGAACCCGCCGAGTTGGGTCAGGTCACCGGGAGTCGAGGCCGAACCTGGGCCAGTCAGCGATACATATCCACCGCTTCCACCGGAAGAGCTAACAATCGGGTGGAGAGGATTGGTGTTATCAACCGTCACATTGGTACCAGCTACAACCGACAAGACACCAGTATTGGTGATGATCGGATCATGTGGATTGGTCAGATCAATGGAGATTCCCGTCCCAGCAGTGACTGTGGTGACACCAGTATTGGTTATGACTGGCACAGAGGGATCGGTGCTATCAACACTGATACCACTTCCTGCTACTACCGAGAGCACACCCGTATTGCTGACGACCGGATGAGTTGGATCGGTGTTGTTTACAGCGATGCCCGTACCCGCTTCTACCTCTTCGACAATCACTGTCGTGGTGTTGTTCATTATGGCAGCGAAGATCCAAGGACCGAGATCCTTTGTGATGAGCCACTGTTCACCGGCTGCCGGGGCGACACCCTTGGCCCGCTGCACGCCGATGGGGATCGAGCGACTGACTTGGAACTGGTCAGTGCCGTAGGCAACGCCACCCGTGATCTCTTCGATGGTGAAGAGCAACTGATGGAAGCCCAGTGATCCTGAGGAGGGATCTCTACCTGTCATTAGGCTGGTGCCCCTGTTCTGGCGAGGCCCATGAGACCAGGACCCGTTTCCCCCGGACCCGTTCCGAATGACGATGGCGCTATGATGCCGACCTGAGTCGAGAATCCTGCGCCGTTGTGTAGATCCCATGTGTGAGTGACAGAACTGATATAAGCTTGGAAGCCAAACTCCTGAATGCGCAGCAACATACCAGGGAAGAGTTCGGGTAGGAATGTCGTCGGTATCTGAGCCGAAAACTGCTGTGACCAACTGAGCATCCATTGACGCAGGGCATACCAAAACTCGATCTCACCTTGCGCTACAAACGGTATCTGTTGGTAGTTCACACGAGCACCAAACTGCTGCATGATGTTCTGATACGCATCCACACCGAAGAGACCTTGGTCAGCATTGCTCGTATTGAAGAGAGCTTGGAAGAGATTGGGGACCTGGATGGTAGCGACACCATAGCTATCATACATATTGATGCCAGTGACGGTGCCACCTTCTTGTGAGGGGTCTAACCCAGCGTTCTGTCCATAGGGTGTCGAGCCTACCGAGAACTGATGGGTGACTAGGGTCTGATCTGTCCAGCTAATCACGAAGTCTTGCAACTCGATGGTCTCAAGGTTCCATACTGCTGCCGTTCCATACACTCCAAAGTAGTCAGGAAACCAAGAAATGAAGTCACCATTCGGGGCAGCACAAAAACTACGGAGCGCCGTGTGGCACGCCAAGGCTACGGTCGAGAGGATGGCAGTATCATTCATTAGGCTTCGGTAGCCCACCAAGGTTTGTCCGACGTAATCTTTCGTCGGCTGAGGTGCCCAGTTGCCCTGTAGCAAGCCACCATCACCGGAGGTCCAGAGGCCCGACTGCGAAGCCCCGGTCACCGGAGCACTCGGGACAGGAGGCACCTTGACGTTACCGAGAGGGGTAGTTGGTTTGACGGGTGCCCATGCGATAGCAACCTGTCCCGAGTCGCCTGAGATACCGAGAGCCTTCATGGCGGCTGCGGACAGATTGATGGCACCCTGCGGCTGGCTTTTATCCATAAAGCCGCCGTTGGTCGACACGCAGATACACTGGCCCGTGAGGGCGTTACCCACGAGGATACGCTGACCGTTGCCATCCGCTCCCTTGAGATAGTCCTTGGCGGCGTTCTGATCGGTGGGCAACACACCGGGGGCCATGTAGCCCCAGTGTAGCGAGGCATCCCACTGGCTATTGGCGTTGTAGGTTTGTGCCGTACCCGATGTAGCAGGAAGTTCCGTGCCAGCAGGAGCAGAGTGCCCATTCAAGTCAGGAGCAGTTTCCGATCCCAAACTCGTGCCGAACTGACCACCTATGATGAGGCCCCCTAGGTTGTTGATGCTGGTAGCGATAGAGGATTCGAGATCTGACCAGATTCCATCGATGATCGACAAGAAGCGTGGTGGGATGATACCGATGTGGATTTGTGACTGTTCCCAGCCGACTACTTTCGTGAGGAGTGCCAGTATGACCTGCGTCATACCTGCATCAGGAGTGCTAGTCTGCTGTTTCAGAGCTATCGTCAGCAACTGTATAGACTGTCCAAGACCAGGGTCCCATAGGTGATAGAGAAGACGCTTGATCGTACACGAGGCTGAGAAGTTCACTGATCGGTTCCAAGTCGAGAAGTAGGGTACCATATCGAGATAGCCAGTGAAGACCTGCATCCATTTGACTCGCTTCATTTGTACGACTACTCGATCATTAGGAGTGAAGACTCCGACGTACTTGCCGCCCCGACTGCTCAGCGAGAAGTTCAACGAGTGGAGGTTATTTTCGTTGAGGGTCAGCGAGCCGCTCTCGATGTCCTCCGTCACGTCGATGATCGTGCCAGTTGACCGACAGTCAATAGAGATGCGGATGCCTGGATTGTAGAGAAGCGTGCTCATTACTTCGGCTTCTTCGTGGTCTTAACGATGTTTGCCTTGGCGCCATTGTTAGGTGTGGCAGTCACAGGGGGAGTCGGAGCATCGAAGAGTACCGAGTCATAGTAGGGAGATGCTCCATTATCGAGAGGATAGAAGCTAGAGTTGGCTGGACCTGGGTTCTGTGGAGGCGCCCATGAGATTTCGGTTGGGGCTTGCGAGTCCAGCGCCGATACGAAACTGACCGTCATGGGGTAGGTGATGGCTGGTACGTGGTCTCCGAAGGACACGCCGGTCTCGGGGATACCGACGCCCATGAAGTTACGAGATGGCACGACGACCGTCATGGGAGAGATGGGAGTGTCTGCGTTGGCGGCAGCGAGCATGTAGAAGCTGAACCAATCAGCGGCAGCGTTGTAGTTCTCCCACGAGTTGAACTGCATTGAGATAACGAAGTTGTCTGCGAAGACGTTGTGGAAGTACGCAGTACGGTCATTAGCCGACTCAGCCTCCTTGACACTAGCCGCCACGCCATAGGCAACGTGGATCACATAGAAGGCTGCATTGCCGTAGCCCGGAGCTATGAAGAGACCGTTGACATTACTCATTAGCTTGGCGTCACATCCATCAGAGGTGCGAAAGTAGGCATCGACAACTCTTCTAGTTGGTCGGCGGTGATGTTGTGGCAGATGCCTCCGGCTGTGAAGCCGAAACCAGAGCCGCCAAGATCGACCAGCATCGGTAGTGCTGCTGTCGGTGCGGTTGGTAGTGAGATGGGGGTATCAGATCCCCAGTCAGGTACAGACATGATTATCCTTTCGGCTTCGTAGCTGCGGGAGGAGTCGGGGAGTTAGTATTGTTGTTGGGATCTAGATTGAAGACATTATTGTACTCATTCAGTGTCCAACCGATACCATTGGCCAATCGATTGAGGTAGGATGATAGTGCAGCATCCTGCTCCGTGACTAGACCTCCGTTGTCATTCACAATGAATAGTTCGAGCGTCCACTGGGGGTTGATGATCTCGTTGTCGAGGACGATAGAAGAGTTACTGCCTGGTTGCGTGTATGCCAGAACGAAAACCTCGAAGTTCCAGCCACGAGGCGGATAGGAGAAGACGACTGGTTGAGCTTCCTGCCAGAATCCACCCGGACCGAGAGAACCCTCCTGTCCTTGCATTAGAGAGATCATCCGTGCCAAGAAGGCTTGTTGAGCTTCTACCCCACCGAGGCCGAATGATCCGGTGACCAAGAGGTTCGAAATCTTGGTACCGAAGACCTGCACCACTCGACCGCCGACCGTGTTCGTGGCAGACGCCTTGATGTCGAAGTGATATGCAATCGACTCCGGGTCGAGATCAAATGGCACTCCCGCTAGGCTTCCGTAGCTCATATCTATCCCGAGAAGGCGTTGTTATTAGGACTCACGCCAGTCGGAGGTGTCGTTCCGTAGGTATTGCCAGCCTGAGCAGCAGCAGACGGAAGTATCTGTACCAACTGGGCGGCAGCCGGAGTAAGACCGATGGTTGTGCCATTGCTGTTGTTCGCATTGTTGCCACTGGTGCCAGTCGGCGGGGTGAGTGGCATCTTGTGCTTCGCCACGAACTCTGGTATCGACATCTTCTTGCCATCCGCAAGAGTGATGGTGCCCTGGCCCTTCATCAGCTTTTGGAAGGTAGCTGAGTCGCCAAGAGCCGCTTGAATAGTTTCGTTATCCTGGCCAGCGAGTGCACCGTGTGGTCCGAAACCTGCGCCAGATACCCGCAGTTGTGACGCATTTGCCAACAATGATCCAGCGATACTAGCGCCCTTGGAGTTAGCGGTGTGGTTACCGATGTACCTGTCGATGTTAGCCTCAGCACTGGATAGCTGATGGTTCGCCGTGCCGTTCTTGAGAGCATCATACCCATCCCAAGAGCTAATCCCGAACCCGCCGCTCTTCGGACGAAGCTGGGCGATCTTAGCATTGATGGATTGCTCGGCACCCATCTTGGTGTAGGCAGTCGTGATTTGGTTAGGGTGAAGGCCTTGAGAGGCCAAGATACTGTACATACCGTTGTAATCAGGCTGTCCATTAGGAAGCACCATTGCAGAAGTGTCAATACCAGCACGTTGAAGAATGCCAGGCAACTGCTCATTCGTCATGTTGTTGGCTGTTCTGAAAGTAGAAGCGAATGTGCTCTGTGTACCTGATTGATTCTTCAGTTCCATAGAAGCCAAATGCTTCAGATCGGCAACATTAGCAAGATATGGAGCGAGTGCCATCTTCGTCACATTTTGTTGTGCCTGTGCCCCGTAGGTACCTCCGGTTACCGGATTAGAGATCTTGTTCTCATATGCCGGTATAGATATGCCCATAGTTGCAGCAGCTAGAGCATTTGGTGCTACCATAAACTTGGCACCTTGTCCGCTAATGCCCAGGTTATTGGTGAGCATCTGCGCCGCCCCGGCATAGGTAGCTGCACCGGATGTCGACATGCCAGAACTAATAGCTCCCTGGAACATGCTAGAGAACCCCTGTCGAGCTTGCTCAGTGTTGACCGAAGCGGCGGCAGCGCTGTTGGTAACGGCATCGAGAGTTGCAGCCAACTGTGTCAAGTGAGCACTACCAGCTTTGACGGATGCTGCCACTAGTGCCATGGAATCAGATACACTCATACCCATGTTGCTGTAGTTGGATTGGATGAAACTCAAGGCGTTCGAACGGTCACCACCCTGCAAGCCGAGATTGGTCACTCCGGTGAAGGCTTCTCCCGACATGCCCATACCCATGGTCCCCAAGTTGGCCAAGCTGTATCCAAGACCTTGCGCACGAGTACCGTAGGCCGAGAAGTTCGAGCCACCGATCTGAGACTGGATAGCTGCATTCGTTGCCCGCTGAGATTCCATCTCCTTGACACCGAGATAAGCAGCGGCACCTACAGCAGCCACAGGGAGGGCGACTGCGGCAATCCCAGCCATGGCTCCACCACCGATTGTAGCGCCAGCAGCAGCAGTGAGATCTCCACTCTCAGCTAGGGTACCGATACCAGCACCGAGACCTCCGGTTTCTGCGGGGATTCCTTCTACCTGGTACTTGAGGAAATCTGCCTTAGACAACTTGCCCGCAGAGTATTGCTGACTAAGACGAATGCGATTCGAAGGACTAGTATCATTCCATGGAACATTGGGCTTGTCTGCGGTTGTTGATGCCCAGCCTGGATACTTGTCGTGCATTCGCCCTGCGAGACTCGCAGAGATACTCCGCACGCTAGGGTGTGCGGTAATGCTTTTGAGATTGCTAGCTTGCTTGCCTCCTGTGTTGTCCAAATACTCTTTAGCCAGCACCGTCTCTGTCAGGTGCTTGATACGCTGGATGTCGGATGCGTGCGACTCCTCCTGCTGAGTAGCCGGTTCCCACGTAGAAGAGTGGTCGGCTAGCGATGCTGAGTTCTGACTGGGCACTGGCTGTGCAGTCGCACTGGACGGCAACGAAGCAAAGGACGGGTTGGTTATCTCAGGAGGGAGGGAGGCGTATGAAAGGTTGAACTGCGGCGTGGCATTGGCAGCGGAGCCGTAGCTGGCGCCAGTGGCTTGACTTATAGCTGCGGTGATGTTGGCTGATGATGTGTGCGAACCGAACGGTGATGGTGGAAGCTGATTGGGTACGGGAAGAGCAGTGATGCCGTCTCCACTTCCTCCTGTTCCTCCGAGCATCGAGGAGATACGCTGCGCCATAATGCCGATGTCGGAGAGCGTCTTGACAGTCTGCTGTGCGACTGCTCGCATATCCGAGAGGGTACCTTCGAAGGCAGATGCCAGGTCGACGTTGCCACCGAAGGCACTAGGGCCTGCTGAGGCTGACGAAGCATAGTCTCCTTCGACCGAAGTCATTGGCCCTCGGTTGAATGGAGAAGCTGACACGCCAGCGGCGCTAGGGTATTGGGGATCAGGCATGGGCGCTTCTTAGTTGACGGAGGGCAGCATCCTTCTTCTTGCCCTGTGGCATCTTATCGATGAAGAGTTTCCCCTGTAGATGGTCGTATTCGTGCTGGAAGACACGACCGAGGAACTCGGTTGCCTCGATGCGGAGGTCACGACCATTGAGATCCTGACCCGTGAGGAGGACGTGGTTCGGTCGTAGGATACCTGAGTAGATGCCCGGCAGACTGAGGCAGCCTTCAGTGTAATCCCATTTGCCATCTAGCTTCACGTCGAGTTCCGGGTTGATGACAGTGACCGGATCGTGCGTAGCGGGGTCCCAGTAAACGAACATCGCCAAGGCGAAGCCGACCTGGTTGGCGGCGATGGCGGCGCCGTGCGATCCGTAGGATTCGAGAGTCTCGACCATGAGGTCTCGAACCTTCCTGACCCCACCATTGATCTCGCTGACGACAGAAGCCTGCTCTCGTAGAACGGGGTCTCCGTAGAGGACTGCTTTCGTCATCGATGTCGGTCCGGCACTGCGACACCCATGGACGCAAGGAAGTCCTCCACCTCATCGTCTCTGATGACGTTCTTGACCATGAGAGCAGCATCATCAGGTACTTCTTCGAGGTCTGCCAAGTCTTCAGGAGGGAAGAGGTCGGGGTACATCTCGGGAGCAAGACCCATTGGATCTTGAGAGATGAGGACGTTCTTGAGGGCGTCGATGCGTCCCTCGAATCCCGCCTTGGTATCCAAGTGGATCATGACGGTGTTGGCAAACTGTTGGACTGTGGAGAGCGAGTGTCCCTGCAATACACCCTGACGATCCGCTAGGCGGATCATCTGCTCAACCCAGGGGTCGATTCCCTCGACCCCTACGCTTTTCCCAGTTCGGCGTGGACAGCCCTCACCCCGGAGTCGAGGACGAGATATTCGTCGTATAGCTTGTCGATTGTCCATGGATACCAGTGTCGCTTGATGTAGTCAGCCTTCGATGCGATTAGAGACACATCGTTACTGATCGGAATAGGAAGGGACTGTCCGTCGACCGTCACGATGATGGCGGCGAGCAGGTAGGTTTGGTAAGCCTTCACGTCGGCCACACTCGTGTTGTATGGTTCGTGAAGCTGCCCGATCTCTAGGATCTCGTCAATCCGTGGTGTACGGATGACGAAAGTGTGACCCAACCACTTGAATGTCCGGCTGACCTTCCCGATGAACAGGAGGCCTTCGAACGGTAGGCGGTACTGCGGGTCAAACTCTGGCAATACCACTTCCTCGTCGTCCGTCCCGGTGGGTGACTCGTTGGTTGCGGAGCTTGGCTCGACGCTAGAGTCTGTTGATGTGGGATCGACAACTGCTGGTGGTACGAATACCTCGTCCTCGGGTACTGCGGTGTCCTCGGGCATAATGTCCTCTCTTGATAGATTAGGTTACTGGATTGAGTCCGGCTCCGACGAATGGGGTCTTAGTCGTGTAAAGAAGGTCGATCTGTCGAGCGACGGATAGAGCACCCACCGTCACGGATTCAGAGTCGTCAATGCCGATGACGGTGCAGTTGTTGTACACCTCGCCTCGCCAGGTTGACTGACCAGGCGGCTTGATGATGAACTGGCATGTGATGGTTCCCTGAGCGGCCATTGCGGCGAAGACCTGGGACAAGTCATTGGTGCCAGCCAACCCCTGCAACTGCTGCCAGGCCTTTGCATTCCAAAGCTCTCGGACAACAATCTTAATGGTGCCGGGGTTGAGCACTCGACCCGTGACGATCTCGGCTGCGTGGTTCAAGCCAAGAGGCTGAATAGCTTCGTATCCGCCGCCTCCACCCTGAACTGACTGACCGAGGTCCGTGATGGCCTCTAGCCAGGCGAGGGACTGATTGTTGTAGATGAAGGTCGAGAAGCCGGAACCGACTACTCTGACTTGAGTCTTAGCCATGTTCTAACCTTTACGCTGCTTGGCCGGTGGCGGTGCCCGCAGACACAGCGCCAGTTGTGGTGTTGACGGAGAAGATGAAGGTCACGTAGTTCAGCGGATAGCTAGGCTGCCACTGGAAGGTGACTTGAATGGTGGTGGGCAAGCTGGTCAACTGCTGTGCGACTACACCCCGGTAGTTCTCGATGGTGCCAAGCTGGACGCACTGCTCCAAGATGCCGATGGTGAGCGCTTGCACATTGACGATGGCGTTCTCATCAATCGGGTTACCGATGATGCCCGACTGCTCGACCGCTCCTTCGAGAAGACTGATCATGGCATCCTGCTCTCGAACAAGAGCGGCTTCCTGATTGTAGATCGAAGATGGGTCGGTGGTAGTACCATGTCGACACCACAACACACCGCCTCGGGAGATCTCGGCTACGGCAACGCCAGCGGCACCAAGTTGGTTCTTGTAAGCCGTCGTCATCGTTTGGAACACAGCAGATGGGATACCAGTGAAGTTCTTGATGTGACGACGAGTGAGGCCCTGCTGTGACGGGTTGCCAGCGAAAATACCAGCATAGGCGGCTGCTAGGTAGTAACCACCAACGACAAGCGTCGAGTTGGTGTATCCATTATAGTAGTTCATCGAGGATGGCCACGCTTCGATCACTCGCTTGTAGGCGACTGTTGCGGCAATCGCATCTGGCGCATGAGTGGCGTCAGTACCGACCTCAAAGCCGATAATGCCAACTCGTGCCGTGTCGTTGTTGTTCTCATCATTGAGCAAGAAGGTGGCGAGATCTTGACCTACGTTCTCAGCATCTGCGGCAGCGAGACCCACAGGTAGCGGAACGACAAGATTCACATTGGCGAGGACTTCGAGGAAGACATAGGCATCTGTGAGATCCCCACGAAGAACGGTAGCGTGCGGTGTAGCGACGAGCACAAGAGTCTGTGCGCCGTTGGTGAAGGCGAACTGGGCAGCGAGGCTGAGCGGTGAGGTGATTTCACCCGTAGTGATATCGATGCCATTGCCATAGAGCGACTGTACCTGAGCGAGGTTGGTGCAAATCGATGGCGTGAGATAATCGTAATCAGTGTACTGGTAGGAGACTCTCACGGTCTGCGTATCAGTGAAGACAGTAGAAGCTGAACCCCACGTGATAGTGGTCGTGGTGTCTTGAGTGTGGGCATCTGTCGAGGCCGTGGTGGTAATGGTATAGTCGGTATTGACAACACCTACGTCCGTACCGTCGAGTGAGGTCACTACCACGGCAGCAGCATTGATGCCCAACTGAGTCAGTGAGACGGGGGTCGTGCTGTCGAAGTCGATGTTCTCGGCAAATGTCCTGTAGCCAATGCCGGGACCGACAAGTGCCACCTGGTTGACCGTGTACAGGGATTGGGGCGCCACCGGAGATGGTGTCGCCTCCCAGTACGTGCCAGGAACAACGTACTCAGAGAAGTTAGGTAGTGCCACTTGGAAGCTCCTTGACGATCATGATCTCACCTCTTAGGCAGCACCTAGGGTGGATTAGACAGGCTTGCTAGAGAGGAGCAGTCACCACAAGGAAGGTATTCGAGTCGATTGACTGCCCAACAGTGCCTCTACCGATCCATTCGTAGGTCCAGAGTCCTGGTAGAGCGGTCGTATCGAGCAGGGCAGAGTAGACCCCCGTGGTCACCTTGGTGATGAAGCTTGCCCCACCCAAGAGGGTCCAGAGGGACACATTGTTGGTCGGATTGGAGATCGAGGGGTTGGTTACCAACTGGGCGCCTGTGCTTGACGCATAGACATAGATCGTCGGGACTGCGTAGCCCTCCCGAGTGAACTTGAGGATGACGTGGGTTGGGTCGATGAGATCGTTAGTGTCAGTATCCACGATCTTAGACTGGACTCGAATGAGTTCACCTGCGGTGTAGGTAGCCATTACACTCCTTAGGGCGTTGCCATCAGTGGTGCAACAGTGCTCGGCTGATCATCGACGGAGAGGTCAGTGGCTGGTTCTGCCGAGGCGGCTGCCTTTGTAGCTGCCTCATCCAAGAGTGTTAGGAGATAGGTCACGGATTCGGGTACTGGAAGGTGTTAGTCGGTCCAGTTGGATTCCCATCACGGTCCTCGACTGTCGAAACGAACTTGACGTGATCTAGTAGGACAAACTCCCCGGTCGAGAGGTCGGAGGCAAACTCACCGATCATGGCCGAGGCCGTGGTGATCTCGTAGAGAATGTCATCTGATCCCCATGGGGTACCGGAGGTGGCGGACTTGCCTCGTTGGGCAATCTGGTCGAAGTCGATCTGAGCAGCGATCCACGGGTTGTCCTCGATGGTCTTGCGATAGGTGAAGTATTGAGGGTTCATCTGAGAGAAGGCAATCATCTTGACCACCTCATCAAAGAGGCGGTCTCGTTGGAGCGAGGTCAGCGCCATGATGGTGTAGGTGGCATATCCCCTGAAGAGCCACTTCTTGTACTGGTGCACCACGTCGTTCTCATCCGGGGTGGTGTAGAGATAGACATCACCGATGCCCGCTGTTTCGATCGGACCGGTCGGTTCGAAGTCCACCCAAATGGCCGGATATTGCTCTCGGAGGATCGGAAACTCCGGCGAGATGTGGAGATTCCTAAAATCGATCACTGGGAAGTTCGCATCGAATGTGACTCGTACTGCCTGCGTAAGCAGAGCGACAAGTTCCTTCATGTACATTACGCTATTAGCTCCTCTTGCCCACTCGGATACTTGGCCACAATGGATGCGATGACTATGCCATACTGACTGCCAGCGATCTGGATACCGTGCTGCATGAAGTGGAGTCCGTTGAGTCCTGGGTTGCGCCAGCGGACACCGACATTCGGGGATGCGATCGCACCGGCTGCCTTGCCCGGTGACGTGAAGGGATGACGAGCTTCTCGTAGGGCGATACGACCGGGAGCACCCGGATATGAAGCGGGGACACTTCGCTTGTTGCCATACTTCGTGGTGATGGTTTTACGAGCACCCTTCTTGGCGACCTTGCGGAAGATCAGTACCTCGGTAATACCATCCGGTCGGACTCGGGTCTTGGCCTTCGGATTGTTGATGCGCTCGGAACCCGTCTGGTCCTTGATCCACATGGGGATCGTCTTACCCGCTAGGTTCGACATGGTGAAGGGTTGCGCTCCATGTTCTTGGAACCAGGCGTACTGGTCGATCCAGCGGATGCCGAAGTAGCCTCTACCGAAGTACGGTTCGAGACGGCTGGCCATCCCGTTCTCTCCTACGGCGAGATAGCCCTTCGGTGCTATGATGCGAGCCTGATCGACAGCCTGTTGGGCAAGACGGCGAGCACGGAAGACATCGAGGCCCTTGACCTTGGCGTACATCGCCTCAGGGATGTCATATTTCGTTCCCATTACTCGCCCTCGATGGGGGCGGGTTGCTGGAAGTCCTTGTTCGAAGCGTCGTCTCCGATCAACTGGCTCGGCTGGCAGTTGAGGTACTCGTAGCCAGCAAAGCTTATTGGGTAGTTCGGGATGACCGAGGTGTCGAGGATCGAGACTTGCATCGCCACGGGCGGCGGGATGAGGAAGCATGGCATCGCCTCGTCCTGTCGAACGACCTGGCCGTAGTTGTAGCCGATCATAGCTCGAACGTCGTTGGCAGCTTGGAAGCCCGAGATGATTGAGTCGGTGTTGTGGGTGGCTACTCGCCATCGAGTACCGTCTGCCTTCAGGATGACATCGGCAGTACGCATTCGAAAGTCCGAAACGGACTGCAAGGTCGAGGTCGACGTGATGATCTCACCCGTACCCGTGAGCTTCTGCGACTCATCGGTAGGGTTCCATATGCACGGGCGCACGATGAGCGCCTTGAGTCCACCGAGGTGCTGCACTCCACCGAAGCCGGTCGCCGGGTCGTAGGGCAAAAAGAAGAGGGTTCCGTAGCAGAGGTTGCACTGAGCGAAGCTCGGCTGGTTGTATACCTCGGAGATCCCGTCGTTGGTCGAGTAGCACTGAGGACAGTGACCCACCAGTCCGGCAGCATAGTCGATGGCATTCCACAGCAGTGCGAAGAAGGCGTACTCGCCATAGGCGTAGACAGCCTCATCATGCGCCATTCTCTCTTGCCCTATGGAATAGAAATCCGGGGTCTTGAGGAAGTAGGGCTGAATGCGGACGCTGCCTAGGGACTTCTCCCCGACGCCGCCGTCTGGAAGGTTTGGACCGGTCATCTCACCTCTTAGGCAGGAAATCCGTGCTACACTAGAGGGTCATGCCATACGTCACTACCCCGAATCCAGATCCCGATCTGCCGTGCACGGACTGTCCACACTCAGCGATGGATCACAATGGCGACGGGTGGGGAATCAATGTGGTAGGACCATTCGACTGGTTCCTCTGCCCGGTCGAAGGATGTGGCTGCCGGGTGAAAGGTTACCTTCACGCCAAGCCGCCTATCGTGCCGTCTCTATCCTCTACCTGCGTCCTCTGAGATCCTCTGAGAGCCTACACAGGAGGGTATAGAGGCTCGCTAGACACGTATGACGCCGGACGTAGGGTACATGGGTACCGTACCTGTAATGGTCCGACATCATACGTTCAAACACGACATGGGGCTGTCCCTCGAGTCGCCCTCTGGTTAGCTGTTCAGGAACCTTGTCCTCGGCTACAGCAACCCCATGCCTTAGTGCGCTCACCGGGAGTTGAACCCGATCCTCGGGGATATAAGCCCCACGTGCAAACCGTCTACACCATAAGCGTGTGTTACGCAGCAAGCCCGAGATAGGGCTTCCAGACTTCTTCCACTATACCACCGAATGCCACGATGCTGGCCTTGGCTCCGATAGGTCGAGATGGCTGAATGAGAAGCTCCCAAGTCTGCTGGTGTAGAGAACAAGTGCTACCCTGTCGTTCACACCTGAGACACATCTCCATCTCCATGAGGTGATAGGCCCGCATCTCTTCGAGCGTCTTGTGACCCTTGATGTTGTTGCAGCGCTTACAAGCCGCTACGACATTACCCCAGTCGTGAGGACCGAGGTTGTGCTTCGGGTCAACGTGGTCCATGGTATCGGCCTTCTCGCCACAGTAGGCACACTTGTGTCGGTCACGAGCGAGCACCGAACGAGTGTTGAGCGGGATCGAGCGACCCCTCGGGACATTGATGTAACGCCTCAGACGGATGACCGAAGGGATGTGGAAGTCGAGCCTTTGACTATGGTAAATCCTATCGGTAGCCCCCTCTTCAATCACTTCCACCTTGTCATCCATGCACAAGAGGATAGCTCGTCGTGCTGACACCACGCAGAGGGGTTCGAACGAAGCATTGAGTACAAGCGTTCTCATGGTACCCTCCTATTCTCCTGTATGATCTTCTGCGCTCTCGGCGCTAGGTCCAGATACGTTCTGAACACTGCTTTACTTCCTTCTGGCCAGTCCTTGAGGTGACCCTCTACTACATTACATCTCCAACATAGCACCCCTCGCACGCAAGCGCCACACGATCTAGCACCATCGCAGCAGTCATGATCGTGATCGACATTCGTTGCCGAGTGCATTAGACACGCCCAACACTTCCCACCGAACTCATCGAAGAGGGCAGACATGATGGGAACCGAGATCCCATATTGATGAGCCTGTCCACCAAGGTTGTGAGCTTGTAGACATGGTGCACAAGCTACCTCATCCTTCCTGCGATGGCGACTGTACCCCGCTTCTGTCCCGCATGGTTGAAGAGGCGGCTGAGCTTTCACTCCCCGCTGGCGACGGTAGGCCTCCATGTAGGAGTTGTGCGCATCCTTGCACGGTCTGCACGGTTCCTCATCTCGGTAGAGATGGGCTGCGTGTCCGGCGTTAGTGCCGCATCGGTCATCATATGTGGGTGTTTTACGCACCCCTGAATAGTAGCATAGTATCTGATGTAATGCAACTTGGAGCCAACAGTCGGATTCGGACCGACCTCTGTGCTTTACGAGAGCACCGCTCTTCCTAATGAGCTATGATGGCGAGCAAGAGAAGTCACCTTCCCAGGTGACCCCTCCCGATGCTTGATTGCTGCTTCAGCCGTTGGCGTTGGAGAACGCTTGAACAGCGGGGATCTGCGACTGGCACAGATGCGCCGCAGCAGCGCCCATGACCTCGCCAAGTTCACCCGAAGTGAAGACCGACTGATTCGAACTCAGCAAGGACACAACCTCTTGATCGACGGTAGTGCCGCTCTCAAGATCGGAACAAATGGCATTCCCGAGCGTCAGTAGGTCCGCATCAGAGACATTGTTGAAGTCCCCACCGAAGCTGTTGACAACATCGAGGTATCCTTGCGGATTCGGATTGTCCGTTGGAGCCGTTGGGGCCGGAGTTGGAGCAACGGTCGTCGGCGGTGAAGTCGTCACCGGAGCCGGTGCTGTAGGGGCCGGAGCCGTCACAGCGGGCTTAGCGGGAGCCGGAGCGGTAGTGGATGCTCCACCACATGCTGCAATCCCGAATCCCATGGCGACGACAACGGCGACACCTGCGATACTGCGCTTGATGTTCATGATGCTCTCCTTGTCAATAGAGACATTGTTGCCTCTACTCACGAACATAGTTGAAGGGTGTGCATCAAGTCAAGTGGTATTCCCGGTGGGAGTCGAACCCACAGATGCTCCTGGGTTTGGGCCAGGCGACTTTACCAGTTTGCCCACGGGAACATGGTGAGATGCAGCAAGCGCCGACCTTCACGGGTAATGAATCCGCTTTGGCGTCCCTCATCCTTGCGGGTATAGGCATCTCGGTACATGGTGGCTCACCTAGGGAGTCGAACCCTAGTATCTCTGGCTTATGAGGCCAACGTGGTTATTCCGTTCCACTCGTGTGCAGTCGCAACGGTCGGGATCGAACCGACCTAGAACTCCGTATGAAGGAGCTATGGCACCCTGCCATCTCGCTGCGTTGGTGAGCACACCAGGTGCCGAACCTGGATTAGCGCCAGTGTGTAACACCTGGTTCCGGTCGTCGTCCCGGCCTGCGCTCATGGTCTCGCACCTGGGAGTCGAACCCAGTGATCTCTTCCGTATCAGGGAAGCGCCTTTCCCGTCTGGCTCGTGCGAGTTGGTACT
>Ga0075522_10000566_pt1 | contig 27133 bp, 30 predicted proteins | sample NGEPerA_FD_74796 | JGI IMG/M metagenome (GOLD analysis project Ga0075522, IMG submission 74796) | Arctic peat soil microbial communities from the Barrow Environmental Observatory site, Barrow, Alaska, USA - NGEE PermafrostL2-A | ecosystem: Environmental > Terrestrial > Soil > Wetlands > Peat ...
CTGCAGGCCCGGGTCGTCGATGTCGGTCAGGAGGGCCAAGGTGAAACGGGAGGCCGCGTCGGCCTCGCCCCCTACCTCCTCGGAGTGCGCCAGCGCCGTCTCGTAGCGGTGGTGGCCGTCAGCGATCAGGACAGGCAGGCCCTCGAACGCCGCGTGGACGGCCGCATGGATCGCCGGGTCGGAGATCACCCAGAGCCGATGTTCGGTCCCCTCTGGTCCTTTGAACGTGACGGCAGGTGCGCGAGCGGCCGAACGCTCCAGGATGGGCGTGAGCTCGGTCTGGCTCCCTTCGTAGACAAACCAGAGCGGCTCGAGGCTCACGTTGGTGGCGCGAAGCAGCGCCAGGCGGTCCTCCTTCGGGCCGCGATGGGTGCGCTCGTGTGGGAGGACGACTCGGTCTTCGTACGGCTGAAGTCGGAGAGCCGCGATCAAGTCCCGGCGGCGGCGGCCGCCAAACGTCACTTCGTGCACGTACATCGAGGTCGGGTCCGGGTGCAGGATGCCGTCGCGAATCCAGGCCTCGAATGTCGTCGCCGCGCCCTGGTAATCCGTGCCCGGCCGGATGAGGCGGACAACGTTGTACGGCGACAGCGATCGGTAGTGGGGCAGGTCCGCCTCCGGGATCACGTCATACGGCGGTGCGACCAGCGTGCTCGGATCGCCTGCATGGGCGAGGTGGTAACGGATCCCGGGCAGCGCCCGAACGTCAGCTATCGGAGGCTCCCCGCAGCTCGACGTAGCGCAGGTCTGACATCCCAGGCACCTCGCGCAGCCGCGCCAGCACATCGTTCCCGACCGGGTCGTCCACGGCCAGGATCATCATCGCGTTGCCGCGCGGGCCGTCGCGACCCACCTGCATGCTCGCGATGTTGACATCGTGCTCGCCGAGGATGGTGCCGAACCGGCCCACGACCCCTGGCCGGTCGTCGTGCCGGCTCACCAGGAAGCGGCCTTCCGGCACCAGGTCGACGCGGAACGCGTCGATGCGGACCGCGCGCGATTCGCCCATCAGCACCGTGCCCGCGATCTCATGGCCGTCGATTCGCAGCGTCACCAGGCTGGCGTAGCTGCCATGGGCCGGGCTGCGCCGCTCGACGAGCCTGACGCCCCGGCCCGACGCGATCAAGCGAGCGTTGACCTGATTGATCCGGTCTTCGGTGAACGGCTGCAGCACGCCTTTGATCGCGGAAGCGACCAGAAGATTGACGTCGTGCTCCGCGAGCTCCCCGTCGAAGTCGAGCTCGATGGTGCTGACGCGCCCCGCGAACAGCTGCGTGTAAAGGGTGGCGAGACGCTCTGTGAGCTCGGCGAACGGGCGCAGGTAGGCGAACTCTTCAGGCGGCAGCGCCGGCGCGTTGACGGCGTAGCGCGGAAGATCGCCCGCGAGTACCGCTGCCACCTCCTCGGCGACATCGAAGGCGACCGAAACCTGCGCTTCGACCGTCGATGCGGCGATGTGTGGCGTGGCCACGAAATTGGGAAGCGTGAACAGCCGGTTAGCTCCAGCCGGCTCGTTGACGAAGACATCCGAGGCGGCGCCGGCAAGACCGCCGGATTTGAGAGCCTCGTAAAGGGCGTCCTCGTCGATGATGCCGCCACGCGAGGTGTTGATGATGCGCGCGGTCGCTTTCATCAGCGCCAGCTCCGGGGCGCCAATCAGGTTGCGATTCGCGTCCACGAGCGGCACGTGAACCGTTACGAAGTCGGCTCGCTCCAGCAGATCGTTCAGCGCCACCAGCTCGACGTTGAAAAGCTCTGCGCGCTCCACCGAGACGACCGGGTCGTACGCAACGACCTCCATCTCGAGTCCGTGCGCGCGTTTCGCCACCTCGGAGCCTACGTTGCCGAGCCCGATCACTCCGAGTGTTTTGCCGCGGATCTCCGCGCCAATGAACTTCGACCTGGTCCACTCGCCCCGCCTGACCGAGGCGTCCGCCTGCGAAACCCAGCGAGCCACCGCGAAAAGCAAAGCGATGGTGTGCTCCGCCGCCGCAACGATGTTGCCGCGCGGCGCGTTGACGACGACGATCCCCTTTCGAGTCGCCGCGGGAACGTCGATGTTGTCGACGCCAACCCCGGCGCGGCCGACCACACGCAAGCGCCGGCCCGCCTCGAGGATCGGCGCCGTCACCCGCGTCTCGCTACGCACCACGAGCGCGTCGAAATCGGGGATGCGCTCGATCAGCTCGGCTTCCTTGAGCTTGCTGACGACCGTGACCTCGCCCACCCGGCGCAGGCGCTCCAGGCCGTCCTCAGCCAGCGCGTCGGCGACCAGGATCCGGGGCAAGGTCGCCTACCGTGCCGCGGCGCCGACGCCCTGCAGGGAAGCGGTGACAGCAGCCACGCCTCGCCCATCGGCGGGGGCGATGTCGAGCTCCTCGAGAGCCTGTTCGATGGCCCAAACGACCTGGACCACGTCGCCCTCGGCGATCGCACCAAGGTGCCCGACGCGGATCATCTTGCCGGTCATCTTGCCCTGGCCGCCAGCGATTACGACTCCGTGCTTGTCGTTGAGGAGCTTGCGAAGTGCCGCGACATCCAGGCCCGCGGGGGGCACTGCCGAGGTCACCGTGTTGGAGCGATAGCCTTCCTGCGCGTAGAGCTGGAAACCCAAAGCCTTGAGACCTGACTGGGTCCCGCGCGCCAATCGTGCGTGGCGCTCGTACACGGCCTCGATGCCTTCCTCTTCGATCATCCGCAGGCCCTCCTGCAGGGCGAAGACGACACCGACCGCGGGGGTGAACGGGGTCATCCCTTTATCGGCCCAGGTCTTGGCCTCCTTCCAGTCGAAATAGAAGCGCGGCGAGCGGGCCTTGGCCTGCTGCGCCCAGGCGCGGTCGCTGACGCTAACCAGGGCCAGGCCCGGGGGCGCCATCCAGCCTTTCTGCGAGCCGGTCACCGCGACGTCTATCCCCCATGCATCGGTCTCGATCGCGATGGAGCTGATGGAGCTGACACCGTCGACGACGACGATCCTTCCCGCCTGATGCGCGACGCGGGCGAGCGCCTGCAGGGGGTTGGTCAAGCCCGTTGAAGTCTCGTTGTGGGTGAGGAGCACAACTTTGGCTTTGGGGTGACGTTCGAGCACCCCTGCGAGGTCGTCCGCGTCCACCGGTTGGCCCCACTCGAACTCGAGCCGCACCACGTCGGCGCCATATGCCGCCGCCAGCGCTGCGAACCGTTCGCCGAAGTTTCCGCACAGGGCGGCGACGACCTCGTCGCCCGGCGAGACCAGGTTGGCGACGGCGGACTCGAGCCCACCCGTCCCCGAGCTGGTGAGCACAAGGAGATCGTTCGAGGTCTTGAAGACGCGCTTCGCTCCAGCCGTGATCTCGCCAAGAATCGCCGCGAACTCAGGCCCGCGGTGATCGATCATCGGCCGGTTCATGCTGCGCACCACACGCTCGGGTAGGGGCGTCGGACCGGGAATGCGAAGCTGCGTCTGGAAGGTCATGGGCGCGCTCCAATAAAGGATTGCGGCGGCGGCTTGATTCTAAAGGTTGAGGGGGGACGATCCGAAGACCGCCCCCCAGATATCAGTGCTGTTCGGTCGTATAGGGGATCAAGGCGATCGCGCGGGCCCTTTCGAGAGCCGTGGTCAGCGGGCGCTGATGGCGCGCGCACGTACCCGTAACCCGGCGTGGCAGGATCTTGCCGCGGTCGCTCACGAAGCGGCGCAGGCGCGAGATCTCCTTGTAGTCGATATAGCTGATCTTCTCCACGCAGAAGCTGCAGACCTTGCGATGCTGACGCTTTGGTCCTCGTCCGCCGCCGCCGCTCTCTCGTTGTGGACGGTTTACTGACATCGATCTCTCCTAGAACGGAATGTCGTCCGGGTCGACATCGCGTGGCGCGTCGTCCGGAGCGGGAATGTCATCGTGGACTGCCGCGGGGCTATGGGCGGCGCCGCCGCCGCCGCCACCTGTCGAGCCGCGCGGCTCGAGGAACTGAACGTCGTTGGCGATGATCTCGGTGACGCGTCGCTTCTGGCCATCCTGGCCTTCCCACGATCGCGTCTGGATCCGGCCCTCGATGTAAACCAGGGCGCCCTTGCGCGTGTACTGCGCAACGGTTTCCGCGAGGTTCCGCTTGCCGATCGGGTAGGCGACGATGTTGTGGTAATCGGTGAACTCCTTGCGCTCGCCGTCCGGTCCAGTTGACCAGCGGTTGGTGGCGATGCTGAAGTTGGTCACCGCGGTTCCGCTTGGCGTATAGCGCATCTCCGGGTCCTTGGTCAGCCGGCCGATCAGCAGCGCCTTGTTGAGATTCGACATCTAAGCCTCCTCCGGTTCCACACCATCCAACCGTTCCGCCGCGCCACTCGACTCCACGGCGACGGGCTCCGGGACGACCTCCGCCGGCGGCGGTGCAACGGGGGTCGGTGCCGGACGCTCGGGCTTGCGCACGACAAGGTGCCGCAGGACCTCCTCGGTGATCTTCAGCGCGGCCTCCAGCTCAGGGATGCGGTCGGGGCCGATCTGGAAGTCCTGAAGGATGTAAGCGCCTTCCTTCTGGTGCTTCACCTCGTACGCGAGCTTGCGCTTGCCCCAGATGTTCGTCCTCTCAAGGGTCCCGCCCGCTTTTTCGATCAGCGTGTTGACCCGTTTGACGATGTCCTGGACCTTGTCGTCGTCCAGGTCAGCGCGAACGATGTACAGAATTTCGTAATCCCGCAACGGGGACCTCCTTCCTATGGGTTCAGGCCCCGTTCGATCGGAGGCGAGTGCCACCGGCCGAGGCCAGAAAGGGTAGGTCGGTATTCTATCAGTCGAGTGAACCAGACCCGAACCAAGGCTGCAGTGCGCGGAGCCAAGGTCAAATCCAAGTCAGGGCGCCGCCCGCCGGTCAGGGTGAAGGCCGGCCCGGAGCTTCCCCTCCTTCCGATCGCGGTCGGGGGCATCTTGATCGTGCTTGCGATCGTCCTGATCATCATTGCCTGGAACAGCGCCAAGCACAACACCGGCACAGTTGCTTCACAGACCGTGGACAGCATCCCGTGCGACAACCTCGAGCAGACGCAGGTCCACTACCACACCGCCCTCCAGATCGTCTATGGCGGGATCGTCCACCCGATCCCCGCCAACATCGGGATCGTGAATCCCGCCTCCCCCACTTGTTACTACTGGATGCACGTGCACCCGGCGAACACCGACACCATCCACATCGAATCGCCCAAGAGCCGCACGTTCACGCTGGGCCAGTTCTTCGACATCTGGACAAAGTGGAGCGGTACACCTCAGCCGCTGGACGCCACTCACGTGTCGACCTTCACTCTCACACCCGATCAGAAGCTCGTCATCTATATCGTCCACGGCGACGGACAGGCACCCGTGCTGTACACCGGCGACCCTCGGGCGATCGTGCTGACAAAGCACGAGGTGATCACCCTCGAGATCGCTCCCCCGACGGTCACCCCTCCACCGGCCTTCACGTTCGCGGCTGGGCTCTGACCTCCAGGAGGATTCGGGCCGCGCGGTAGTGCTCCAGCGCGTCCTGGCTGTTGGCAGCTCGCTGAGCCCGGTCGGCCAATCGCAAATGGGACTGGGCGGCTGCTTCGAGGTTGCCGTCTCCCATCGAGAAAGCCTCGCCCCGCTCCAACGACCGCAGCCGCCGAAGGCGATGGGTGTCGCCATGCGCGACGAGCGTTTCCTTCTCCGCAGCCAAGACCGCGGAGGCCTCCTGGAGGCGGCCGAGCATTCGTAAAGCCGCTGCCTGACAGAGCCGCGCATCAGTTCCGAGCGGCCACTCGGACGAGTCAATGGCGGCGCCCAGTGCGGCAAGAGCGCGACTGGCTTGTCCGCGCGCAATGAGCACTCGAGCCTTTTCAAGGGCGAGCTCCCTTTCCAGTCCGGGCAAGCGGCCTTCGAGCAGGTAGTCGACCTCAGTCCCCAGCCTCCCCGCTATTACGCGCAGTACTCGGGTGGATGGCTCGCTCCTGCCGATCTCGACCTGGCTCAGAAAAGCGCGGCTGAAATCGCCTCCGCTGACCTTGGCCAGGCTCATGCCGCGATCCTGCCGCAGGCGGCGGATGCGCTGGCCGAGAGTTTCCGGTCGGGGCATCCTGGGAATCATACCCCGTTGTAAAGTGGGGGTTTACAACCGGGCGCTACGGCGGAGGGGCGGCCGTCTTCGGGCTCAGCGCCCTGCGCAGGCGCCTGTCGTTGCAGGCGACGTGGTCGGCAAGGCGCAGAAAAGCCTCCTTCAGGGGGCTGCCCTCCGCCTCTTTGCTGCTCAGCTGCCAGCTCACGACCTCGAGCTCCTGCCAGGGCGAGCCTGCTCGGTCGCTGAACGCCAACCTCACTCCGGGGCCGTCGGCCCACGCCTCGATTGCGGCCGAGCATCGGTCAGACCCGTCAGTACCGTCCTGCCAGTCGCCGACCGCGATCGAGAGCACGACCCTTGGCTCTGGATCGCGATGGAAGTGGTCGAAGATGTCGGCGCGATAGATCGCGATCGCGTTCTCGTCCTCGTACAGGACACCGATCACGCTTTCGTAAGGCACTCCGCACCGCGGGCAGACGCCGTCAGTCATTTGATCGTCGTGCTCCAGGCGCAATCCAGCCATCACCGCACCCAACGACTAAAGGTAGTCCTTGGGATCAAGGCTGCGGGTGATGCTCGTGAAGTTCGCGAAGCCGTTGGCGGTGACCATTCCGGTGTCCTCGATCCGAACGCCGCCCAGCCCCAGCAGATACAGCCCGGGCTCGACGGTCACCACATCACCCTCGAGGAGCGGATCGTCGTTCGGCCCCCGCAGGCTCGGCGCCTCGTGTACGTCCAGCCCCACTCCGTGGCCGGTGCTGTGGTTCATCTTGGCGCCGCCCACAGGACCTTCGAAACCCTTGGTCGTCGTCCCGTAACCACGGTCGACCAGGACCTGGCAAACGGCCTGGTGGACGTCGCGACCGGTGACGCCGGACCGGATGGATTCGATGCCTGCGTCAAGGGCCTGGAGAGCGGCGGCATGCATGCGCTTGATCTCATCGGAGATCTCGCCCACCACCACGGTGCGGGTGAGATCCCCGTAGTAGTGGCTCGCGCGGCCGGAAGGAAAGATGTCGATGATGACCGGCGCCCCGGCACGAATCGGTCCCTCGCCGCGAAAGTGCGGCATGGCGCATTCGGGAGAACCCGCGACGATCATGTCGGGGCAGCTGAACCCCATCTCACCGAGCATCAGCTGGGCCCGCGCATACAGCCGCTCCGAGGTCAACGGCCGCCCTTCGAGCCAGAGCACGCCGTCCTTCGTCTCGGCCTGGGCGAGCTGGCGCACGACCTCGACCACTGCCGCCTCGGCAGCGCGCTGTGCCTCCCGGATGAAGCCCGCCTCCTCCTCCGATTTGTGCCTGCGTTCCGCCTTGAAGAGCTCAAGGTCGATCTCGACCGCGACGCCGGCGGACCGCAGCTCTTCGAGATAGGCGGCTTGCAGGCGCGGGGACACGCGTGCCTCCTCGAGACCCTTTTCGCGCAGCACCCTGGCCGCCAGACGAGGCCACGACGCGTACTCGCCGTGGTCCACGTAGCCTGCCTCGGAGTAACCCAGCTTTCGAGCGGCACGGCTCTGCGATCGGGCGCGGTCGATCTCCAACGGGCTTACGACCAGGACGTCGTCACCTTCGCCGAACCGGATGTAGAGCCCTGTTTCCACGGGGAACCCGGACGCGTAGGTGAAGTCCGCATCCGCCTCACCGCTGGGGATAAGGACCAGTGGTTTCATGCGATGCCTCCAGTGTGTCGGTCGATGGCGGTGGCAAACAGGGTGGCCAGCGCAGCCGGCGCCAGCGAATCGACCTCCTCGGTGACCTGGGCCGCCAGCCGTTTGGGCAGCTCTTTGCGCAGCAGCTCGAGGTGCTGCTCGTAGACCCGACCCAACGAGCGCGGGGCAGACCGACCTTCCAAGTTCAGCTTCTCCTGGACCTCGTAGCCGCCGGTATAGGAGATCTCGTACCCAAGCTCTCGTAGCTGGATGAGATCCCGGCGCAGTGTACGTTCGGAGACTCCGGCTCGTTCGGCGAGCTCGAGAGGATTGAGGCCGGGTTCAGCGATGACGGCGGCGAGGATCCGCAGCAGGCGGGCAAGACGGCGGGCGCGGTTCACGCCCCCAAGAAAGCTCGGTTAGCCGATCTCTTCCCAAGAGGTTGCGTTGCCCTCGAACGGATCAGGCTCGGCCTCCTCCTGGTTTCCCACCTTCTGGTGGAACCTGCTCGCGATCATCTGGTAGGCCATCGCCTTGGGGATCCCAAGCTTCGTCAGCGATTTGACCTCGTCGGCCATCACTTTGTCGCGCGCGGCCTCGACAGCCGCCAGGACCTCCTCGATTGACGCGGTCTTCTTGACCATAGGAATCAGATCATACCCAAGGCAACCTTTCCTTAATCCCCGGCATATGCCGCTTTAGAATTACCTTCGTGCCCGCCGCGGCTGGAGGTGCTGGGGGAGTTGATGGCTGCTGAGTACGCGCCCGACAAGATCAGGAACGTGGTTCTGCTCGGCCACTCGCACGACGGCAAGACCACGCTCGCCGAGGCAATGCTGTTCGCCTCCGGCTCGATCGCCCGAATGGGCTCGCCAGACCAGGCGACGGCGACCATGGACCACGAGCCCGAAGAGCACAAGCGAAAGATCTCGATCAACCTCGGCGTGGCCTTTGCCGAGCACAACGGCTACAAGATCAACATCCTGGACGCCCCCGGATTCTTTGACTTCGCCGGATCGGTCTTCAGCGGCCTGCGCGCGGCGGAGGGCGCTGTCGTCGTCGTAGGGCCCGGCCCGCTGCTGCCGGTGGGTACCGAGGTCGCCTGGGAGCAGTGCAACCGCACCAACAAGCCACGAATCGTGGTCGTCAACAAGCTGGACAAGGAGAACTCGGACTTCTACGGCGCTGTGGCGGCGATGCGCGAGCACCTCGTTCCGCGCCCTTTCCCGCTTCACCTGCCGATCGGCATGGAGCAGGAGTTCCGCGGCATCGTCGACCTTCTGCACCTCAAAGCCTTTGTGACCACCCCGGACGGCAAGGGCGGCGAAGCCCCGATCCCTGACGACATGCAGAAACGTGTCGAGGAGTACCGCGGTCAGCTGATCGAGGCGGCCGCCGAGAGCGACGACGCGCTGCTTGAGAAATACCTCGAGGCGGGCACCCTGAGCGAGGAGGAGATCCAGCGCGGGCTGCGGGAGGGGATTCTCGCGGGCAAGGTGGCGCCGGTGGTGTGCTGCTCGGCCACCAAGCTGCTCGGAGTCAGGACGCTCATGTCTACGCTCTGCGAGCTCCTGCCGCCGGCCGAGGGCGACGCCGAGAAGCCGGTCAAGGCGTTCGTGTTCAGCACGGGCGGGGACCAGTTCGGACGCGTGAGCTACTTCAAGGTCGTCTCGGGCGTCGTCAAGGCCGACCAGCACCTGACCAACCTGAGCCGCGGCGGCGACGAGCGGCTCGCACAGATCTACTTCCCCAAGGGCAAGGACCACGTGGCCACGACCGAGGTCCGCGCTGGTGACATCGGCGCGGTGACAAAGTTGAGCCACACCCTCACCGGCGACACCCTGGGGGCGAAAGACACGGGCGCTCTGCCGCCGATCGAGCTACCGCACCCGGCCTACAGCGTGGCGATCACGCCGAAGACGCATGGCGATGAGGAGAAGATCTCCAGCGGCCTTGCGCGGCTGAGCGAGGAGGATCCAACGTTGCACGTCGAGCGGCTCGAGGAAACCCATCAGCTGGTCATCGCCGGGTTGGGGGATGTCCATCTCGACGTGACACTCGAGAAGCTAAAAAGGAAATACGGCGTCGAGGCGACCACGCAGGTTCCCCGCGTCGCTTACCGCGAGACAGTCTCAGGCCACAGTCGCGTTGAGGGGCGCCACGTCAAGCAATCGGGTGGGCACGGCCAGTACGGCATCTGCGTCATCGAGGTTTCGCCGACCAAACGGGGCGAGGGCTTCGTGTGGGAGGACAAGATCTTCGGCGGCTCTATCCCGCAAAACTTTCGCGCTTCAGTGCAGAAAGGAATCGTCGACAACATGAACAAGGGTGTGGTCGCCGGCTACCCGATGGTCGATGTGAGGGTGACTCTCGTCGACGGCAAATACCACCAGGTCGACTCGAATGACATGGCCTTCCAGATCGCGGGCTCCATGGCCATCCGCAAAGGCGCCCTGGATGCAGGCCCGGTGCTGCTGGAACCCGTCGTCGAGGCGGACATCCGTGTGCCTGAGAAGAATCTCGGCGCCATCATGTCCGATATCAATGGGCGACGCGGCAAGATCCTGGGCACCGAGCCGGACGACGGCTATGAAAAGGTTCGGGCGAGCGTTCCTGAGCACGAGATGCTCCGCTTCGCGCTAGATCTTCGCTCGATCACCCAGGGGCGGGGCAGCTTCCAGCAGAAGTTCTCGCACTATGACGAGATGCCCGCGCATCTCGCCAAGGTCATCATCGAAGAGTTCACGAAGCAACACGAAGAGAAAGCGTGAGCGCCCCTAGCGCTCACGACGTTTGCGTCATCGGCGGAGGCGTGACCGGGGCGGGAATCGCTCGAGATCTCTCACTCCGGGGGCTGTCGGTCCTGCTGCTCGAGAAGGGCGACTGGGGCGCGGGCACGAGCGGCTCCTCCACGTGGATGATCCACGGCGGCCCGCGCTACCTCGAGTTCGATTGGGACACAACCCGGCGCTCGTGTGAGGACGCAGGGCACATCGTGACCATCGCGCGCCACATGGTCTACCGCGTCGCCTTCCTCGTCCCGATCCTTCCCCACGACAGGAACAACATCGAACGGATGGAGACGGCGATGGAGGTGTACGACCGCTTCCAACCTCTGAAGAAGTCGAACCCGCATGTGCGACTCACCGCGGATGAGGCCCGGCAGGCGGAGCCGGGGCTCACCCCCGACCTCATCGGCGCAGTGACACTCGAGGAGTGGGGCGTCGACCCGCACAGGCTCGTGTACGCCAACGTCCAGGACGCCGTGGCTCACGGCGCTCGCGCACTGAACCACACTCGAGTGACCGACGTGCTTCGCGATGCGGGCAAGGTGATCGGTGTCCGCTACCGCTCCCCTGACGGGTCGCTGTCCGAGGCGCGCGCCAAGGTGGTGGTCAACGCGGCAGGCCCATGGGTGCCCGAGATAAGCCGCATGGTCGGCACCCAGGTGCAGCTTCGCCCCGCCAAGGGCATTCACCTCGTCTACCCGCACCGCATCTCGAACTTCGGGCTCAGCGCGGAGACAGTCGATGGTCGCGACGTGCTGATGGTGTCTCACGGAGGGTTCACGCTCCTGGGCACGACCGACGACGATTTCTACGGCGACCTGGACGCGGTCGACGTGCACGAGGACGAAGTCGATTACCTGCTCCAGGCATTCGAACGCGTCTTCCCGAGCATCAGGCAGTACCGGCCGGTGCGGACGACAACCGGCGTGCGCCCCACTCTGTTCAAGTGGAGGCGGTACGAGGACGAGCTATCGCGCCGCTACCAGGTCATCGATCACAGCGCTGATGGCGCTGAGGGATTCGTCACCATTGCCGGCGGCAAGCTCTCGATGTACCGCCTGATGGCGGAAGAGACGAGCGATGTGGTCTGCCGCAAGCTGGGGCACCAGGCGCCATGCACTACGGCGACGCAGCCGCTCCCCGGCAGCGAGTCGGAGCTCGAGCCGGCGGCTGATCTTGCGCGCCGCTACGGCATCTCGGCGCTGGCCGCGGTCAAGGTGCAGAGCCGCCATGGTTCTCGCTCCGCCGATGTGCTGGACGAGACTCACCTCGGCCGCATCGTATGCCGCTGTGAGCCGCTGACGGAATCAGAGCTGGCGTACGCGGCCCGCCACGAGCAGGTCCGCTCGCTGGCCGACGCGTTTCGACGAGTTGGCCTCGCAGCCGGACCGTGCGCAGGCGGTGCATGTGTGATGCGAGCGGCCGAGGTGATCGGGCAACAGCTGGGCTGGAGCGCATCGCAGCGCTTTGACGCGGTGCGAGAGTTCGTGCGCGGCGCGTGGTTGGGCCGCGCGCCAGTTCTGGGACGTTCCGGATGGGCGCAAGAGGAGCTGGCCCAGGGCGCGCTCCGGGGACTGAGGTAGTGGGGCGGACCGACTCACTCGCGAAGCTCGCGTGGGCTTACGGGCTGCACGTCGCGCGTCGTCGGTTGACGCGTCCTCGGTCGCAGCTGGCGAAGCTTGTAGACACATATGAGCGCGATGGCATTCGCGCGCTGACCCCTGAGGAGCGCGAACTGCATCCCCGTCTCATCGGCTGCATCAACTGCGGACTTTGCGCGCTGGCGGCAGGCCGCCTGGGGAGGGCCCGGCTGCCGGATCTTGCGTCGTCCTACATGAGGCTCTACGCCCGGTTGGGCGACGCATCGTCCGACGTCGCGGGTGACGTGCCGGATCTCGAGGCGGCGTCGGCAGCGTGCCCGGTCGGCCTGCCATTGGCGGACGTGGCCGCCATCGTGCGCCGGCTCGCCGCGGGTTGAGGTCGAGGACCGACCCGCCAGGCTGACCTACCGATCCGGATCACCGGTTGACAGTCCTCACCGAGGACTCGGGAATTCGTGCCTGCAGGATCGCGTGGTCGCGGAGGAGGGGGCGTGGATCCTCACCGGCAACCGCCAGATGCCCCTCCACCGACGTGGATGGCCACACCCGAGGCGCATTGGACGGCGGTCCGCAGGCCGCGGGCGGTCAGGGCTGCTCAGGCTTATGGGGTTGCGAGTTATCCACATTCTGTATACAGTCTGGGGACATCACACAACATCTAGCGTCAATGGTCAAGCGTCTTCTTGCTTCTATGCGTCGATGGCCGGCGCTGGAATCCCTTTTTGTCCGCCTCGCCGGGCCCTTCATGACAGCACCCCAGGATGGCTTCGAACGCTACGACCGAGCCCATGCCGGCAGTGTTTTTCGCAGCGACCTCTCGGCGCTGCCGCGGCAGCCCCCGTCGGTATCGATCGCGCCGGCCACATTTGAGAGGCGGTTCATGGCGCTCCATGCCGAGGGCAGGTTCGACGAGATGTGGGAGATGCTCGCCGAGGATGCTCAGCTCGCGTGGGGCGACCGTGATTCATTCATCCGAGACATGCCGCGGCTGGACGGTGAAACCGAGCTCCTCGACATGCAGGTGGTAAGCGTCGCCGTGGTGGAAGGCTGGACCGACCAAATGCACCAACGGACGTACAGCAATGTGGCGCGAATGGTCATGCGTTATCGCGTTCGCCAGCAATGGAGGGAGTGGACATTCGACCGTCAGGTCCACCTCATTCCCGCCGCCGGAGGCTGGCGCACATTGTGCTATCCATCGCGCGCCGGAGCCTCGGCGACCCGCTGATATAGTGGGTTGCCAGCCATGTTGCAGCAGACCGTGCAAGAGCAGGAGCGACATCTTCAATGGCATCGCCGAAGGCGTCGCGCAATGACGCCGCGCCGCATGCTCCAGGAGTCGGATGAGCTCCTCTTCTGGGTCGAGGAATGCCTGGTTCAGGAGATTCGAATTGTGCCGGGCTGGCTGGTTGCGCGACTGACGGTTGTGCTGCGGCAGGCGGGCGCTGATCTTCCTGCACGGCTCGGTCGCGAGCGCCGGCCCGAGCAGGTGATGGAGATCATCTACGACGCGCAGGCCGCGCTGATGGAGCAGGCGTGCGCCAGCCGCGGCCCCGGTGAGGTGATTCCTCTTTTCGCAAGGGCGCGCGAGCGGATGCTCAGGCAGGCGACCGCTACGCTGTAGCCGCGTGAGCCCGTAAGGCGCCGCCCAGGAAAGGATTTACTGATTGCTCCGCGTCGATCTTCACCTTCACTCGATCTTTTCGCATGACGGTCAGAGCTCTCTCGAAGGGCTGATCGAGCGCAGCCGTGAGTGCGCACTCGATCGAATCGCGTTGACCGACCACAACACCGTGGAGGGTGCGCTCGAGCTGGCAACGATGGCGCCTAAGCTGACCATCGTCGGTGAGGAGGCGAAGACACGCGAGGGCGAGGTCATTGGCCTGTTCATCACCGACCGCTTGGCGCCGTACCTCACGCCCGAAGAGGTGATGGACCTCATCCACGAGATGGGGGGCCTCACCTACCTGCCTCATCCGCTCGACCGGCACAGATCCCACTTCCAGCCGGAGCGGGTGGCAGAGCTTGCAGATCGCATCGACATCATCGAGACGTACAACCCTTGGTGCGACGCAGCCGCCAACGCCGCGGCCGCCCGGCTGGCGGCTGATCTCGGCAAGGTCGCGGCAACAGGATCGGACGCCCACGCGGTACAAGAGCTCGGCCGAAGCTGGATGGAGATCGACGACTATGCCGGGCCTGAAGACTTCTTGGAGAAGTTGCGCGACGCACGCCATGTCGTCACATCGGCCAGCGGCACCGGCCGGCGCGCTTGACGCCGGAGCTTCTCGTCGCAGGGTCGATAGCGCTCGACACCCTGGAGGGTCCGTTCGGGATCGTGCCCAATGAGCTTGGCGGCTCCGCGCTTTACTTCGCGTTGGCGGCGAGCCTGATCGTCCCCGTGAGCTTGGTGGCTCCAGTCGGCGAGGCGGAATCGGCACTGGTGGCGGCCGTCATCGGTTCGCGCCCGATCGACACCACCTACCTGCAGGTCATCAAGGCGCCCACATTTCAGTGGCGCGCACGCCAGGAGGAAGGGCGAAACGTCGACCTTGGCTCCCGTGACAGCATTTACGACATCTGGGATCCCGTGGTTCCTGATGGGTTCAGAGGTTGGGCTTTTGTCGGCTCGGTCCGGCCAGACCGCCAGGCGCAGCTGATGGACAGGCTGGATGGCGCCGCAATGCTTGCGGCCGACGCGATGCTGTCTTACGTGCACTCGCAATCGGCGCAGGCGCAGGCAGTCTTGCGTCGCGCGCGCTGGTACTTCTGCAACCATGAAGAGTTCGCGGCGCTCGGAGGCAAGGAACCACAGGAGTTCCGGCGCCGATGGACGCTCGATGGCCTGATCGTGAAAGCTGGAGCGCGCGGCCTCGATGCATACACGGAGCGGGGCAGGGTGCACGTTCCGGCCCTGACCGATCTGCCGGTCGTCGACACGACGGGTGCGGGTGATGCTGTCGCGGGGGGCATGCTCGCTCGCTGGCTTACGAGCGGCGCCGAGCCGGACCAGCTTCAGGACGCGCTCGTGTGGGGAGTTGCATGCGCATCACTGACAATCTCGGCGATCGGACTCAGAGGCATCGCGGGCGCGACGCGCGAGCAATTGCATGAGCGTGTAGAGGAGGTGGCGGAATGCCTGCGCCGCGAATCCTGATCATTGCAGGCGATCTCGTCGAACAGGACGTTGACGCCATCGTCAATGCAGCCAACAGCGACCTCGTCCTCGGCGGCGGCGTCGCGGGCGCCATTAGAAGCCAGGGAGGGCCGGCCATTCAAGAAGACTGCGACGCGCACGGTCCCGTGAAAGTTGGAGAGGCCGCTCTCACCGGTGCTGGAGAGCTGCCCGCGCGCCACATCATTCATGCCGCCAGCATGTCTTTAGGAGGGCGTACCAGCGCGGAATCATTGCGGTCGTCGATGGACAGTTCATTCCGCATCGCACATAGCCAGGGCGTGCGGACGATTGCCATTCCCGCGGTTGGCACAGGGATTGCGGGCTTTCCGATGGATGAGTGCGCAACGGTGATGGCTCAGTCTTTGAGCACTGCGCTGGCTGACGGATGGAGACCGACCGAGGTTCGCTTTGTCCTGTTCGGTGATGGCGCGCGTCGCGCCTTCGAGGCTGCGTTTCGCGTCGCATTCAAGAGTTAAGTCAGCGCCGTAACTGGGGAAACCTGGGCGGTTTGGGACCCCCTTTTAGAGGCGCGTTTTGAGCCCTGCCAAGCAAGTTTGGCTGAATTCAGTTTGAATTGGGGTTGATCTCGTCTGGAGCCGCCCCTAGAATGGGTTGAGTCCAGCCCCTGAAATCGATATCAACTAAGGATGGTGAAAGTTTGGAAGGTTACTGTTTGAAGGACAAGAGAAAAGTCGAAATGAAAGACCCGCAGCCGATTACGATGAAGAACGGGAAGCCGGCAACTATTGGGACTTGCCCGAACTGCGGGACCAAGATCTACAAAATCGGAAAGGCGGTGGCATAAGTGGAAGGCTATTGTTTGAAGGACAAGAAGAAGGTCGAGATGAAGGACCCTAAACCCATCACGATGAAGAACGGCAAGCCGGCAACGGTTGGAACCTGCCCGTTCTGCGGTACCAAGATCTACAGGATCGGCAAGTCGACCTAACATCGCATTAATAAGAAAGGACCGCTCCAACGGGGCGGTCCTTTTTCTTTTCCAGCCAGGTCGCGGGCTCACGACCGTTTGTCGTCAGGTGGTGATCGGCGGCTCCAGGGCTGCGAGAAGCACCTCGGTTGCTGACACCGCTTCGTCCACACCCAGCGTTTTGAAAATCTCAACGTTGGATGGATTGTTGACGCGAGCGATCGTCTTCTTGACCTTGAAATGCTTCTTCGCCATCTGCAAGGCAATGAGGTTGTCCTCGTCGTCAGCGGTGACCGCGACGATGGCGTCCGCGCGCTCGATGCCAGTCTGCGAAAGGAACTTGACCTCGCAGCCATCGCCCCTCATGACGATGCTGCCGAGCTGAGTCTCAAGCCAGTCAGCCCGACGCGGATCTCTCTCGATGAGGGTCACCTCGTGCCCGCGCTCGAGCAGGTCACGGGACATGTAGTAGCCGACTGTTCCGCCTCCGACCACGATCACGTACATATCAGCGGTGCACCTACTTGGGGTCCAACAATGTCTTCTCGATCGCCTTCGCGCCTTCGATGGTCGGACAGATGGTGTGCAGGCCGAGCTTTTCGTAAGCCTCGGCCCGCTCGGGGTCGTAGATGCGCGCCACGACACGGGGCACTTTGAAGATGTGTTTGGCGACCTGGGAGGCCATGATGTTGCGGTTGTCGCCCTCGGTCACCGCGACAAAGCCGTCCGCGTCTTCGATGCCCGCCCTGCGCAGCACCTCGGAGTCAGTGCCGTTTCCAACGACCTGGTTGCCTCTGAAGTCGTTGGTCAGCACTCCGCGCGAAGCGGCGCGTGAAAACTGGTCGGGATCCCTGTCGATGATCACCACCTCGTGGCCCGCCTTGTCCATGTCGGCGGCCAGCTGCGAGCCGACCCGACCACAGCCGACGATGATGAGCTTCAAGGCGCGTTGATTATAGGGAGACCCTGTGCCGGCCCCATCCCCTGCCCGCGACCCGGGATGGGAGTTCGCCGGCTACGCTGAGCCTGCAGGACTGGACGGCGTGATCGCGGTGCGTGGAGCAGGTCAGGCGCTACGATTTGGACGCGTGCGCTTCCCATTCACCTTCATGGGCCTCATGGCGCTCGGCATAGGTATTTGGGTCGTGGCCTACCTGGCCGGACATAGAGGCTTGGATTCTGGGTCCCAGGCGGTCGCGGCGGCGACCGTCCTGATCTCGTGGGGCTTCGGCGCTTACGTGCTGGTCAGGAGACTGCGCAGGGGTCCCCAGCACTGATGGCGGACCACACACACTCCCCGATGTCGAAGAAGGTGCTCGTGGCGGTGGGGGGACAGGGGATCGACCCGGAGACGGTCCGCCTCGCATGCCGCATGACCGACCCGCAAGGGGGCAAGCTCTACGGGGTTCACATCATCGAGGTCAACCGCTCGCTGCCCTTGGGCGCAGTGCTGGACGACGTGGTCGAGCGGGGCGAAAAGATCCTGGACGAGGTCGAACAGCTGGCAGCAGCGACGCTTCTACCGGTCGAGACAGAGCTGGTTCAGGCCAGGGACACGGGGCCGGCACTGGTCGATGAGGCGGTCGAGTGGGGCGCAGACCTGATCGTGATGGGCCTGCCCTACAAGAGACGGTTCGGGGAATTCAACCTAGGCAAGACGGTGCCTTACGTGCTGAAGAACGCCACCTGCCGGGTGATGCTGTTTCGCGAACACCGCGAACATACGATCTGACCACGCGGCCTACAGCACCGCAACACCCGCTACCGCGGGCCCTCCCTCCTCTAACAAGCTCCCTCCCCCAGCCTGCCGTCCAAGCACAACGCTAGTAAATTCCAAGGCCCTGCTAGCCCTGGTTGTTAAGGTCACGACATGACGAGTGCCGCCGCCCAGCGACCACACTACGCGGCGCGTTTATGGGCAGAGCTGGGCCGGATCGGCGGCGAGCATGACGCCTTCATCAAAGTCATCATCGTCGAGCGGATCATCAAGGCGATCGTGCTCATCGCGCTGGCGATCGGCCTGATAGTCGCGGGTCAAACCGGCACGCTGACCACCCTTGCTCAAAATGCTCAGGACGAGCTGAACCTCGAGGCCGGCAACAGCCTGATCTTCCAGATCCTTCTGAAGGTTGTGATCTACGTGGGTACGTTCAGCCACACAACCATCCTGGCCGTGGGCGCGATCGTCTACGCCGTGCTTGAAGGCACCGAGGGGGTCGGGCTTGCCATGCGGCGCCGCTGGGCCGAGTACCTGACCGTGATCGCCACCGGAGTCCTCATCCCCTTCGAGGCTTACGAGGTCATCCTCAGCGTGACGCTGTTCAAGATCGGAGCGCTGCTATTGAACGTGGCCGTGGTGGGCTACCTTGCCTACCGAAAGCGGCTGTTTGTTGGCATTTGATGTCGGCGTGAGCCACGCGCTCGAAAATCCCGCCCGATGCACGATATACCTGGCCAGCGCCGCGAGAGTCTGCAGGCCGTAGATCGTCGAGGTCTGGAAGCTCACTGAGCTCGCATCAGCGTGGTACTTGCCGATCGCAGGCACCTCGCCGATCTTGAACCCGAACGTAGCGGCCTGGATGAGGACTTGCGTGTCGAACACGAAGTCGTTGCTGTTCTCGAGAAAGGGAATCGCCTCGAGGAATCGGCGCGAGTAAGCGCGGTAGCCCGTGTGATATTCGGAGAGGTTCAGCCCCAAGACGCGGTTCTCGACTCCGGTGAGGAACCGATTGCCAAGGCGTTTCCACCAGGGCATCCCCGCCTTGGCCGGGTCGAGTCCCAACCAGCGCGATCCCAGGACGATGTCGGCGTCTCCGTCCTCGATCAACTTGCACAGCGTGGGGATGATGGCCGGGTCGTACTGCCCGTCGGGGTGCAGCATGACGACGACGTCGGCTCCCATCTCGAGCGCATGCCTGTAACAGGTCTTCTGGTTGCCCCCGTAGCCCAGATTCTGCTTGTGACGGATGACGTCCAGGCTCAGGGCGGTGGCGACGCTGACGGTGGCGTCGGCGCTGGCGTCATCGACTAAAAGAATCCGGTCGGCGTGCCCCGACGGGATGTCGCCGACCACCTCCATCAGGGTCTTAGCCGCGCGGTACGCCGGCAGTACGATCACCCGGTGGGGCCTCGGGCCGGCCCACGTAAATTCGTCCAGCGGAAGTGGTTCGGGGCGAACGGAAAGCCGTTCCAGGGTCAGGTAGGCGACCACCGCTATGGCGCCGATCGCTGCTGACCAGAAGTTCGTGGCGAGGCTCAGGTTGAAGGCGGCGTAAGAGAGCACGAGCACAGCTGCTGCCGCACGCGGCCAGCGCAATTTGCCGGCCAGCGCGAGGTCGGCAAGGGCGAAACCGGGAATCACCAGAAGGGCGAGGTCGTGGACGTTCTGATGTGGGCTCAACACCAGCGAGGCGCCGACCGCCAGTGCAAAGTCAAGTCGCGGCTCGTCCGGTCGCCAGCTCAGGGACAGCGCGACCAGCGCCAGCAGCAGGAGCAGGATCACCAATGCGGCCATTCCGCCTCCCGGTAACGCCTGGAGAATGTTCCTGAGCGAGTACCCCGCTGTGTCCGTGTACACGAGCTGGCCCCCGGTCGGCAGGGTGCCGCCGATCGCCCATGCACCGACTTCGTCCAAGTAGCTGATCACCGCTTGGACGCCGAAGCCGGCAACGGAGACAGCCCCCAAGGCTGCGACAACGCCTACAAAACCCGCGAGCGCCCGCCAGGCACGCCGAGCGACGAAGAGCACGGGAATGAGCAGCAGAAGCTGCGGCTTGGCCAGCGCCAGAGCGCTGAAGACCCCGGCCCAGCCGTGCCAGCCTCGCGACCAGCAGACGTAGGCGGCGGCAAGGGGAAGCAGTACGACCAGGTCGGACTGACCCTGCAATATGGTGACGAAGAGCGGAAAAAAGCCGGCGATCAGCGCAATGGCGATTACTGCAGCGCGGCCATGAATGCGCTCGCTGTTGTGAACAAGCAGAACCACCAGGGCCGCGGCCAGGATCAGGTTGAAGACGGCCATGGCGATGTAGGCCTGCCGATAGTCGAGATATGCCAGCGGCGCGATCAGCAGCGTGTAGTACGGCGGGTGGAAATACGGGAGGACGATGAACCGATCAGGCGGCGCACCCGTAACCAAGATCTGCATCTGCCGCTGGAGCAGCAGGTTGTAAACAGCCGAGCCGCCATTCAGGGCGTAGAGCCTGACCGCCGAGTAGAACGAGAAGAAGTCCGGCCCACGGAGATCGCCTTGCAAAAAAGTGAACCAGTAGCGTCCAAAGACCAGGAACGAACCGGCGCCGGCGCCGGTGGCGGCCGCGTAACCCAGGCTCTTCCACCTTGGAGCTGTCCGGGGCTTCATCGCCCCGTTTCGAGTCGCAGAGCGAAGCGTTCCGGGAGCTGGGCCTTTGTGATCGCCCTCTGGGCGCCCTTGATGTCGTAGCGAATGCGCCTGAACTCGAAGGTCGCCGCTTCCACGTCCCAGACACCGTAGCTTGCCAGCGGGCTGCCGTCTCTCGGCTGTCCGACACTGCCAGGATTTACCAGTGCCGGCCCTGTGAGCGGGATCGTTTCGATTCGGTAATCGTGGGTCACCTGACCACTGGCCAGTCCGAAGATCCCGGGCACGTGAGTGTGCCCGTGAAAGCAGATTCCGCCGTTGATGAGCTCGAGGTTGGCCGCCGCGACCGCCGTGTCAAGCACGTACTCATAGATATGGTCGCGCGGGCTCGCGTGGACGAGGAGGACATCGTTCTTCACCTTGCTGTCCGGCAGGTTGCGCAGCCAGTCAAGGCGCTCGTCGCCGATCACGTCCATGGTCCATCGAACGACCGTCGCTGCATCGTCATTGAACCATTCAAGGATCTCCGGATCAGTGCACGCCCGATCGTGATTGCCGACGAGGGTGAGCCAACCCTGCTTGGTGACCTCGTCGATGCACTTTTTGGGATCCCCTCCATAGCCGACCACATCTCCGAGACACAGGGTTTCGTCGACGGGAGGGCAGTCGCGCATCACCGCCTCCAACGCGTGCCAGTTGGCGTGAATGTCAGACAGGATGGCTATCTTCAAGCCGGCCTCTCGTATAGCCGTGGGTAGATGTGGTCGAAGAGGATGCGCAGCGTGGCGGCAAGGGGCACGGCTACGAACATACCGAGGATGCCGGCCCAGCTGAAGCCTGCGATGAAGGCGAGGATGACCAGGATGGGCGGCAAACGGACGGCGTCACCCACCACCTTGGGGTACACGAAGTTGAGGATCACGTTGGAAATAACGAAGTAGACGATCACGATCAGGAGGGCTTTGAATGGGCTGGCAGCGAGGCCGACCAGAATCGCGGGGATGGCGCCGATGAACGGCCCGAGATAAGGGATCAACGCCGTGATGCCGGCCACGAGGCCAAGGGCGATCGCATCGGGTAGGCCCAATACCGCGCAGGCGATTCCGCTGAGGATGCCGATCAGGGCCGCAATGATCAGCTGGCCGCGCATGTATGCGTAGAGCATCTTGCGAATCCGGCGCCAGATCTGGTCGAAGTCGGTCCGGTAGTCGTTGGGGACGAGACGTCGCAGCACTCTCCTGAACGCGGCGGCGTCGAGAGCCAGGAGGAAAGCGACGATGAACGTCAGGAGGAGTTGCAGCAACGTGTTGAGCGCGGTGAGGCCGATGCCCACCGCATTGCCGAACTGACCCAGAAGGTACTCACGTAGGTGGGAGGTGATGGACGCGGTGGCGCCCGTGAGGTCGATCTTGAAGCCGAACACCTGGACGGCACCGTTGAGGCTGTTGATCTGCCCCTGAGCGGCGGTCGCCAGGCCTGGGGCTTGGACCTGCAGGGTGCCCACCTCGTGGACCACTAGAGGGACGACCAGCAGGACCAGGCCGGCGAGGGCGGCGATGATGCCGACGAAGATCACCCCGATGGCCAGCATCCGGGGTACACCGAGGGCGACCAGACGCGCGATCCCAGGCTGGATCAGGAAGGCGATCGCAGCCCCAAGGACGATCGCGCCGAGGAAGTCGCGGAGCAGGTAGAGGACCACGAAGGCGACCGCAAGGGCGCCCAATCCGAAGGCGATCTGGAGGTAGCGCCGGCGCCGCTTGGGGTCCATCGGCGCGGCGGCGACCACAACAGGAGTTGGTTCCTCCGCCTCTTTTGGGATGGCGGCCTCTTTTGACCGGGGACTCGAACGCACTGTAATCAGGGCAGTATGACGAGGAACCTCCTGGTCAGAGCCGGTTTAGGCCGGGCGAGACCCCCGGCGAGGCCGACCGCAGCGACAGCCGCGCAGCCCCTTTCATTTCGCTGGTGGGTGAGCGGCGGCTGCCTGCATCGTGGCTTCCTCATAGGCGGCGCCGTGCAGTGGGTTGGAAATGACACGACCTAGTGCCAGGGCGAATAACCCGAGCAGAATCAAGCCGACAGCCAGCACCACATAAGCGACTAACGGACCATTCTTGGGATCAATTTGGGCCATGAAGCCGCCAACGGCTATGCCAGCGATACTTGCGGTTTGCACAAATGTGAAGCGGGTGGCCATTACGCTGCCGCGATTTGATTCGTCGGCCGCCTCCACAAGGGCTGTCTGGTTGGCGACTAAATAGATGGGATTCCCAATCGAAGCAACAAAGAGAAGTGCCGCGACCGGAAACAGTGACGGGTTGAAGGTCATCGCGAGGGAGAATATTCCTGTAAGGAGCAGACCCGCTCCAGCAGTTTGCATCGTACCAATCGAGACTGCCCGCCCCACAACGATCGTCCCGAGGAACACACCGGCCGAAAGGACGACCTCGAGCCACGAATACGTTTGCGCGCCGTTGGTGGAAAGCCTGTAGGCGAGCGCGAAAAGAGCCGGAAAGCTCATCGACAGGAGGAATGCGGCAATCGTGCCGATCGCCAGGTGCGGCCTTACCGTGCCAATTGACCATGCTCTCCGCAGCGCGCCAGTCAAACGCATCGTTGTGATCCCGCCTCCTAGGCTCGGTATGCCGAGCATGATTAGGGCAGCGATCGCGAACGTCGCTGCATCGATTAGAAACAGGACTCTTGTTCCGTTAGCTCGGAGAGTTAGTGCGAGGATCATGCCCGCCACGCCAAAGCCGGCCGCGCCCGCAAGGGTTCCGGCCGCAGCAACCATGGCGTTGGCCCTCCCTACCTGTCCGATTGCCACTAAGCCGGGAACCGCTGCTTGACGGGCCGGCTGCACGATCGCCTCGATCATTGCTAGCGTGAAGAGGACTGGAACGATCAGCCATACGGAAGGTGATCGGCCAACCAAGGCAAGCGTCACAAGCATTGCGGCCCGCAGGAGTTCGAGCGTCACGACGAGTGGACGCCGCGGAAACCGGTCGGCTATCCCTCCCAGGGCGCCGCTCATAACAATGGTCCCGAGCGCCTGAGCGATGAAGCCGAGTGCGACCGCGCCTGCCTTTCCGGTCGCGGCATAGATGGCGACCAGCGTCGCCACCTGGGTCATCGGATCACCAAGCGAGGAGATCCCGATTGCCGCGAAGAGCCTCGCGAAGGCGGGGCTGGATCGCAATACGCGAAGGTTTGTAATCCGCCTAGGAACTTCAGGACGATCCGCCAAATCCAGGCCGCGTAAACCATGGAGTTCGCGCAGAGCATCCACTATGTTGGGGTCGTACCAGTGCCCAGCTCTTCGGCTAATGTCCTCTACCCCTTCGATCGGGTTCATTAAAGATCGCCGGTAAAGACGCGGACCGGTGATCGTGTCGAACGAGTCAGCGACAGAGAGGATGCGCGCACCGAAAGGAATTACGTCACCCTTCAGGCCCGATGGATACCCGGTGCCGTCCCAACGCTCATGGTGATGGCGGACGAGCGGTGCCACGTCGCGCAGGGCGGAGTGTTGGGCGATCATGTCCGCTCCGATGTCGGGGTGGCGCCTCATGATGTCCCACTCCTCCTCGGTCAACGGCCCTGGCTTATTGAGAATGTCATCCCTGACACCAATCTTGCCGAGGTCATGCAGCGACCCAGCCGTTCGGAGGCGCTCAACGTCACGCTCGCCAAGTTCGAGGTGATCACCTAATCTCCCGGCAAGGTCAGCCACTCGGATCGAATGTGACTCCGTATATCGGTCGCGAGCGTCGAGCACTTGGGCGGCCAGGTCGAGTGTTTGATCCTTGAGTTCCATTTGTCTCTGGGCATCCGCAACATTTCCCCGCACTGCGACTAAGAATCCGAATAGAACTGGGGCCATGAGATACCCGACCGGCCATGGCACAAGCCCCGGCGCGACGAGGAGATAAAGGACTCCTCCTGAGATCCCCAAAATTATCGTCGAAATCATCGTGGAGACACCAGCAACGTTTTGGCTAAGAGTCATCCAAAACGAGGTCCGATTGGCGAATGAAACTGCCCTTGCTGCCATCAGATAGTTGATTGCAATTGACAAGACGACATAGATCACGGTTCGGATTGGGAGACTCCACAAGTCCTTGGGCGTAACAGCGACTACAAGCAGCGATGTACTTACATGCGCAATCCCGTCCATCGCGCGATTGAATAGAAGCGCCCACCATGTTGTCGTTCTGCTTGGCACCCTACCGTCAAACGTCGCCAGCCACACCACCAATCCGACCCCTACGCCGGGAGCGTAAAGGCCCGTAGCAACGAGGATCGGATCCATTACGGTCTGGACGCCGTGTAGCCAGCGGATCGGCAATAGCGCTGCTATCTGCGTGCCGATCGCTAGGTAAAGCAGGATCGGAAACGCGCTGGCCGTTAAGTGGGCGGTCCCGGAGGCCGTCCAGACCAACGGTCCTGCGAGCCACGCAGCCGCGACCATGACCACGCTGGCGGCGATAGCCACGGCGATGTAGACCTGTGCCGACCGCGGAAGGTCGCGAAATTGCTGCAACGTTGGCATTCTAGACTGCAAAATAACGGGTCCCGCTTCAGTTACGGGTACTAGAAATGGGAAAGGCCCGCCAAATCTCTGGCGGGCCTTTACGGAAAAGTCATCGTCGTTAGATGTGCCAGCCTCCAACTACGTGTGGCTTGTGGCCGGTCCTCAGCAGGCGCTTAAACATGCGCATCATGTCGAATCCTCCTCTCCCCTAGATTCCCTCTCAGTCACCGGTAGCAGTCCAAGTCATCGCCGTATTCAGCATTGGGGAACTGGCCTTGCTAGGGAATCCTCAAATACCACGTATGGCACCATGGAAAACCATGACTGAGAGGTATGGGAATTAACTAGGCATCAAAGGTCCGCGAGCGTGATGAGACCCAATTTGAGGGCGGTACTGACAGCCTCGCCGCGGTTGGTCGCATTTAGCTTTCTGAAGATGTTGTGAAGATGCGCTTCAATCGACGGCGCACGTAGCCCCAGCTCGAGGGCGAGCCTCTTGGTTGTGAGCCCTTTAGCAACGCCGCGCAGAACCTGCATTTCCCTAGACGTCAGCGCCACTGTGCTCGCTTGAGACAATGGCGTCCGCTCGGCTACTCGGCGAAGAACCTCCGGAATCATCTTTCGAGGAACGGGACTCTCGCTTCGAACTGCCGCCCAAAGCGCACGTTGGAGCTCGGCGGGGCCAGAATCCTTCAGTACGTAGCCCGAACAGCCCGCTTGCATCATCCGCAGAAGATCATCGCTCGCCTCGGACACGGTCCATGCGACGACCTTCGCGGCGGGAAATCGCTCGAGGAGAGCACGCGTAGTCATCGCTCCGTCCATCTGTGGCATGTGCACGTCCATTAGAACCAAATCAGCTTTAAGCGTGGCCATCGCCTCGAGCGCCGCTGCTCCTGAGGCCGCCTCGCCGCAGAGACGCAAGCCAGGCGCATTGCTGAGCATGGTTCGGGCCGCGGCCCGGGGCAGAACACTGTCGTCTACCACAAACACTCTGTAGGTCTTACGATCCGGTGCAGCGTTCGGAATGGCATGCAGCTTATCAAGAGGAAATTGCGCGGCACAATAGGTCGCTGGATCTATACGTCCCTCGTGACTGTTGGTCTGGTCGTCATTAATGGCCTTGCCAGACCCTACGATGTTGAGCACCAAGATCAATTCCTAGTGATTTCGTATCTGTCGATAGCTTCACTCCTGATGAGCATTCCGCAAGCTCGACTTGAGCGCGGACGCCTCGACCTCAGCGCTATTGCGTTCGTGGCTGCGGCAATATTGGTGAATCCTATTCACGCCACAGTTATCGGGATCGTCGCTTCGTTTCGCCTAGCCCGACGCGATGGGTGGCGAATAATAATGAGCGCGGTCACATACGGGACAGCGTCGTGCCTCGGAGCCGTCGTGGCATGGCAATTGCGCATTGGGAATACCTTGCCAGCTGGCTCCCGTGTGCTGGTCTTCCTTACCGTGAGCGTTCTTAATATTGGCTTGACCTTAGCCGCCTTGCGAATACTCAGTGGCGAATCCGTCATTAGCATCGTCCGGCACAACTTCACGCCGTCTTTCTACGCCGCTTTTGTGTACTTCGGCCTCGCTGCGATCCTCATCAGCTACGTTCTAGATGGATCCGGAACCGGATATCTCCTCGCGACGATCGTCTGCGTACTAGCCCTCGCCCTCACTGACACCATCGCTGGCCGGCGCGTGCGCCGCGTGCTCGAGTCGGAGCTCTCGGACGCTGACCGCCACCTCTTTCACAGTCGCGCGGTCGAGGGTGTCGTCCACAACCTGCGAAACCACATTGCCACGGCTGTCGGCTACTTGAAGGAGATCGAGCCTCACCGCCTTGACCCCGTAGACCGCGAGAGCCTCGAAACCGCAACATCAGCCGCCAATGACGCGGTCTCCGTGCTGCGAACCCTCTCGCAGGGCGCCACGCCGAGGGTGAGCTACGCGCCCGATCCCGTCGACCTCAACGAGCTCGTCACCCGCGCCCTGGGAATGGCCCGCCCTCGCGCCCGCAACAAGGAGGTTCAGCTCGCGATACGGGAGTCGCCTGACGATGTGA
>Ga0075522_10000567_pt1 | contig 27132 bp, 17 predicted proteins | sample NGEPerA_FD_74796 | JGI IMG/M metagenome (GOLD analysis project Ga0075522, IMG submission 74796) | Arctic peat soil microbial communities from the Barrow Environmental Observatory site, Barrow, Alaska, USA - NGEE PermafrostL2-A | ecosystem: Environmental > Terrestrial > Soil > Wetlands > Peat ...
TGAATATGCTGGAGTCATTGTGATAATGCGCGCGCGCGTGGTACCGACACCGTCGGGGTACGCGCTGAGTGTCTCTGTGCCGTATGTGCCCCGCTCGTCGACCGCCAAAGTGAAGGGGTTGTCGCTGACGTTCTTCGGAGACCCGGAGGAACAGAATGGCGGCGGTTTGGCGCCGGCGGCGTTCTTCACCAACCCGAGCGACTGCACGACGGGCCCGCTGAACGCCACGCTTGAAATGGATTCGTGGGTGAATCCGCAGCACTGGGTCTCCAAGCAAGCGAGCATGTATGAAGCGAGCCCGACGCAGGGGGTGAGCGGTTGCGACATGTTGCAGTTCGATCCGACGGTCGAAGTTATGCCCGAAGAAACGTTGACGGACACGCCTACGGGTTACGAAGTGGATCTGAAGGTTCCGCAGATGCCGAACCTAGCGCCGGCCCTGGCTACCCCCGACTTGAAGAACGCGGAAGTGGCGTTGCCTGAAGGCGTGTCGGTCTCGCCAGGCGCGGCGAATGGGCTCGTAGCCTGCCGCGAAACCGGCGACGAAGGCATCAACATCACGCACGGTTGGGGGCCCACCGGCGAACAGCCGCTCGACCCCGCTGATCCGGAAGCGATGGAAATCGCGCCGGACGGCCTGCCGCACGTCGCCCCCGGCCATTGCCCGCTCGCCTCGCAGATCGGCACGGTTGAAGTCGCCACACCGCTGTTGGCCAACCCGCTCAAGGGCCACGTGTACGTCGCCGAACCGTTGTGCGGCGGTGCGGTGCAGCCGTCATGCAGCGATGCCGAAGCGGCGAACGGAAACCTCTTCAGGCTATATCTCGAAGCCGCCGGCTCCGGCGTGATCGTCAAGCTCATCGGCACGGTGTCGGTCAACCCCGCGACCGGCCGGCTGACGACGCACTTCGATGAAAATCCCCAGCTGCCGTTCAGCGAGCTGAAGCTCGACCTCAACGGCGGATCTCGCGCTCCGCTGGCCAACCCCCAGAGCTGTGGTGAAGTCAGGACGACGAGCGTCCTCGAACCGTGGAGCGCACCGGAATCGGGATCGCCCGCCACGCCCTTTTCATCCTTTGCCGTGAGCGGTTGCGCCAGCCCGACGCCTTTTACCCCGGCCTTCTCGGCAGGCACTCTCACGCCGGCGGCGGGCGCCTTCAGCCCGTTCACGCTGACGTTCTCCCGTCACGACGGCGAACAGGACCTCTCGGGCCTGACGGTCAACATGCCCGCGGGCCTGATCGGCAAGATCGCGGGCATCGCGCAGTGCCCCGAAGCGCAAGCGAACGCCGGAACCTGCGCGGCCGCGTCGAAGGTCGGCGCCGTGACGGCCTCCGCGGGCGCCGGCTCCGCGCCTTTCTGGCAATCCGGGCCTGTTTACCTGACTGGTCCGTTCAAGGGGGCGCCATTCGGCTTGAGTGTCGTGGTGCCCGCGAAGGCCGGCCCGTACAACCTCGGCGACATCGTGGTGCGCGCGGCGATCTACATCAACCCGACCACCGCGGCGCTCACCGTCGTCAGCAACCCCTTGCCGCAGATCATCGACGGGGTGCCGCTGAGGGTGCAGACCGTCAACGTGACGGTCGGCTCCGAAGGCAGCTTCACGTTCAACCCGACGAGTTGCGTCCAGCAGAGCATCCGGGCGACGATCACCTCCGCTCAGGGCGCCGCTGCGGGCGTCTCGAGCCCATTCGCCGCGGCAGGCTGCAAGAACCTGCCGTTCAAGCCGGACTTCTCGGCCGCGACGATCGGCAAGACAAGCAAAGCCCTCGGCGCCAGCCTGTCCGTCAAGATCATCTCGGCGGGCCTTGGACAGTCGGACATCGCCAAGGTCGACGTCGAGATCCCGAAGGCGCTGCCGACCCAGCTGAAGACGCTGAACAAGGCATGCACCGAAGCGCAGTTCAACAGCGACCCCGCCGATTGCCCGCCGGCGTCGGATGTCGCGCAGGTCACCGTGCATACCCCACTGCTGAACAGCCCGTTGACGGGGCCCGCGTATCTGGTCTCGCACGGCAACGCGGCGTTCCCCTATGTGGAGATGGTGCTCCAGGGCGAAGGTGTCGAGCTGGTCATCGATGGCCATACGCAGATCAAGCGAGGGGTCACCTACAGCCACTTCGAAACGGTGCCGGACGCCCCGTTCACCTCGTTTGAATTCAACTCACCCCAGGGTGAACTGGCGCTGTTCACGGCCGAGGGCGATCTTTGCGACCAGAAGCTCGTGATGCCCGTGACGCTCACCGGCCAGAACGGGGCGGTGCTCAAGCACCGCGCGCCGATCGAAGTCGCGGGCTGCTCGAGCTCCCTTTCGGTCGTCTCCTCCAAGCTCAAGCAGAAGACGCTGACCCTCTCCGTGTACGCCCCGGGCGCCGGCAAGGTGACCGCCGGCGGCAAGGGTGTCTCCAGCGGCTCGAAAACCTACAGCGGCCGGGAAGTCCTGACATTCAAGTTGAAACAGAAGAAGGCCGGCAAGCTGAAAACAAAGATCAAGCTGGCCTTCACGCCGAGTAAGGGCAAGAAGCAGACGAAGGCGGTCAACGCGAAATTCACGCGCTAGGAGCCATCATCACACAGACGCCGATCGCGCCGGCTATTCATCTTGCAAACAATAAACGAAACGTCTCTCCAGAAAGGAAGTAAAGCACGATGTTCAAGAAACGTCTCACCCAGGCGAGAAGCTTTCGCCGCCAAACGCTGTTCGCTATGATCACGATGGTAGCGTCGTTCGGGGTTCTAAGCGCCGCGTCGCCTGCTCTAGCGGCACCAAAAGGCGAATTCGCCGTATTTGCCGATTGCCCCCTCAGCAACGCTGAACTAACCGAGTGTCTCACGGCACGAACCGAAAGTGGAGAAATCAAGATCGGCAAACAGACGGTGCCGATCACTAAAACGATCACCCTGCAGGGCGGAATAGTCGATAAAGGCGGCACGGAAAAATTCGTGGGCGCGGCAGACGGCAACACTCTGTCGAAAACGCCGCAGAACGTCCCTGGAGGACTGCTCGGCCTGGTCAATTGTAAAGCAATAACGGGCGAAGGGTTCTTCGAAAAAGCGGAGCGGGGAACGTGTGAAGCCATTTTCGAAAATAAAGTCACTGGCGTGACGGCGACTACGGAACTGGCAGCACCCGCAAGCTCAATCGGCATCTGCGAGGAATGTCTCTTGGGTGAAGTCCCGTCCCCGCCGTATCCGCCGGCGCTCTCGCTGCCGGTGAAGGTGCATCTCGAAAACCCGTTGCTAGGGAAAGAATGCTACATCGGCTCTAACAGCAACCCGATCATCCTCAACCTCATCACGGGAACCACGAGCCCGCCACCTCCAAACAAACCGATCAAAGGCAAACTGGGGACCGTCTCATCCAGGGCAGAAGGCGGTATTCTGGTCATCAGCAACAACTCACTGGTGAATAACTCATTCGCGGCGCCGGCAGCAACCGGCTGCGGAGGACTATTCTCCTTCCTGCTGGACCCGATCATCAACAGTAAAATCGGGCTTCCGTCTGCCGCGGGAAACAACACGGCAATTCTCAACGGCACGATAGAACAGACCAGTGCTGAAGAAGCAAGAGAACACGAATAGCAGCACCCTGCAGCGAATGACGAAGTACGTAACCTAGCCCGACGCTTGGGACCCGCCGCAATCGTGCGGTGGGTCCCAGCGGCGAGGCTTCCGAAGCAGACCAACCCTGAACCGACAACCCAGGCGTTGAGACTCGCCCTCGGGCCCTGTTCGAGAGCGTCGCCGCCGACCCTCATCCCGCGGCGGGCTCGAAGAGGCTCCGGCGCGATGCCCATAGAGACGCCGGGTCTTCGCGAGCGCCGCGGCCACTCACCCCTCTCCTGGCCGCGGTGCCCTTGAAGACTCTCACGTTGAGTGTTCGAGCCTGGTCGTTGCTCCGATATAAAAACCGCTCCGTTGAATTTCCGCGCGAGAGGACTAGCATCGTTCTCGAGCTGATCGATAGCTCGATCGGCGAGCAGTGACCGGCGGTCGAAGGGTCTGTCAGTGATGGGCTCTACGACACCGACAATGACATTCACGATACCTGGCATCGCCTGCGCTTTCCGTTGCTGCAATCCCCGAGCTATCTCTTCGTCCTGTCCGGCGCGGTCGTGTCCGCCTTCGGCGGCGTGATCTCGCCGGCGGTGCTCGCCCACGTCGACGCGCTCGGGCGCGGTTGGGACATCAACAACGTCCCCGGACTGCGGGGGAGCGATGCGTAGCGTGCCGGTCGCGCTCGCGGGCGGGCTGGCGCTCGTCGCTGTCGCCGTCGGCGGCACGCTGTCACGCCCGCCGGTGATCATCGCTGGGACGAACTCGGTCGCGGCACAATTGGCGGCTGGGCATACGCGGGGCGACACGCGCGGCTGCCAGCAGGGAGGAACGCTGCCGGGAGGCACCGCTGCTATTCGCCTCTCGCTCTCGGCGAATGTTGGGCCCAAGGTTGCCTTGAACGTGCGCTTGGGCTCACGTGTGGTGACGCGGGGCGAGCGGGACGCCGGGTGGGGAGAGGAAGAAACCGTCAGCGTACCGGTTGCGCGGGTGGCGCGTACGACTCCTGGCGTCGTCGTCTGCACGACGGTCGGTCCGACGATCGAAAGCCTGCAGATCAACGGGACGCCGAAGCGGCCCACCCCGTCGGGCGCCCTCGGCCTCCGGGATGTGCTGCTGCGCATCGAATATCTGCGACCCGGCCATAGGTCTTGGTGGTCGCTTGCGTCCTCGGTCGCCTACCACATGGGATTGGGTCACGCGCCGAGCGGCGCCTGGATCGTGTTTCTCTTGCTCGTTCTCATGTTCGCCGTAGCTGCCCTCGCTTCGCAGTTGGTGGTGAGAGAACTGCGATGAGTAGGCGCGGGTCGTCCAAAGCGCCGGCCGGGCGAGCGACCAAGCCCCCTTCTGTGGGGACGCGATCGTTTGACAGGCGCAGGCAAGCCTTAAAAAAGCAGACAGCGCGCAAGCAGGTGAGACGCAGGCGGAGCGTTCCCTCGCCCACGTTCCACCTCCGAGACGCCCTGCGACGGATCCCGCGGGCAGCATTGCTCTGCGCGTTGATCGCTGGTTTGAACGCGGCCTGCTGGTCGATCATCACCCCCCCGTTCCAAGTGCCGGACGAGCCCGCTCACTTCGCCTACACCCAGCAGCTGGCTCAGAACGAGCGACTGCCGACTGCCGGCGGATCCTATTCGCCAGAAGAGGGGATCGTGCTGCGAGATATTCATCAAAAAGCCGTCAAGTGGCATCCGGAAGTAGGCACGATCTCTTCGGCCGAAGAACAGAGACAGCTGCAGATCGACCTTGCGCAACATCCGTCCCGAGCTGGAGTGGGGGCTGGAGTGGCCGCCTCTCAACCGCCGCTCTATTACCTGCTGGAGGCGATCCCCTACGGACTCGGCTCGGGTGGCACGCTGCTCGATCAGCTCGAGCTGATGCGGCTGCTGAGCGCGCTGATGGCGGCGATCACCGCGTTCTTCGTCTTCCTGTTTGTACGTGAGACGCTTCCCTCGGCCTCGTGGGCGTGGACGGTCGGAGGCCTCTCCGTGGCGCTTGCGCCTCTGCTCGGCTTCATGTCCGGCGCGGTGAACCCCGACTCGATGCTGGCGGCTGTATCCGCGGCGACCTTCTACTGCCTGGCGCGTGGCTTTCGGTGCGGTCTGACGCGGAATCTCGCGATCGCGATCGGTACGGCGAGCGCGATCGGCTTCCTCACAAAGCTCAACTTCATCGGGTTGGCACCCGGAGTGATCCTCGGCCTGTTCGTTCTGGCCATCCGCGCATGGCGGGCCCACGGACTCATCGCTCTTCGTCACCTCGCACTCGCGCTGGCGATAGCCGTGAGCCCGGTGGGCCTCTACCTTTTCGTCAACCTCGCCTCCGGCCGTCCCGGGCTGGGAATCGTCTCCAACACGATCGATGGCTGGCATCGAGGATTCGTATTCCGCGAGATCGGCTACATCTGGCAGTTCTACCTGCCGCGGCTGCCCGGGATGGCCAACGACTTCCCCGGCCTCTCGACCACGCGTCAGATCTGGTTCGATAGGTCTGTCGGGCTCTACGGCTGGCTCGACACCTCCTTCCCCGTTTGGGTCGACACCGTGGCGCTCGTCGCGGCCGGGCTGATCGCGCTCCTCTACACCCGCTCGCTCGTCGTCGTCCGCGCCGTGCTGCGCGAGCGCTTGGTCGAGTTCCTCGTCTACCTCGTCATGACGATCGGCCTACTGGCGCTGATCGGAGCCAGCTCCTATCTGAACGTCTCAAACGAAGGTGGCGGCGGCTGGGCACATCCCCGCTATCTGTTGCCCTTGCTTCCCCTCCTCGGGGCCGTGCTTGCCTTGGCAGCGCGCGGCGCGGGCCGACGCTGGGGCCCGGCTGTCGGCGCTCTGATCGTCGTCCTGTTCCTGGCGCACGACATCTTCAGCCAACTACAGGTCATCGCCCGCTTCTATGGTTGACCTCGGCCGGCCAGTCGCTGGCCGCGGCCACGACCGTGGTCCATGCGCGACGCCGCCCGAGGAAGGGAAGTGTTCGCGCGCAGGTCCCGCCGGGAGCTCTGTGATCCGCCCGTGCGTACGCGGGCAACAGAACCACAGGACCGGCGCCGGGGCGTCTGTCGCTACATGGTGATGGCACCCCGCGCCGGCAATGACACGCCACGCCGACCGGAAAGCCGGCGCGGAGCGGGCGCATCATAGCCAAGACGCTCACGTTTGCGCAACGGCGACTCGCTTTGACGAGGTCCCGATTCGATATAAAAACCGCCCCCTTGACGTCCCGCGCGAAAGGACTACGTTGCCCTCTGAAGCCCGACTGGAAGCTCAATCGGCCAGCAGCGACCGGCGATCGATGGGTCTGTCAGGTGATGGACCTGCGGCACCGGCAATGACACCACAACTCGAAGGAGCAACAAACATGAGCAGCATCTTTAGAAAGACCCTCGTCTGTCTCATCGCAGTATTCGCGCTCGGCGCGATTGCGGCTTCTGCGGCGTCGGCAGTGACAGACCCGACGACGCAACAGCAATTCGTCGAAAAAAATGGGAAAGAAGTCATCAAAAAAGGTTTCACGAGCAAAGAGGGCATAAGCACCCTGAGCGTCCCGCTCGCGGGCACAACAGTTGAATGTAAAGCAGACACAGACAAAGGCAATATAGATGCCGGATGGAATGAATCAGTCGAAAAAGTTGTCGTCACCTTCACGGGGTGCAAAGTAAAAGTAACCGTAGAAAAAGTAAAACAAGAATGCCCAATCAACAGCATAAAAGAAAAAGTGAAAGCAAAAGAAGGAGAAATCGTCACGGTAACCCTCAAAGGCGAACTCGGCGAGTCAGCGGAATCGGCGACCGGGGTCGTCCTCTTACTCGAACCAGCAAGCGGAATAGAATTCGTTACACTCGCCGCAACAGGCGCACCGTGTAAAACCATCGAAACTAAAGTGAATGGTCAGGTCGCAGGGGAAGTCACGCCGCTAGCATTGGGACTCACTGACAAAGTGGTCTTTGAAAACAAAATCAAAGTGCTCGAACGGTCATTTGCAAAACATTGTACCGGGGGGGTTAACTGCACAGAAGATGGCGAAGTCAAACCAAAACTCGAAGCCTTCGCATTTCCAGCGACGTTTGCAAGCACAGACGAAAACACGTTTGAAGAAAAAGTTGAAGTGTTGCCAGGGGCATAAAGGAGTAGCACGTTGAATCTAGGCGGGGCCGAGCTGGCCTCGCCTAGACTCATTTTCTGGTGAATTTCGTTAGGTACGAACGATCAGTGGGAAAGGCGGTAGTGTCGTGTTGAAGCTCAGGGAGGGGAACAAGTTGGGCAACGCTCTGCTGTCAAACCCACGTGCGCTCGCGTCAGCCCTGTGCTCCGCCTTCGCTGTCGCCCTCCTCGCGCTGCCCGCCGCGGCCTCGGCGGAAACCTGCCCGAACGAAGCGCTTCGTACCGGCCCTTCCGCCAATCTTCCTGACTGCCGCGCCTATGAGCTTGTGACCCCTCCGTATAAGGAGGGCGCCCTCCCCAGTTTTGGCGCCGCCGTGGTCAAGGGCCTGGGGGGCATCGCGGGGGATGGCTCGCGCGTGGATGTCGTCTCGGCCGGCGACTGGGGACAGCCCAACAGCACCAACAACAACCTGGAGGGCGCGACCTACGAGTTGACGCGGACCGCCTCCGGCTGGAGCGAGGAAAACATCGATCTTCCGGCGTCGCAGTTTCCCGCCGACGTTGCCTGGGGTGCCACGCCGGATCTGGGGGAAACCCTGTTTGAGGCGCGTGCGACCTCACAGCCGCTCGACGCGATGGACCTCCTGATTCGCGCCGCCGACGGCTCCCTGCGTGACCTTGGACCATTCTTCCCACCGTCGTCCACGACCGAGCCACCCGGCATTGGGAATGGGGCTGTCGACCAGACAATCGGGAGCTTTACAGGGGCCTCGGAAGACCTCTCGCACGTGCTGTTCACGATCGAAGCACCTCACGCTCGCAACCCGAGTTTCCTGTGGCCGGGTGATACGACCGCTCCGGAATCCGGTTCATCAGAACGCTCTTCTCTCTATGAGTACGTCGCCGGCCAGGGCGGCCCGCCGGCGCTCGTCGGCGTGGACAGCGAAGGCCAGATCGGCCAGTGCGGCATTGGACACCACGGTAGTGAAGTGGCGATCTCGGCGGATGGCTCGCGGGTGTTCTTCACGGTGAATCCGGGGGGTTGTGAGAGTGGGGCGTCGGGTCCGCCGGTAAAGGAGCTGTTTGCCCGGACCGACGAGGCGGAAACGGTGGCAATGTCAGAGCCTTCTTCGAAAGACTGCTTGGCGTGCAACACCAGCCCAGGCGTCCTCGCGGAAGCGCGTTTCGCTGCGGCCTCCGCGGATGGGTCGAAGGTCTTCTTCACGACGAGCCAGCCGCTGTTGGGCGCGGACACGAGCGCGAACATCTATGAGTACGACTTCAACAACCCGGCGGGCCAGAAGCTCGTGCAGGTCACCGCCGGCGATTGGGGTCCCGGGGGCGCCCAGGTTCAGGATGTCAGTCAAGCAAACGCAAACAGTACGGGTGTGGTGAAGGTGTCTCCGGATGGTTCGCACGTGTACTTCGTCGCGAAGGGCGCTCTGAGCGGCGCCGTGAACAGCCAGGGACAGCACCCGACCGAAGGAGAAGACAACCTCTACGTGTTCGAGCGTGACCCGCAGTTCCCCGGCGGACGGCTCTCGTTCATCGCGACCCTCTCGCCGTCCGACTTGGAAATAATGGAAGGAGGAGGCTGCGCTGGGCAGGCCTGCGTCGCGACGGTGACGCCCGACGGCCGGTTCCTCGCCTTTACGAGTTCCAAAGAAAACCTCACCCCCGGTGACACGAGCACGGCGCGGCAGGTCTTCGAGTATGACGCGCAGACCAGCGATCTGGTGCGGGTGTCGATCGGCCAGGACGGGTTCAACCAGAACGGCAGCACGAACACCTTCAACGCCGAAATCCCACGTAATGTAAACGCTTTGTACGGTCGCCTGGCGATGTCTGACGACGGCGCGTATGTCGTGTTCCAGAGCGCCGACGGCCTGACGCCCCAGGCGCTGAACGGACGCCTGGAAGAATTCGAAACGGAACAGGCAGGAGTCAAGGAAACAGTAAGCTACTACGCGAACAACGTCTACGAGTATCACGACGGCAACGTGTATCTGATCTCCGACGGGCGGGACGCGACGTCGTCTGAACAGGCTCGCTCGTCGGTGCAGGTCGACGGCATATCGGCTTCGGGCAGCGACATCTTCTTCGAAACGGACAGTCAGCTCGTACCGCAGGACATCGACACCCAGGTCGACGTATATGACGCGCGGATCGGCGGCGGCTTCCCCGCGCCCGTCTCTCTTCTGCCGTCGTGCTCGGGCGATGCTTGCCAGGGGCCGTTGAGCGCCTCGCCGGTGCTGCTCTCGCCCGGCAGCCAGTTTCAGGCCGGTGGCAACCCCCCGCTGGTGGGGTCCGCGCCCGCGGCGAAACCAAAGCCAAAGGCCAAGGCCAAGGCGAAGAAATGCCGGAGGGGCTTTGCCAGGAAGCACGGCAAGTGCGTCAAGAATCGAGCCAGGAAGGCTGAGAAGCCGGCGAAGGGGAGGAGGTAGCATGTCCAAGCGGCGCATACCGTTCGTTGTGGCGTTCGTCGTGCTTTTGGTGGGGGTGAGCTGCTCGTCCGCGCTGGCGGCGGCGCGCGCTCCGGGGTGGCAGATCGTGACGTTCGCGAACCCGACCGACTTCTCCTCGAGCGATCCCGCGGGCAGCGATCATTACGAGCTGATCGTCAGCAACGTCGGCGGGGCGCCAACCGAAGCGGGCACGACCACGCTCACCGACAGGCTCCCCGCGGGGGTATCACTCCAGGAAGCGCATGAATTTGATACCCGTAGTCCATCTCAGGTGTGGAGCTGCTCAGGCGAATCCGGTGGGCAGGTCGTCACCTGTACAGCTCCGAATACGGTTGGTGTCATGGGGCAGCTTCCAGCTCTCCAGGTAAACGTGTTTGTCAGCTCGAGTATCCCGGCGGACAGCACGCTCACGAACTCTGTGACGGTGTCGGGTGGGGGGGCGCCTGTCGCGTCGGTCAGCCAGTCCACGAGCGTCAACCCGTGGAGCCCACTGCAGCTGAATGATCCCCTGTCGTTCGGTGTCCTTGACCTGACCAGCTTTCTCACCGATCTAAGCGGTGCGCCGGACACCCAGGCCGCGGATCATCCCAACGGGCTGACGACCAGCTTCGACATCACCAACGTCAACGATAAATCGGCGGAACCGCCGATCGAGGCGACGCAGAACTGGAAGGATGTCGTGGTCGATCTTCCGCCGGGCGTGGTCGGCAACCCGCAGGTCGCCGCGCAATGCCCGAGCTCTTCGCTTGTCGTGAGATCGGGGGGAGGGGAATTCCCGGACAGCTCGGCCTGTCCGGCGGCTTCCCAGGTCGGGACGCTCGGATTCAGCGCCAACGGCGAATATGGTGGCGGAAAAGAGAACATTCATATCTTCAACATGGTCCCCGAGCTGGGCATCCCGGCGGAGTTCGGGTTCTCCTACGGGACCTATCCGATCGCCTTGTATCCCACGGTCGTCGGCAGCGGCGCCAACATGCACATCCGCGTGACCACACCGGGCCTTCCCGTCACTGGGATCCTCGACATAATTGCCGCTTACACGAAGTTCTTCGGGGATCCCGCCGCGCACGATGGCGACCCGAACGCCGCGAACGCCTTCTTCACGAACTCCAGCGACTGTGACGGCGAGCCGCTCGTCACGACAGTGCATGTCGACTCCTATGAGAATCCGGGGAGCTACAACGCCGACGGCACCCCGAACTTCAACGACCCCGCGTGGAAGAGCGCGAGCTTCTCCTCGCCGCCGGTGAGTGGGTGCAATCAGCTGCACTTCGCGCCGTCGCTCGCGTTGCAGCCGGAAACGACGCGGGCCGATGAACCGACGGGCCTGGCGGTGGACCTGAGCGTTCCCCAGAACCCGGACCCGAACGGGCTCGCGACGCCGCCGGTCAAGAACGTCACGGTCACGCTGCCCGCGGGGATCTCGCTGTCGCCCTCGGCGGGCGATGGCCTGCAGGCTTGTCGCGAAGCGCAGATCGACCTGGCATCGGATGCGCTGGGCTCCTGTCCGGACGCGTCGGTGCTGGGGACGGTGACGGTCACCACCCCGCTGCTGGCGGCGCCGCTGACCGGCAACGTGTTCCTCGCCGCTCCGGGTTGTGATCCGTGCTCGAACCAGGATGCCGCCGACGGCAATATGTTCAAACTGTATATCCAGGCGGAGGGCTCGGGTGTCGTGATCAAGGTCCCGGGCACGATCTACGCGAATACGACGACGGGCCAGTTGACCTCGAAGTTCCTGAACAACCCGCAGTTCCCCTTCAGCGACCTGCAGGTCCAGTTCAAGGGTGGGTTGCGCGCCGGGCTCGCGACGCCGCAGGCCTGCGGGGCGTTCACGGGCACGTCGGATCTCACGCCGTGGAGCTCGCCCTACACGCCCGATGCGACGCCGTCGTCGTCGTTCAACGTCATCTGGGACGGTAACGGCGGGGCGTGCCCTGCCAGCCCGCCGTTGACGCCGGCCTTCAGCGCGGGCACGTCGAACCCGAACGCGGGGCAGTTCAGCCCGTTCACGTTGACGTTCGCAAGGGAAGACCGCGAACAGGATCTCTCGGGTATCCAGGTCAAGATGCCGCCGGGTCTGCTCGGGACGCTCACGGGCGTCCCGTTGTGCGGTGAAGCGCAAGCGAACGCGGGTACGTGCTCGGCATCGTCGCGGATCGGGACGATGACGGTCGCGGCGGGCCCGGGTGGGCACCCGTTCTACACCCAGGGGTCGATCTACCTGACGGGCTCCTACGACGGTGCGCCGTTCGGGCTGAGCATCGTTGTGCCGACCGTCGCGGGCCCGTTCAACCTCGGCAACGTCGTCGTGCGCTCGCGGATCAACATCGATCCCAACACTGCCGCGTTGACCGTCACGAGCGACCCGTTCCCGCAGATCCTCGACGGTATCCCGCTGCGATTGCGCACCGCGAATGTCACGATCGAACGGCCGAACTTCATCTTCAACCCGACCAATTGCGCCCAGCAGCAGATCACCGCGACGATCGCGGGTGCCCAGGGGGCCACGGCGGACGTGTCCGCCCCGTTCGCGGTGTCCGGCTGCGCGGGCCTGCATTTTGGCCCGAAGTTCACGGTCTCCACGTCGGGCAAAACCTCCAGGGCGAACGGGGCGAGCCTCGACGCGAAGGTCGTCTACCCCCCTGGGGCGCAGTCGAATATCGCCAAGGTCAAGGTTGACCTCCCCAAGCAGCTCCCCTCAAGGCTGACGACGTTGCAGAAGGCGTGTGTGGCCGCGACGTTCGAATCCAACCCCGCTGCGTGTCCCGCGGCGTCGGCGGTCGGTATCGCGAAGGCGATCACGCCCGTGCTGCCCGTCCCATTGACCGGTCCTGTGTACTTCGTCTCCCACGGCGGCGAAGCGTTCCCGAGCCTGATCGTCGTGCTGCAGGGCTACGGCGTGCGGGTGGATCTGACCGCGGCGACGTTCATCTCCAAAAAGGGCATCACCAGCTCGACGTTCAACAGCATCCCCGACGTCCCCGTCAACTCCTTCGAGCTGTACCTCCCCGAGCGCAAGTACTCCGCCCTGGCAGCGAACGGGAACCTCTGCAGCTCGAGCCTTCTGATGCCGACCTCGTTCATCGCCCAGGACGGCGCGCAGCTCAAACAGACGACGAAGATAGCCGTCACCGGGTGCCCGAAGGCGAAGAAAGCAAAGGCGAGCAGAGCGCGAAAGTCCACTCACGGCAACGGGAGGAACTCATGATGCGCGCTCGTAGACTCATGACGACGGGCCTGGTTGCTCTCGGCGTGCTCGGTGGTGGGCTCCTGCTCTCCACGGCTCCGGCAGTGGCGGCGGAAGGGCATGGTCTGCTTTCCAGCTTCAACGGTAGCGATGCCCCCGGCGGGCCATTCTCTTCCCTCGACAACGTCGCGGTCGACCAGTCGAGCAACGACGTGTACGTGGTCGATGAAGGTCGTGAGGTCGTCGATAAGTTCACCTCGGCGGGGGCGTATGTCGCCGGCTCTGAGCTGACGGGCACCCCGGCAGGGTGCTCGACCACGTGCCCGGTGACCGGCCCAGGTGTCGCGTTTGAACCGACTGACGTTGCGGTCGACCCCACCACGGGTGATGTGTACGTGGTCGACGCTGGACACGAGGTGATAGACGGCTACAGCTCCTCGGGTGTGTTGATCCTGCAGTTCAACGGGAGCACGATCCCGGCGGGCCTGCCCGGCTCCGAAGGCGCCTTCGCGCCGTCGACCGGTATTGCTGTTGACCCGGCGACCCACGACGTATACGTCGCCGATCGAACGGGTGGTGTGATCGACAAGTTCACCTCGGCGGGCGTATACGTCTCACAGTTTCCTGCCAAACGCGCGACCGGCATTGCCGTTGACTCCACAGGCAGCAATCTCTACGTCGCGGCCGTATCCGTTGGCGTGCAGGAGTTCAGCTCCGCCGGTGTGCCCGGGCCCGTGATCGACAGTAGCGGGGCTGCTCTGCACGTTGCGGTAGACCTCGCGACCAACGATGTGTATGTCGCCGACGGGACCTACATTACCCAGTACGACTCTTCTGGCGATCTGCTCAATACGTTCGGCGAATTTGGACCCAACGTGCTCGGTAGCTCCGCCGGCATCGCGGTTGACAGGTCCACGAACACGATATATGTCTCCGACGACTCCAGCGAGACGGTCGATATCTTCGCGCCTGGCCCCACACCGGAAGAACCGGCGACTGAACCCGCGAGCGAAATCACCGCTACCACCGCGACGCTCAACGGTAAGCTGAACTTCGCTGGCACAAAACTTGGTTTTTACTATGACTATAATAAGGGTACGAGTTGCGTTGGCGGAGCCAGTACCCCCTTCCAAGAAGGCGAAGGTGAAGTAGCGGCGCCTGTCAGCAGCCTCCAGCCCAGCGCGCAATACGCGTTCTGTCTGGTGGCGGTCAACGCGTTCGGCGATACCCTCGGGGCGCCGAAGACGTTCCCGACGGAAGGCTCCCCGCCCGCGGTGGAAACCGAGAGCGCCTCTGCTGTGAGCTCCTCCGACGCGACGCTGGAAGCGCAGGTCAACCCCGAGAACCAGCCAACGACGTACTTCTTCGAATACGCGACCGAAGAAGCGCTGATCGGGACCTCGAGTGCCAAGACGGTTGCGGGTGCGCCGCCCGCGAGCGCGTTGACGGGCTCCGTTGATCAGCTGGCCAGCGTGGACATCGGCGGCGGCCTGAAACTGGGCACGACCTACTACTATCGCGTTGTCGCTGAAAATGGGACGCCGCCCGCGCGCGACGGCACGGTCGAATACTTTACGACGCGCGGCACCGCGCCGCTCGCAAGCACGGGCGCGGCGTCCGTGCTCACGCAGAGCAGTGCGAACGTCACCGGGACGGTCAACCCCGAGACGCTGGAAACCAGCTACTCCTACCAGTACGGGCTGAGCACCGAATACGGGGCGAGCGAGCCGGCCTACCCCGGCATCGAAGCCGGGGTAGGCCGGAGCGACGTGCCCGCGCCGTTCACGCTGTCGCCACTGATGCCGGGCACGACATACCACTACCGGCTCGTCGCGAGGAACGAAGAAGGCACCGGCTACGGCCAGGACGAGACATTCACGACCGTCGCCGACCAGCTCCCGATTGTCAGCACTGGCCCGCCCAGCGGCATCTCAACGAGCGCGGCGACGATCTCGGGCACGGTCGACCCACAGGAAGTACAGGCCACCTACGACTTCGAATACGGGACCGACACCGCCTATGGCACCCAGGTCTCCGGCACGGCGTTCCCGCAGCAGGGTGCCCAGGCGGTGACGCTGAGCCTCCAGGGCCTGCAGCCCGGCACGACATACCACTACCGGCTGGTGGCGAGCAATCCTGGTGGCACCGCCGAAGGCGCCGATCAGACGTTCACGACCCCCGGGATCCTGGATCCGCTCGTGTTCCCCGTGACTGCGCCGCTGATCGGGACCCCCGCGCTTACGTTCCCGAGCGGCAGTCAGGCGAACACGGGCACGACCGAAACAAAGAAGCTCACAAACGCCCAGAAGCTCGCCAAGGCATTGAAGGCGTGCGCGAAGAAGCCCAAGCAGGAGCGCGCGGCGTGCAAGCGAGCAGCCCGTAAACGGTACGCCGTAAAGCACAAGGCCACGCGCAGGAAGAAGTAGCCCCGCCTCATGAACGTGACCTAATCGATCCTTACAGATAACTCACTAACATCCCCCAGGAAAGGAAGTAAAGCGACATGTTCAAGAAAATCCCCACCCATACGAGAAGCGTGCATAGGTATACGCTCCTCGTCGCAATGGCGCTCACGGCGTCGCTCGCGGCTCTCGGCGGTGTCGCATCGTCGGCTCTGGCCGCGCCCAAAGGCGAATTCGCAGTCTTTTATGACTGCCCTCTAAGCAACGCCGCAGTTCAGGGCTGCATTGTCGGAAAAACCGAAAGCGGCGAATTCGTCATCGGCACGAAGAAAACAAAAGTGCCGATCGAAAAAACGATCACGTTGCAGGGCGGCTTCGAGGAAGAAGTCCCAGCCGAATTCCGCATGCCGTTCGTGGAAGCAGCCGACGGGAACACGCTGTCGAAAACCCCGCAGAACGTCCCGGGTGGACTGATCGGCATGGTCAACTGCAAAGAAATCAAAAATCCGTCCTTGCGGGAACTGTGTGAAGCCACCGAGAAAAGTAAATTGAACGCGGTGACCGCGACGACAGAACTCGCACTACCCACGCCTCCCGCGAGCCTGAGCTCGATATTTCTGAGCGAGGCATCGCTTTTCGAGCCCATACTCTATGAAGCGTATGGCATCCCGGCGCTTGGCCTGCCGGTGAAGGTCAAGCTGGAAAACCCCCTACTCGGAAATGAATGTTACATCGGTTCCAGCACCGAACCGATCGTCCTCAAACTGACAACCGGAACGACCAAACCACCACCCCCGAATAAATCAATCACAGGACATCTAGGCGAAATCACGAGCAGGGCGGAAGGCGGCATTCTGGTTATCAAGAACAACTCGCTCGTGGACAATGTGTTCGCGGTGCCGGCGGCAAAGGGCTGCGGCGGGAAAGCATTCGAATCCGTCGTCGATCCCCTGGTCGATGCCAAACTCGGTTTGCCTTCGCCGTCTGGTAACAACACCGCGATCCTAAACGGGACGCTGGAACAGACCGGCGCCGAAGAAGCGAGGAGACACGAATAGCAGCACGCTGTAGAGAGTGACGAAGTACGCCATCTAGCCTGATGGGGCCCGCTGCGGAATGGAACGCAGCGGGCCCCGGTGGCTGGTTCCGGGAAGCAGCCCGACCTGCAACTGAGAACCCCCCGGCGGTGGAAGCTCGTTTCGGGCTCTGTTCGAGCGTCGTCGTCCGTCCCCATTCCGGCGGTGGCGCTCGAAGAGGCTCCGGCACCAAAGGGACTTGCGTGCCGAGTCTTCGCGAGCGCCGTGGCCTTTTTACCCCTCTCCTGGCCGCGGCGCCCGTGAAGGCTTCAGACGGGCGGCGTCGAACCGGCCCGACGCCCTGGGCGCGGGCTCTCTGGAAAAGCCTATGTCGATCTATTGCGCCGTCCGCAACCGGTTAAGTTGACGCTCGACGGTGGCAATCATCTCGTCCGGAACTCCGTCCGTTTCGTCCGGCCACTACCAGGGGCGGGACTGAGGTGTGGGGCCGGCTATCACAACTCCGGCTGCCTATCCTCCAAGTTGGTGTCGAGACGACCGGCTAGAGCCATCCCTGCGGGCGCGCCGATGGGAGACGCGCGGTGACCACGCGCGCCACGGCCCGCGGGCAGGCGCGTACCTCGCTGGAGGGGACGAGCGTCGACGTGCTCATCTGCGGCGCTTCCTTCGCCGGGTTGGCGGTGGCGCGCGAGCTCGCCGGTTCGGGTGCCCAGGTGCTCGTGGTCGATCGCTACGAGATCGGCGAGCGCCCAACCTCGGCCTGCGCCACGCCAACACCGTGGCTCCTCGCGATGGGCCTCTCGGAGGCGATCAGCCAGGAGATCCCGCAGATGCGTTTCATCACCCCCCACGGCTCGGTGCGCTATCGCCTGCCGTGGAGCTGGTCGTCCTTCGACTACCGCAGGTTGTGCGAGCTTCTCTACGAGCAGAGCGACGCGCGCTTCGAGACCGCCAAGGTCGAGGGGCGCCTCGAAAGAGGCCATCCGGCGCCCGGTGAGCCGATCGCGGTGAGCACCGACCGCGGCGTGATCCGCGCTCCGCTCGTGGTCGACGCGCTGGGCTGGCGCCGCGTGCTCGGGGCGAGCGGCTACCAGCCGCCTGACGCGCCGCTCTCGCGCGGACTGGAGGTGCATCCTCCCGTCGGGCCCGAGCCGACCACGGACTTGGACGTGTGGCTCGAACGCTCGCTGGTGCGTAGCGGGTACGGTTGGTGCGTGCCGGCCGGGGGAGAGGCACGGGTGGGCGTCGGCTCCTACGATCCAGCACAGCATGTGCGCGAGTCGACGGTCGAGCTCGCCGAGCGCCTGGAGATGGAGCCGGTGCGCTACCAGGGGAACTGGTTCCCACATCGCCTTCGCGCGTCGACCGAAGACGGGGTGTTCTTCGCCGGGGACTCCGCCGGGCACTGCTTCGCGCTCTCCGGCGAGGGCATCCGCACGGCGTTCTACTTCGGCATCGCCTGTGGGCGCGAGCTGCGCGCGGTGATCGAGGAGGGGCGCTCTCGCCAGGACGCGCTGGAGCGCTACCAGTCCTTCAGCGCCGGTCACCGACGGGCATTCGCCGTGGCTCTTGGCCTGCAACGTCTGATCCCCGCACTGCCGCCCCGTCTCCTCACGCTCGGACTGCGGGCGATTGACCGCCGCTGGATCCTGGACCGCGCGTTCGGCTGGTATCTGGACCAAGCCCACCCATCCTTTCGCGGAGTCGCACCTACAGTGCCGCGGATGGGCACGCCGATTGAGAGCAGCATCGAGGAGAGCATCGAGCCTCTGCAATATCCCCGCTAAGTGCACTGCATTATCCCCGCTATAAGTTTGGAACGCGCCGCCCAGAACCCTGCAATCCGTCCTGCCGTGCTTGAAATCGGTCGTTTTGCGGTAAAACTGCCGGCATGGCTAACGCACTCTGGTCGGGCCGCATCAGCTTCGGGCTCGTGAACGTGCCCGTGAAGCTCTTCAGCGCGGTGCAGGCGAAGAACGTCTCCTTCAAGCAGCTCGACAACAAGGACCACGCCCGCATCGAAATGAAGCGCGTGTCCTCCGTCGATGGCAGGGAGATCGCCTACGCGGACATCGTGAAGGGCTACGAGATCGCCCCCGAGCGCTATGTCGTGCTCGACCCCGAGGAGCTCGCCACGCTCAGCGAGGAGAGCACGCGGACGATCGAGATCGAGGACTTCGTGGAGCTGGCGGACATCGACCCGATCTTCTACGACCACGCCTACTACCTGGCGCCCGCCGACGAGGCCGCCGTCAAGCCCTACCACCTGCTGCTCGACGCGATGCAGGGGTGCGGGAAGGTCGCGGTCGCGCACATCGTGCTGCGCTCCAAGGAGCATCTCGTGGCGATTCGTCCGATGGGCAAGGTGCTCGGCATGACGACGATGAACTTCGCGGACGAAATCGTGCCCGTCAAGCAGCTCCCGGGGATGCCCGAGCAGGAGCCGGAGGTGTCCGACCTCGAACGCGACGTCGCGCGTCAGCTGGTCGAATCGCTCTCCAGAGAGTTCGACCCGGGCAAGTACCACGACACCTACCGCGAGGCCGTACTCGGCTTGATCGAGAAGAAGGCGAAGGGCAAGAAGATCACCGCCAAGCCCGCCGCGGCCCCGCAGGCGGCGGTTCCGGACCTGATGGCCGCCCTCCAGGCGAGCCTCGAGAAAGCCCGCAAGCGCGACGGCAACAAGGCGAGCAGCAAACCGCCCAAGAAGACCAAGACGCCGGCGGGCACCGAAGCGAAAGCTCCCGCCCGGCGCAAAGCCAAAGCCTCTAAGTAACTCCCACTCGTGGCCCCCGTCCCACTCGTGGCCCCCTGGTCTGAGAGCGAGGCCGGGTCCGGGTCCGGGGTCACGATCGACGAGCTGGTCATCGCCGACGAGCCCGAGCGCTGGGCGGCGCTCGGCTTCACGGTCGCCGGCGAGTGCTGCCGGCTCGGCTCCGTCCGCCTGCGTCTCGCCGGCCTCGACGCGGGGCGGGGAATCGTCGGCTGGTCGCTGCGCGCGATCGCGGGTGTCGCGCTCGACGGGCTGCCGACGACGCGCTCCGAGTCGCCGGTGCCTGCGCCCGCGCCTGCGCATCCCAACGGGGTGCTGGCGATCGATCACGTCGTCGCGATGTCGCCCGCGCTCGACCGCAGCGTGCCGGCCCTCCAGGCGGCCGGGTTGGATCTCCGCAGGATCCGCGAGCAGCCGACCCCGGCCGGAGCGCCGCGCCAGGCGTTCTTCCGGCTCGGGTCAGAGATCCTCGAGGTCGTCCAGGAACCCGACGACGTCCTCGCGCGTGGGGGTGGTCCGGATCGCCCGATGCGCCTGTGGGGACTCGCCCTTGCTGCCGAGGATCTAGAGGATGCGGTGGCGAGCCTCGGCCCGCACGTCGGCTCGATCCGTCCCGCGGTGCAGCCATCCCGGCGGATCGCCACCGTGAGCCGTGCCGCGGGCCTGGCGATCCCGGTCGCGCTGATCACCCCCCGACAACGCTGATCGGCCCCGACAACGCTGATCGGCCGCCGAGCGGCGCTCGAACGCTTGTCGAATCGAGCCGCCTCGCCGTGAACTTCTCGTCGCCCTTGCCGATAGAGGTTCCAGCGACCGATGCAGCGACAGATTCAGCAACTACGACAGCTCATCCTCGACTCGCAATATGCCGTCGACGAGGCGACCGTGGCCGATGCGATCCTCGCGCGGGCAATCGCACGCCGGACGGTCAGAGGAATCGCGTTTCGCAACGACCTCGGGGTCCCTCAGGCGAACTCCACGCCTGAGGTGCGCTCGTTCCGTCCCAGCAGTCGGGCCCGATCCTTCCGGCCCTGCAACGTGAAGCGTGCGGAAGATCGCTCGGAAAAAGAAAAAGTGGCGCTCATGTTTGGCCCTGACGCCGCGTCGCTTGCCTGAGGCAAGACGCGATGCCCCAGCCGCCCAGAGCCGCGCCGGCGGCGAGTGGCCCGAAGGTCGGGTAGGCGTACCGCGCGTCGTAGCTGCTGCCGGCCTCGGCGAACAGGATCGAGAAGATCGCCGTGAACGTGAACAGGATCGCGACCGAGCGCATACGGCGAGGGAGCAACGGGATGCCCCCGATCGCCGTCAGCAGCAGGAGGATCAAAAGTGGCCCCTGGATGCGGGTGTGGCTCTCATAGGCCGAGAGCGAGCGAGTCGCACCCGCCGAGCGATGGTAGCCCACGCTATGGGGGTAGTAGAGCGCGATTGCCGGCGCGATCGACCGATCGCCGGCCGCTTCGAGCAGCGCGTAGCGGATCGATGCGGGCGTATATCCTTCACCCGGGCGCGGGTCGATATAGAAGGTCAGCCCATGCAGTACGGCCCCGATATAGGCGATGGGCTCGTGCTCGATCGCCGCGACGCTGAACTTCTGGAGCAGCGCGTTCGCGTACTGCGGGGCGCGGCTCGGGCCGCCGAAGCGCCGGACGGCCGGTGAGGTGGGACCGTACTGATAGAAGGCCTGGGGCAGACGGTGGGCGAGCGGCTCGATCGGACACAAGAAGCGCGTGCCCTCGGGCGGTGTGAAGCGCGAGCAGTCGACGAACGTGGCGACTCGTCCGTAGAGGTTCCAGGCGCTCTGACGCTCATATCCCACGTACCCGGTGAAGTAGGCCTGCGCCCCGACGTAGACGCCGATCAGCACGACCGCCGCCAGCGCGGCCGCCGTCGCGCTGAGCAGCCGGCGCCGGAAGACGCCCGGAGCGGCGAGGAGCAGCAGCAGTGGCACGAGCACGGCGCTCGAGAGCGCCACCGTCTTGACCCAGAAGGAGATGCCGATCGCCAGGCCCGCCAGCAGCGGCCAGCGTAACGCGGGTTCGCGCAGGGCGCGGACCGCGGCATAGATGCCGACCGCCTGCAGGAAGGTGAGCAGCGGGTCGGCCAGCAGCGAGTGCTCGAGGAACAGGCCCGTGCCTCCGAAGAACGCGACAGCCGCCGGGAAGAGCCCCAGCCACGGGGGTCCGCCGGCGCGGCGCACGGACTTGTAGAGCAGCAGCCCGGTGGCCACACCGAGGGCGTGCTGCACGAGGATGGTGAACGACAGCCGGTCGCTGAGATGGTGGACGAGGCGCAGGAAGAACGGGTATCCGGCGGGATGTTGGGCGTCGCGAAAGATGTTTCGCGCGGCCGCCAGCACGTACCCGTGGGAATCCTGGAATCCGAGGAAGGCCGGGCGATAGGCGACCATGAACCAGGCCCGCACCGCGACGGCGCCGGCGAGGAGGATCGTGATGCCGACGAGCGCCACCTGCTCGCCGCGATCGAGCGCGTGCCACCGGCGCGCCCTGCTCTGAGCAGCCGCCTGCAGGTATCTCGAGACCGCCGACGACCCCGAGAGATCTGTTGGCTGATCCGCGACCAAGGCGCATAAGCTACCCGCTATCGCGAGCGGAGATCTGAGCATCGGCGCGCTGCCCGCGATGTGCTTGGCTGTAGAGGATCTTCGACTGCGAGGATCCCCGACCTCGACCGAAGGGCAGGCCCATGGACCTCGTCAATCATCAGTTCCGCCTCGCCGCCCGCCCGGTCGGCCTGCCGAAGCCGAGCGACTGGCAATACACGGAGGAGCCCGTCCCCGAGCCGGGCGACGGCGAGGTGCTCGTAAAGGTCCGCCTGATCTCGCTCGATCCCGCGATGCGTGGCTGGATGAACGACACCAGGTCCTACATCCCGCCGGTGGGCGTCGGCGAGGTGATGCGTGCGCTCGCCGCCGGCGAGGTGCTCGCCTCCAACCATCCCGACTTTGCCGAGGGAGACTTCGTCACCGGACTGTTCGGCGTGCAGGAGTACGCCGTCGTGCATGGCGGCGCCGTGATGAAGGTCGACACGTCGCTCGCCCCGCTGCCGGTCTATCTCTCGACGCTCGGCATGACCGGGATGACCGCCTACTTCGGGCTGCTCGATGTCGGCCGTCCGGTCGCGGGTGAGACCGTCGTGGTGTCCGGCGCCGCCGGCGCGGTCGGCGGCGTCGTCGGCCAGCTCGCCAAGCTGAAGGACTGCCGCGTCGTGGGGATCGCGGGTGGGGCCGAGAAGTGCCGCTACGTGGTGGAGGAGCTGGGCTTCGACGCCGCGATCGACTACAAGGCCGGGGATGTCGCCGCGGGCCTGCGCGAGCACTGCCCGAAGGGGATCGACATCTACTTCGACAACGTCGGCGGTGAGATCCTCGACGCCGCGCTCGCGCGCCTGGCACGTCACGCGCGCGTGGTCATCTGCGGCGCGATCTCGCAGTACAACGCCACCGGTGCGGTTCCCGGTCCGTCCAACTACCTCTCACTGCTGATCAACCACGCGAGCATGACCGGCTTCGTCATCTCCGACTACCCCGATCGCTACGCCGAGGGCCTGCGCGAGATGGTCGAGTGGTTTGTCGCCGGCAAGCTCTCCTCGTGCGAGGACATCGCCGCGGGCCTGGAGAACTTCCCCGACACTCTCCTGCGGCTGTTCTCGGGCGAGAACACGGGCAAGCTCGTGCTCGAGGTGGCATAGGACGAAGAACTTTGTAAAGATCGCGCCGCCCGGCGCACCCGGGCCGGAAGCGCGCGGTTTCTCCCGGTATCGTCCTTCCCCGACTCGATGGTCTGCTCCACCCCTGGAGCCTGATCCTGCAGCAGGGGGTCGACTCTAAAATGAACCGGAACGGCCTCATCGTCCTGCTGGTCGCGATCGTCGCGTGCGTCGCGATCGCCGTTGTGCTCGCTACCGGCGGGCTCGGATCGTCCGGCTCGCATAGCTCGGCGGCGCAGAGCGGCAAGTCGCCAGCGTGCCTGCCGGCGACGCTGGACCACAGTGCCAAGCTGGAAGGGCTGGGAGTCGATGTCTCGCCGGCGCCGGAAACGGGCACCGCCAATCCCGACACCCAGATCAGCTTCCGCGGGGTGCCGGCGGCGGAGATCCACGAAGTATCCGTCGCGGGCACGCGCAGCGGCAATCACTCCGGGCGCCTTCGCGGCTACTCGCAAGGCGACGGCGCGAGCTTCGTACCCGACACGCCATTCGCGGCCGGCGAGCGCGTGGCGGTGCGCGCCGTGATCGGCGCGGGTAACGGCGGTAGGCGAGTCGCCTTTCAGTTTCGCGTCGCCACTCCATATCCGACGGCGACCATCCCCGCGTTCGGAAACCCACCGGCGGCGCCCGCCGACTATCAGAGCTTCTACACCCTCCCCGGCGTTCAGGCCCCGATCCTGAGCGTCACCGTGCCGGACCACGATCCCGCGGCCGGCGACATCCTCACCACCAGCGGGCCGGGGCCCGGCCAGTACGGACCGCTGATCTACACGCCGCGGGGCCGACTGGTCTGGTTCGACAAGCTGTCAGGGGGCGAAGCGGCGGAGGACTTGAACGAGCAGACATATGAAGGTCGGCCGGCCCTTACGTGGTGGAAGGGGCGCGTGCTCTCGCTCGGCTTCGGTCAGGGCGAAGACATCGTCATGAGCTCCAACTACCAGACGGTCGCCAGGGTCGCCGGCGGCAACGGCCTGAAGGCCGACCTGCACGACTTTCAGATCGCCCCCCATGGCATTGCCTACATCACGGCGTACAACCCGATTCGCTGTGACCTGACGGGGGTGAAAGGGGCGCCGGGCGGTGTGATCGTCGACAGCGCGATCCAGCAGATCGACATGAAGACAGGCCTCGTGCGCTGGGAATGGCATAGCCTCGACCACATCGGCGCTTCGGAGTCCGAGGTGGAAGTGCCGACGGAGGCGACGCCGTGGGATTATTTTCACCTCAACTCGATCGATCCGGAGCCCGACGGGAAGATCTTCATCTCGGCGCGGAGCACGTGGGCCGGTTATCAGCTGGAAGGTGGTAGCGGGAAGGTCCTCTGGCGACTTGGCGGCAACAGGAGCTCCTTTAAGATGGGGCCGGGCACGGAGACGGCGTGGCAGCACGACGGCCGCGTCCTCGAGAACGGCGAGGTCACCTTCTTCGACGACGGCTCGAACCCGCCGATCCACAGCCAGTCACGTGGCCTGAGGATCACGCTCGACCTCGAGACCCAGGAAGCGCACCTCGCCTCCGCCTACACACACGCCGACCCGCCGCTGCTCGCGGCGAGCCAGGGCAACATGCAGACGCTGGCGAGCGGGAACACCGTCGTCGGCTACGGCGGGGTGCCCGCGATCAGCGAGTACGCCGCGGGCGGCTCGCTGCTCCTCGACGCCCATCTGCCGTATGACATGTCCTTCTACCGAGCCTTCCGCTTCCCCTGGAGCGGGCGCCCGCTGAGCCCGCCGGCGGTGCTCGCCGGCCTGAACGACACGAGCGAAGCGACGATCGTGCACGCGAGCTGGAACGGCGCGACCGACGTGGCCTCATGGCGGGTGCTCGCGGGCAAGCAGCCCGGGTCTCTGGCGGCACGGGCGACGATCCCCGCCAGTGGCTTCGAGAGCTCGACGACCCTGCCTCAGAAGTACGCCTATCTGGCGGTGCAGGCGCTCGACTCGGCCGGCCACGTGCTCGGCGCCTCGCGGATGGTGCAGCCGATCAGCTACGCCGCCTCGCTCCCGTGAACCGGCGACTCAGTAAGCCGGTTTGGACTTGTGCTTGTGCGTTGTCGTCGTGGGCGTCGTCGTCGTGGTCGGGCTGCTCGTCGTTGTCGTCGTCGGCGTGGCGGAGGAGGAGGAGCTCCCCCCTTTACTGCCGCATCCCGCCACCGCGACGGTGCTCGCCAGGATGGCCGCTGTCGTTAGCATGGCGGTCAGTGGCGTTCTTCTCATGGGCCGGGCTCCAGGTCTCGCGCGAGGGTTCGGACGCTCACCCTACCAAGCGTTCCCGGCATCAATCGCAGTTAGGTAAGCCCTGATGAGCGTCGAGGCGGCGAGCCTGGGGGTGACGGAGACGCCTCCGGCGGAGAGCAAGGGGGGCTCGGGTTCGGCGTGGCTGCTGGCCGTCTGCTGCGTGGCCCAGTTCATGGTGATCCTCGACCTGAGCATCGTCAACGTCGCGCTGCCCTCGATCCAATCGAGCCTCGGCTTCTCCTCGCCGGACCTGCAATGGGTCGTCGATGCGTACGCGATCACGTTCGCGGGCTTCCTGATGCTCGGCGGCCGTGCGGCCGATCGCTTCGGGCAGCGCCGGATGCTCGTCATCGGCCTGGTTCTGTTCGGGCTCGCCTCGCTCGCCGGGGGCGCGGCGCCCGACCAGGGGGTGCTTGTCGGCGCTCGCGCGCTGCAGGGCTTCGCCGGCGCGCTGATGGCCGCGACGTCGCTGGCGATCATCACCGCGTCGTTCCCGCCGGGACCGAAGCGCCACCGTGCGATCGGCTTGTGGGCGGCGATGAACGGGCTTGGTGGCGCGGCCGGCGTGCTGCTCGGAGGGATCATCACCGAAGTGCTCAGCTGGCGCTGGGTCCTCTTGATCAACCCCCCGATCGCGATCGCGGCGGCGCTGGTGGCATACGCGGTCGTGAGCGAACGCCGCGGGGCACGGGATGGCTCGAGCTTCGACCTCGCCGGCGCGCTGACGTTGACGATCGGTCAGATGGTGCTGGTGTACGGAGTCGTGGAAGCGGGCCTGAAGGGCTGGGCGACGTTTGCCGCGCTCGGCCCGATCGCCCTCGGCCTGGTCCTGCTCGGGATCTTCGGCGTGGTCGAGACGCGTGTGGCTTCGGCGCCGCTGATCCCCTTCAAGGAGTTGACGAAGCCGCTGAGGATCGTGAACACGATCGTCCTGCTGTTCAGCGCGGCGCTGTTCCCGATGTGGTTCGTGGGCTCTCTGTATCTGCAGCAGGTGTTGGGTCTCTCGCCGCTTCACACCGGTCTGATCTTCCTGCCGATGACATTGACGATCATGCTCGTCGCCTCGCGCGCGGGGAGACTCGTGGGCCACTTCGGCGTGCGCCCGGTGCTCGGCGGCGGGCTGCTGATGATGACCGGCGGACTGCTGCTGTTCACGAGGATCGGAGCGAGCGGCAGCCCGATCGTCTACGTGATGATCCCCGGCGTGCTGACGGCGGCGGGCATCGCGATGTCGATCGTGCCCTCGACGATCGCCGCCACCCAGGGCGCGAAGGAGGGGCAGGCCGGGCTTGCGTCGGGCCTGGTGAACACTTCGCGGCAGGTGGGCGGTGGCCTCGGGCTGGCGCTCCTGATCACGCTTGCCACCCAGCGGACCACCCATCTGATCGGCTCAGGTCAACAGGTGGCGCAGGCGCTGACCGCCGGCTTCCGGCTCGCCTATCTGATCGGCGCCGGCCTGGCGGCGGCGGCGGCGGCGATCACGTTCGTCGCGCTCCCCCGGCCCGATGCCGCGCTGGGAGCGGCCACCCGGCGCCTTGCGCTTGCGATCGGCGTCATCCTCGCGGGTTTCGTCGCCCTGAGTGTCGCGTTCGCGGGCTCGCATGGCGCTCCGATCGGGGCGTACACCACGAACGGCGCCTACAGCTT
>Ga0075522_10000568_pt1 | contig 27129 bp, 11 predicted proteins | sample NGEPerA_FD_74796 | JGI IMG/M metagenome (GOLD analysis project Ga0075522, IMG submission 74796) | Arctic peat soil microbial communities from the Barrow Environmental Observatory site, Barrow, Alaska, USA - NGEE PermafrostL2-A | ecosystem: Environmental > Terrestrial > Soil > Wetlands > Peat ...
CCCGGAGTGGGAAAGCGCTCGCAACATGTCAGGACCAGTCGTTCAACTGTTGGGCCACCCGCCCAGGGGTTTTCGACCGACGGATGAAAACGAGGTTTTCACGGCTGAAATCTCCAAAACCCGGGGCCGACCTGTGCGTCCTGTTTTTTATCACCGCACCGGACTGCTGACGTATGTTTGGTTCAGTCAAGGCGCCGCCGTCCCCGCGATCTTATATGACCACACCGTCCGGCTATTGGATTCGGTAAGTTTTACGTGGCACCGTGATAGTTCGGCCATACACTTGCGGCAGGCGGGCGAAGTCGTGGGGCTGTGTTGGCCATGCGGCATTTCTGCGCCGGAAGTCCTTGCCAGTGCGCGTCGGCGGTTGAAACTGCCAGCTGGGGCGTGAATTCACCTAGCAGCCTCTCTGTTTCATCGAAGGCGCTGCCCTCAGCCGTCGTGATGCTTCATGTGACGTGTGGCGTGGGCGAATTCACGGCTGACTGCAACCGCGCTCTAACGAGCAGGTCGTTCAGCGCAGCACGGGTTGCCTCGCTTGGAAGCTCAGGCAGCTTGCTGGCTTCATGGGCCGCCTGCAATTCTCCGCGAAGGCGTTGGTATTCCGATTCGTGGAATGCGATGTCGGCGTCGTTGAGGATGGATTTTTCAGGGCCGGCCAGTTTTCGCGCCACCAAATCGGCTATGTACGGCAGCCGGAATTCCTCGTTTAAGGTGACGAGATTCGCCTCCACCTCGCCCGTTCGCAACAGGTGAATTCCCGTGAGCAGCACGCGATAGACGTAGAGCAACCGCAACCGTAAACAGTGGAGTGGTAACGGCCATCAACATCATCAACCCAGGTTCCGGCTACACAAGCCTGCCAACAATCTCCATAAATCCACCGTACGCTGCCTTGAACGATGAAACCAACGCGAACTTGAGCATCACAGGTGCCACCACCAACGACGACGGAGATTACTTTGTGGTCGTCACAAACAACTATGGTGCCGCAACCAGCAGCGTTGTCGCCCTGACCGTGAACGTGCCGGTGTATATAATAACGCAGCCAACAAACTTGACCGTTCCTTTAGGCGGCAACGCGAGTATTTTTGTCACGGCTGGAGGCAACGCGCCTCTCAGCTATCAATGGTATGCCTTGCCGGCAACCAACATGACGGCGACGGCAACCGCTTTAGTTTTGAATGGATTTGTTTACGGCGCGACGGTCACCAGCGACGGCGCTGGATACGTCAGCATCCCGAACGTGCAGATTTTAGGCGGTGGCGGAAGCGGTGCGTCCGCAACGGCAGTTGTCAGCAATGAAACGGTGATCGCCATAAATATTGTCAACCCAGGTTCTGGATATATCAACACAACGTTGATTCAAATTGATCCACCAAGTGCCGTTGATTTGACCGCAGGCACGAATCAGGTTTTAAACATTTCAGGAATTACCGCGAACGACGCTGGAAGTTATTTCGTGATCGTAACGAACAACTATGGCAGCGTGAAGAGCACCCAAGCACTTCTCACAGTTGTAGCGGGCGTTAATTTTCCGCCCCTGGCTTTAATGATCAGATCCTCCAGCGGGAATAGCGTTCAGTTACAAATGACAGGCACGCCTGATTCCCCCTATACGGTGCAATCCGCAACCAACCTCGCGCCCCCGATCCAGTGGCAATCCATACTCACGAACACCGCGGACACCAACGGCGTCTGGCAGTTCACGGATACAAACATCACTGCTTATCCGCAACGCTTCTATCGCGCCATCGCGCCATGACTCTACAGCCTTTTCTCTTCAGGAGGAGTCTATTCCGTGCTGGACAACACTTTTAGACCCATTTACGTATTTTAGTAGCAGCACTATGCACGACTATCCAAAGGAGACGGCTATGGCAGCTCAGTGGATTTATGCTCATCGCAATGCTTCGATAGACTGGGATTGGCCAGTCTTGACTCGTCATAATGACGCTGGAGATTGTTTGAATTTGCCAGAGGTAATCGCATTTCAAATTTGGACGATTTTTGCCGAGAAACGCATGGTTCTTCCGAAAGAATTCCCATGCCATAAGGTTACAGGTAAGCCATTCTGGGCATACGAACTTAATTTTTCAGAAAAAGAGGTGTGGACAAAGACAAGACGATTACCAACCTGTTTTGATATTTGGATTTTCTTTCCTTTACAAAAAGCACTCCACCATTTTCCGTTGTTTGTGATTTGGATTATGTCTCTCATTATTACGTCAGGAGTTACACATTTTATTGAAAAATGGATAGATAATCATTATGCAAGAGCCGAGGAAAGACAGAACGCCGTCGGACCAAAGAAGTGATTCCACATTTTATTTCATTCCAAGACTATGACACCGAAACCTCTCAGTGACATTTGCGCCGTGCATGCAGGCATTTTTCCGCCTATCCTCGCCCCTTTCGTAAATCACATCCTATCCAGTGGTGAATGCCTACGCATAGGAATGTTATGCCAAGAAATATGGATGCGTCAACGATGGAAAAATGCCAGAAAACCGCTGCAAAACCAGCAATGGTAATTGGAGCGAATGAAATCATCAAAACAGCATAAACGCACTTGCTCAATGGGAAAGGTTGTTCCCACTTACGGATGGTCGGTGCCAAAAAGATAAAGACGTCCAGAGGAATAGCAATGGCGTACAGCAAAACGGCCATCTTCAGCGGCGGCGACAGCTTATCCAAATCAAGCGTCAATATCTGGATGAGGCAACCAAACGATGCCGCCGCTAACCCTCCGCCGGCCCATTGAATGAATGCTCGTTTTTCCATAATGCGTTGAGTGGCCTAACGACCCAAAGCTGAACCGCAGCGAGGGGAAACCCTCGCCCGCAAAACCAGTTGAAGTTCAAGTTTCATGCGACTCTTGAAGGCACTGGGGTCAGTCCTAGAATTGTGACAGTTCTCATTTGTATTGATGAGGTTATGACCCCATAGGCCATGTGCCTGAAAGTTGAAGGCTGGCTCTGCTCACCGCCTCAAGAAACGTCTCGCACCCCGAGGAGGCAGTTCCTGATTCAGAGTCCGTATCAGACTGTTTGAATGCATAGTATATGGTGATGGGGCCAGCCGGGTGAGCTTGGTCGGCCAAACTAGCCATCGCTTTGGTCATCCCATCCAAAAAGAACTTCTCCGCCCGTTCCTTGCTTCCGTGGCGCGCAGGTGTAGCCACCAATTCTTCAGACTTCGGAACTGCTGTTGTAGCCAGTAGCGACGGCAGGATCGAGTGCAGTGACTTCCGTAGCCATACATAAAAGAAGTCGGATAGGTCTGCGTAACCAATGTTGTCGAAGTATGGTGGATCCGTGGATACGGTCTTATTGCGACTAAGTGTTTGGGTTGAGGCATTTTCTTGTGAAGCACGACCGGGGATGTTATTTGGTGCGGTGGCAGGGAGTGCTGCCACAATAGATTCCACAACACTGAACCAAGGGCCAACGGAAGAGAATGGAGAGAGTTCAGCAAAATCCCAACTCATCGGAATTGCTTGCCTCGCAAATAGAACCCTGATGTTCTGATTTTGCTCATTCCAAGAGCAAATTGTATTACAGAAATCTGCCCACCTGGAAGTTGCCATTCCCAAATACACACTGACCGCTTCGGCGTATGCCGTGGCAGCAGTGCCACCGGATTCTAAGTTTGTTTCATCGTCACCAAGTTCTGCTGTCATTGCGTCTCGGCGGATGCGGCCTCGTGCTTCAGCAACGAGGTCACAGAGCGTTGTCATCGCCATTAACTGCCGTTGTGTGAATAGTTCGCTCCACTTCGTAATGCCGTAGTTGCCTACACGGAAACCAAGTGCTTGCTGAAAAAATTCTAAATCAGGCCGCCACGTTGGCGAAGCTGCGGTTGCTACGGCCATCGCATCTGACGTCGGCGGTAGGTAAACACGGCTGTGCGCGCCGAGTTTTTCCGCCAGCTTGAACCGGCCGGTTTTTTCCAGCTTGCTGCCGAAGAAATGCGCGGCGAGTTTGTGCGCCTCGTCAAACACGACGAGATCCCAACCGGCGGCGCAAAGCTTTTCCTGAAGGTCATCGTTGCGCGCCATCTGGTCGAGCCGGACGATGAGATGGTCGATGTCTTCAAACGGATTGCCGCTGGGCGTGGCGGCTTCCAAGTCTTTTGTGAAGACGCGAAATTCGAGGCCGAATTTTTCAAACATTTCATCCCGCCACTGCTCGACCAGGCTGCCGGGAGCATGCGACGTACGAGGGGAAAGCGGTCGGGGTCTCGCATGAGATCCCGTTGGCCCTGCTGTTTGGTTCGGTCGTTCACGAAGCCTGGCGGGGCAAGGTTAGGGTAGAGGCCCTTTTCTGCTTTGGCTCGCAACCCTCGTTTCACGTTCTTGCTCAAATCGTCAACGTATTTCTGCGCCATTCCGAATTCGATGTACATGAGGATGATATTGTCATCTTCGCGAGCGTAGCTTTGGGCCGGAGTCAAGACTTTGATACCATGCTGTTTGATGGCCCAAATGATCGAACCACCGTCCACTGGATTGCGCGCCAGACGGTCGAGTTTCCAGCAAATGATGCCTTGGGCATCGCCTCGTTTAAGCCGCTGCATCATGGCATTGAATACCGGGCGCCCCGGTTCCTTGGCGGACTTCGACTCTATAAGGATTTGGGTAACGGGCAAATTCAATTTTTTTGCAAGCTGTTCCAACTCGTGGGTCTGCGATTCAATAGAAAGAACCTGCCGATCTTCGGATTCGGATGATTTGCGGCAATAAATGAAAAATCCAGGCATTGAGGGGTTTGATTAACGAACGGACCGTGGGCGATTTTGGGTGTACACCATGGTAACGTACCCGTCCGGTACGTCAACAGTCGCCCTTTTGGATGCCACTTCGACCTGAGGTGTTGCCCGGAAGCGGCTGAAGCAGCGTGTCAAAGAGGCGCAGCAGACGAAAAGCGATTTCCCGGGCTTCGTCGTCAGAAATATCCTGCCCAATTTCCTCGTGATAAAGGGCTTTGAACTCGTCGATTGCCTGTCGGCTCAATTGTTGCGGCGCTTCCATGCCATTCACATTACGCGGACTGTCCTGGTTGAAACAGACGGGGGAATTTACCGATTCCGGCAAACTCGCCGCAATTTTGGCGGTACTTGCCTTTTACTCATATATATGTCATAGTGTAATTGACACTAACCGAGCCTGAAAAGGCCCGGTGATTTTTATGGAGTTTGCCGTTTTCGGCAAAGTCTCCAGTCTTCTGAGTGCCTTCCATTTCCGTTAGTGTTGCATTCTGGACTCCCAAGCGGGGTTCACTCAAACACACTTCATGGCCTCTGAATATCTTCCAAACTATCTCCTGTCCCATCGGAAACGCTCGGCACTTTCCCAAACGGAAGTGGCTTTTCTGTTGGGAGTCCAAGGCAGTGCCAAGGTCTGCCGCCATGAACGATTTGATCTCGATCCTGGTCTTCAAACCGCTCTGGCGTATGAGGCCATATACCAGCGACCGATTTCTGAACTGTTCCCCGGACTTGTGGAAAAAATCCAAAAAGAGGTGATGACGCGGGTCAAGTTGTTGGAACAAAAAGAATTGCACAGTAATTCAAACGCTCTGACGACCCTAAAACGCCAATCCCTCGCCGCCATCCTCTCCGCAGAATTTAATAATCAATTGAAACAATCATGAAGAAACTGAATTCAGAAAATATCCGGGTCTTGGGACTTGCGCCATCATCGTACGGTTGCGGCTTTGCCGTGATGGAGGGGGAGAGCAAGCTGGCTGCTTGGGGCGTTAAGACGGTGAAGGGTGGGGACAAAAATTCCCGTTGCCTCTCGAATGTTGGCAACCTGATCGCTCATTATCAGCCGCACGTAATTGCAATCGAGGATGCCCGGACAAAAAGCTCACGGCGTTCGTCACGGATACGGGCACTGATCGAGGAGATTGTCATTATGGCCAGGGATGAGAATATCAAAGTGATGCGGTATTCGCGCAAACAGGTGAAACTTGGCTTTTTGTCGGATGAGCATGGGACAAAACATGCCCTGGCTCAAAATCTTGTCGCTCGTTTTCCAAAGGAACTCACCTTGCGATTACCCCCAAAGCCCAAGGCTTGGGAGAACGAAGATTCCCGGATGGATATTTTTGATGCCGTGGCGCTCGCGGAACATTTTCTTCGGAGCAGCGGATAGAGCTGCTGCCGGTTTGTGTTCCATTTTCCATCGGCGCGTTTCAATCCACGCTCCACCCTCACCACGGCGCAAATATTCCCCATATTCTCACCTTCATTCGTCGTGGTTCGCATGGGAACCTGATCTAAACAGGCCGGTTCGGGTGATCCCGCGCATGAAAAACGGAGTCTCCATTCTTACTTTTATTCTTACTTTGCGAGCTTTTTGACTATTGAAATTGTATAAGTCGTTTATGCACAACATAATTATCGAGGTTGGAGCGGGTGAAGGGAATCGAACCCTCGTCTCGTGCGGGTGAAATTCCGAGCGCTCGACTAAACCGGAACCGCCCGTGAGGGGTCAGCGAGCCTTCGGGAGCGAACCACTTACCACTCGCATTCCTTGGATAATCTCGGGGCTGGTGGCTGCCCGGACTCCGCAGCATAACGCCCGCCAGTGCCAGCTTTAGGAGCGGAAGGCTGCGGTCGTTTACGGACTGAAAAAGGTTGAGAAAAAGCTGGTCAAGGAAGGTTTTTGGCGTCATTCTGCTCTCCATTGTCGGTTCTCAACAACCATTCCATCTGCCCGGGCCCTTTTGGGCAGTTCCAACCTATTAAATACCAAGCATTTCGCTTGTAAAGTTCTATGAATAAAGCGCGGCTAGCGTGGCCATTTTTCCTGAGTCTCATGGTTTGTTCCGCCCAGGCAACCCAGTTCATATACGTCAACCAAAACGCTCCTGCGACCAGCGCCCGCAACGGGGCCTCGTGGGGCAATGCCTACTGGGAGTTGCGGGATGCCTTGGGTAGCCCGGGGGCGGCCACCGCTTCGGTCAATAACCCTGTTGAGATCTGGGTGGCCACCGGCACCTACAAGCCGACTTCTGATACGGTGCGAAGCAAATCCTTCGCGGTACCGAGTTGGGTGACGATCCGCGGCGGGTTTGCGGGAACGGAAACCAGCCCAAGCCAGCGTCCCGGTTCAGGCGCCTGGACAGTGTTGAGCGGGGACATTGGCAGTCCCGATGGGAGCGCAATCACTGCGGCCAACATTGGGGGAATTTTAGCAGGCACAGCCCTACCGCCGTTCCATGGTGAAAGCCTATATAATAGTTACAACGTGCTTACCTGCAAAGGCGCTGCTAACGTGATGCTCGACCGTCTGGTTATCACGGGCGGCAATGCCAACAATACGGATGCCTACGACGCACCCATCTATAAGTTGGGCGACCTCGAGGCTATGACTTGGGCCAATGCCGGCGATGCCAACGCATTCGCTACCGGAAGTCCCTTGGTTCAGCCGGATTCGCTGACCTCAGGCGGTGGGATATTTGTGAGCAATTATTACTCGCGGCCTTCGAGCCAGCCAACGCTGACCCTTCAAAATTGCATTTTGATTCACAACTCGGCCGAGAACGTTGGCGGCGCTTTGGCCGCGTTCGAGGCCAACTTGAGCGTGACGGGTTGCTCATTCCTCGATAATTTTGCCGGCAAGCGAGGTGGAGCTTTCGGAGGTCTGAACCAGTTTTCCAGTTTCGAGCAATGCGAGTTTTCCAACAACAGCGCCAATGATTTTGGCGGCGCGGTTTTTTACAATACGCTGCCTTCGGGCAAGACGGTGGCACAAGACCTCGATCCTGTGCATCAGGCCGCCGTAACAGGGGCTATTGTCTCAGGGATATCGCTTTTCACTTCGAGCGCGAGTTATATTTGGGGCCATTACGACGTCGGTTTCATTAATCTGAGCGATATCCCGAGCGGCTTGATGGATGCCTATTCGTTGGTAGGGTTGGCTGTAACGGCAGGAAATTTCATCGGGGATGTGAGTATTCTCCTGGGCGGAGATCCGAACTCCCCAGCGTATAAGGGTTATTTGGAGTTCAGCGATCTTTATGCGCAATATATTTCTCCGATCGGGGTTATAACCCTGCTCAGCGAAGGTTTTGGCGGTTCGCTTGGCAACGTGCTCCACCAGTCGTCTTTTGAAGACCAGCAGAATTCTTATGCCCAGGGAGAACTGCAGAATTTTAACGTCGCCCCGTACTCGACGATGAAAGACTGCAGCTTTGTCGGAAACAGCGTGGTGGGAGAGGGCGGCGCGGTCGTGGCGCAGTATGACAACGTGGAATTTGATCGCTGCTGGTTCCTGACCAACAGCGCCAGCACGGTTGCGGGCGCAGTGGCGTTGGTGGGATGGAATACGCCGCGGATGGTCAGTTGCGCTTTTTCGGGAAACACTGCCGCGCATTGGTATTCGACGCTTGATAACACGTTTCACGCGCGCTCACAAATCATCAATTGCACATTCGTAGGCAACAGCTCGCCGAGTTCCGTGGCGCTCGGTTGCGAATTAGGCTCAGAGGTCGATCTCTACAATTCCATCCTTTGGGGCAATACTAATAACACAAACCCTCAGGGCGGCGCGGACCTCTTCGTTGCCACAGTTAACAACATCAGCAACAATATGCTGGACACATATAATCAGGCGGGGCCGGCGCAAAACGACTATATCGCGACGATGGACATGCGATTCTGCACGGTGCAAAGCTTTAACAGCCTGCCCCACGGCACGGAGGAATTTGAGATTTATCCGTGGAATGCGGATCCGTTTTTAATCTCTGTTTCGGAGCAATATTTCCAGGACGCCGACCAGTACGGGTTCGCCAGTCTGGCTGGCTACTGCAATTTGGGGCAGGGTATCCGGCCCGGCGCGTTTACAGTTTACAATGGCCAAAATAATGAAGCCAACAATGCGATCAACCCGAACCTCGCCGGGGAAGGGGGAGTTGTGCCGCACTCCGTGCCATTGGATCTCTACGATAACTGGGCTGACGATGAAAATCTCTGGAGCTATAACTATAACTATGCCGGAACATTGCCCTCGGTTAACGAAGGCACTCACTACGAAGGCTCGTACTTGGACGGATTTTTTTCCGGGGTTGACACTTCCGCCGCCACGCCGACCCGAATGCCTTTTGAGGATATATTTGGGCAAGGCTTTTCACCGTTTGGCGCCGAGCGCGGGTGCGTCCAATTTCAGGGCTTTGAGCAACAGGGCCTGTCCGACGCAGGGCTGAACTACTATGTGCGTCAGGGCGCGCCACCCCATGGCGATGGCTTAACTTGGGCGACCGCTTTTCAGAACTTTGACCCGCTGCTGCAACTGGGCGAAACGATGGCGTGGTTTCCGGTCTGGGTCGCGCAAGGCTCATACCAACTGAGTGGCATTACGGAAACCAATGCTGTTTTCTACGGCGGCTTTGCGGGCAATGAAACAAATTTGAGCCAGCGCAATTGGGCCGCTCACCCGACCTATTTGACTGGCCAACTGTTCTGCGAGGGCAGCATAGCGCTGGACGGATTCATCGTCAGCAACACTGTCAGCGCTGATTACCCGCTGCTCACGAGTGATGGAGGAACCATAGGGATCGTGACCAATTGCCTGTTTGTCAATAATTCGGCGGTTTATGCCAGCGCCATCTGGTGGCCCGGCACTCTCTATCTTTATAATTCGAGCTTTATCGGAAATTCCAGCGTCTGGAATGGCGCGGTCTATGCCTACGACGTAACGGCGCAAAATTGCTTCTTCACCAGTAACTCGGCCACCCAGACCTATTCCGAGGGCGGGGCGATCGCATTTAACTCCTCCGTTGAAGCTGTCAATTGTATTTTTAACGGGAACAACGCGCACTACGGCTCCGCCATTTACGGCAATACCCCGAATGGCGGGCCATGGCGTCTTTATAACGACACTTTCTACGGCAATGGCCCGCTGGCTCTCTATATGCAGGCAGATACGCCTTTTCTTTCCGCGCCATCGGGGCTTATCGGCCCGATGCCGAATCCGGTCAATTGTCTCTTTTGGAACGATGTTTCTGACGGCGTGGCCGCCCAGCAGTTTCCGGGCACCGATTCCGATCCTCTTTTTCTCGACGCCGTCCATGGCAACTTCCAGCTCAGCGCGGCCTCGCCAGCCATCGGCGCGGGCTTGACCAACGGATTGCCAGGCAACTTCCCCCAGGTTGACGCCGCCGGCCAGCCGCGTTTGTTTTCCGGGCGGCTGGACATGGGAGCGTATGAATTCCAAGGCTTCCCGCAGAGTCCATCCGCTTTGTCCACCTCTGTCGAAGTGGGCGGCGGATTCGGTAATGGAGTGTGGGGGCCTGCCTACACTTTCCAAGCCGCTTTGGGCAACGCTGTACCATCCAGCCTGCAATGGCAGGTTAATATCGGCAATGGACTCTGGACGGCCATTGCCAACGGGGGCATTTATCACGGTGTCGATAGCACGACGCTGACAGTCTCCGGTGCGACCGCGGCTATGAGCGGTTATCAGTATCGGCTAACGGGAGTGGCCAATGGTGTTTCGTTTCAACTTGCCCCCGTCGGCTTGGAGGCTTCCCAGGGTAATAACATCGTTTATGTCGATGGTACGCGGGGATACAGTTATTTCACCAACGAGATTGAGGGAGTTGGCATCACTCCGACCTGGAACGGGACGTCCTGGGCGACGGCATTCTTTTCCCTGGACCAAGCTATTGCCGGGGCGCGTCCTGGCTCGGAAATCTGGGTTCGCAGCGGGACTTACTATCCATTGGGTCGCTTGTATTACGATTACCAATACGAAACTCAGATGCCGGCCGCGCTTTCGATGGCGGCCGGAGTTCGCATCCTGGGCGGATTCAATGGCACCGAAACCGCCGATACGCAGCGCAACTGGCACGCCAACCCCACCATCTTGAGCAGCGATCCGAATGCCGCGGGCCTGATTCCCGGACATTATATTCTTAATCCGAGCCCAAGCATTTTTGTCAATGGTCCCACTGTCACCAACGCCATCCTGGACGGCTTTACCCTGACGGCGTCGAGCAACGGAGCAGTCGTGAACATCGGCGCCAATCCGACCATCCAGAACTGTCTCTTCATCAGTAACACCGCGTCCGCCGGGGCGGCGGTCGTCAGCTCGAACGGAGCAATCCTCCAAATGATCGATTGCGTGGTAACAACCAACACAGTGGGGGAGGGCGCTCTTTACTTTGCCGACTCAACCGGGTCTCTGCAAAACTGTATTCTGTATGACAATGCCGCACTACAAAATGGGGGCGCGATTTTTGCCACCAACTCAAGCCTTTCCCTGCTGAACAGCGCGGTGCTGTTCAATTCCGCGGGGGATGTTTCCGGCGGATTGTTTTCCTTTGGAGGCAGCAACTCTATCGTCAATTCTATTTTTTGGGCCAACAGCGATGGGCAATCAGGCACGAACATATTCAGCGCGCAGTCCGGCGGATCCGGCGCGCCAGGGATTTTTTATTCGTGCATCGAAGGCGGGACAACTAACAACAACAACCTTGTCACCGATCCGGCTTTCAATCTCACCGCATCCAATGACTTCCATTTGTCGCCTTCTTCGCCGCTGATTAACGCCGGCAATGGTGCGGCCGCATCGAGTCTCGGCTTGGATTTTGACGGCAACCTGCGCGAAACGAGTGGGTTGGTGGATGTGGGTCCCTACCAGCATCAAACGACCCCAACGGCTCCTTTGTTTTCGGCGATGCTTCCTTACTCGGTGAGCGTCACCAATCTTGGAATTTATAACATTTCCGTTAGTAACATTGGTTCGCCATTCGGGACGGCCCAATGGCAAGTCAACACTGGAAGTGGTTTCGGACCTCTCACTAATACACCATCCATTAACTACGGGACGTCGTTAAACGGCAATACCGCCGCGTTGACGCTTTACCTGACTAACCTGGCCGCCAACTATAATGGGTTGAACGGCGCGCAGTACCGCCTGGTGGCGGCCGGTTTGAATGTGACTTCACCTCCGGTGGTTCTCTTCATTCGTGTGCCAGTGCTGTTTTACGTAAACCCGCTCGCGGCCGGCCCCACTCATAATGGGTTAACGTGGGCCACTGCCTTTACCAACCTTACCCAGGCACTGACCACGACCAACCAGAACGTCGTCGTCTGGGTTGCGCAAGGAAGTTATTCGCTTCCCGCTACGGTCAATTGGCCGATATACGGAGGTTTTGCGGGAAATGAATTGTCTCTTGCCCAACGCAGTTGGACCAACCATCCGACCATCCTGGCCAATGGCGCGTCGGTGACGGCCTTGGTGGATGGTTTTATTGTCCAGGGCGGATTGCAGGCAAACTACGCGTCGCCCACCATTCAAAACTGCGCCCTGTCAGGCGGCGGCAATATGGTTTATGTTAATTTTGGGCATCCGACTGTAAATCAGTGTATCTTCAGCAATGCGAGCAGCGGAGTTTACGTTGCGGCAGGTACCGCGACGGTTTCCAATTCGACCTTTACGGGGGGCTTGGCCAATGGTGTGTATTTGAGCTATGGGGCCAATGCGGTCGTTTCCACCTGTTTGTTCTCGGGGATTTCCAACGGGATCGTTTCTTGGGGAACAGGCGGAATAGCTTCCGCGCAATGCTCTGTCTCCCGTTGTATTTTCCAAGGCAATACCGGGGCGGGATTGTGGGATAACGATGGAACCGTGGTTACGGTGCGCGATTCGTTGTTTGTCAATAATAATGGCGTTTCGATCAGTCACAATGGCTATGGGACCGCCACCGCCGTCATTAATTGCACCATCTATTCCAATCAACAGCCGCAGGGCGCCATCACCGCCCAGGCGTATGGATCGCTTACCGTCACCAATTGCATTCTCTGGAACAATCATTCGAGTAACTGGAATTACACCTTAACTCAGCCGACCGAATTTCCGGTGAGTTTCGCCGCCGCCGCTTATAGCAACAGCGACGTCAATGAGATTTTCACCCAGGACCCTTACAACGGCGACGCGGACGCTTATAGTTTCACCGTCAACCAGGCATGGCAAAGTTACTATAACTGGCTCAATCTGTCTTACCTGGATGGGTATTTTCCGACGGGCGAATTTCTGGCGGCGCGATCATTGTACGGGACGGTGGCCAATTCCTGCATCGAAGGACTTAACTACTTCTCGGGCAATGGCAATATCGGCGCTGATCCTTTGCTGGTAGGCGCGGGTACGAATAATTTTGCGCCGCCATCGGTTTCGCCCGTGGTGGATTCCGGAAATTCCAGCGTGATGATTCCCGGTGAATTGGATCTGGCCGGAAATTCTCGCCTTTTTGGCGCGGGCGTGGACATGGGTGCCTACGAACTTCAAGTTCCCTCGGCAGGTGTTATTGCCGTAACGGAAGGGCCTCAGTCAGAAACGGTGACAACGCCAGGCGTGGCTACTTTCTCGGCGGAATTGGCGGCGAATAGCTACGCGAGCAACTACGTATGGCAGATCAACGTCGGGTCAGGCTGGGTTAATGTTGTGGCCAACGGAACCTTCTCCGTTGCCAACGCACTCAACTCGTCGATTTTGCAAATGTCGCCGGTCGATCTGAGTATGAACGGAGACCAGGTCCGTTTGGCTGCGCCCCAAATTTCCTTCGCGACCGCACCCGCCACCCTGACCGTCCTGCCTGGGTCGCTCGCGGGAACGGTGCGCGGCTCGGTCAGCGCCACCGCCGTCTTGCCGCCGGGAATCGACGCGGCTAATTACGTTTGGCAGATTAATGCCGGGTCGGGTTGGAGCAATCTCGCCAATGGCTCGATCTATTCGATTAGTTATGCCGGCAATACGAGCACCTTGCTGATTTCCGGACTGACGGTGGCCCTGAACGGCAATCAATACCGCATCGCCGCCACCAATGGGTCCTACGTCTCTTTGCCGGACACATTAACCGTCACCGTGCCGCAGCAGGTTTACGTAAGCGCATCGGCGACGGGCGCGGCTAATGGGATGAGTTGGGCCAACGCGTTTACCCAGCTGCAAGACGGAATCGCGGCAGCCGCGCCAGGCCAACAAATCTGGGTGGCGGCGGGGACTTATTCGGCGACCAATAATGCCGGAGATGCCGCTCCGTGGGAACTCGCACCCGGCACGACGCTCTATGGCGGTTTCCAAGGCAACGAAACGAGTTTGAGCCAACGCAACTGGCTTTCCAATATATGCGTCCTTCTTCCGGGACCAAATGCCCCTGCTATCAGTAACCAAGTCTTGCAGGCCGATGGCACCAGCGTCCTGGATGGCTTCTACTTGACAGGTGGCGAAACGCAGCCGGTATTGGTCAATGTCTCGGTCAGTCCGAGCATTCAAAACTGCACCTTTGCGGGGAATTCCGCTTCGGCCGTCTCGAATGTATCTTCCGCAGGCCTCTTTACGAACTGCCTGTTTATAAGCAACCTTGGACCCAACTCAGCCTATTTCCAATCCGGGTCCGCCCCCATCCTGGCAAATTGCATTTTCTCCAATAATGCCGCAACCAACGGGGGTGGCGGCGCGGTCTATATCGCGGACGGTGGCGGGCAGTTCAACGCCTGCCAATTCCTCACTAATTCCGCCACGGGCAACGGTGGAGCGGTGTTGGCCCCGGACGATGGGGGCGGTCTGGCGATGCCGCAATGTGTGTTCTCCGGCAATACTTCGTCGTCCAACGGCGGCGCGCTTTTTGTTGATGGTCCGGTCCGGCTGTATTTGAACTACGTCACTTTCACGGGCAATTCTGCGGCCAACGGCGGCGGTTTGTTTGCCGGTCCGAACCTGGTGCAGGCCAACTTGGCGAGCACGTTGGTGGCCGACAACTATGCGACCAACAACGGCGGCGGCTTGAACTGGCAGGGGCAAGTTTCAGGAAATGACTTCCCGCTTTTGATCATTAGCTGCACCTTTGCCGATAATTCAGCAGGCGCTGACGGAGGCGGAATGTACGGCAATGACCCTGAAATTTGGAACACCATTTTTTGGGGCAATACCAGCGCCACGTCGGGCCTCTCGGTTGAATTTCAGCAAATCTACAATCCGCCGTTCGTCGCTGATTCGCAGGTTACTAATCGGGAGACAGAGTATTTGATATTCATCGAGAACAGCATCATCCAGGGCCTGAATCTGTATAACCAAACCAACAACTCTCAACTGTTCTCTGTCTATAACGTCGGCGGCAATTTTTCGCTCGACCCCGATTTTGTCAACGCGGCGGCGGGCCAATTTGAACTGCAACCCTATTCACCCGCAATCAGCGCGGGATCTGCCTTCGACGAACCCGGGCTGGACCTCGCCGGCAATCCGCGGATCTACGGTCCTGTCCTCGATATCGGCGCTTATGAATCACAAAGCCCAGTAACCTCACCCTTCCAGGTTTCATCCTATCCGTCGTCTGAAACCGTTTGTCCCGGTTCGTATGCCACATTCAGCTTGGGCACGATCGCGACCAATTTTATCTGGCAAGTCAATAACGGCTCGGGATTTTCCGACATAGTTCCCTCATTGCTTTATAGCGTGAGTTTGACCGCTACCTCGACCGTTTTAACAGTCAACCCGGCCACGCTGGCGCTGAACGGATACCAATTTCAGTTGCGAGTGCCCGGCTATCAATACACCACACCGGCGGCGGCTCTGACGGTCAACCCTTCGCCGGTGGCTTACGTTAACCCGGCGGCGACGGGAAACGGTTCGGGGGCGGATTGGGCTAATGCCTTTACCAATCTCCAGCAGGCCATGGGCGGGAACTCCTGCCTCCAGCTCTGGGTGGCGCAAGGGACGTACGTGATACCAACGGGAAGCAATGGCACGACCTCGTTCCGCATGCGCCAGCTTTTAGACATGGAGGGCGGCTTTGCCGGTAATGAAACGAACCTGGCGGCGCGTGATTATGTTCATCATCCGACGATTCTCGTGCCGACGAACGGGCAGAGTATTTTCTTTAATGACGGAACCGCGGGGCCGATTGATCACACCGCGATACTGGACGGTTTTATTTTAACCGGCGGGTCGGTCAGCCCGGCGATGTTTAATATCAACGCCAGCCCGCTCATTCGAAATTGCGTGTTCACTAATAATTTGACGCCGTCGATTTACAATCTTGGGCTCAGCGCCGACGCGCAGGCGACTATTACCAATTGCTGGTTTGTCAACAACTCGGCCAGCGGCATATTGAACAATTCGTCCGCGCCCGCCATTCTCGGCTGCTCCTTTGGGCAAAACGCCGCCGGTGAGGGCGCGGCGATTTATAATAACAGCACCAATGGCGCGACGGCCATCATCCGCTGCCAATTTGGCACCAATTCCGCCAGTGAAGGCGGGGCCGTGTACAATACGGCCGGCAGCTTTCTGTCAATAAGAGATTCTCTTTTCTCGCAGAACAGCGTGTCCTATCAGGGCGGCGCCATCTCCGACTACGGCTCGCTCGGGATGACGAATTGCACCGTGGCCGACAACAGGGCCGGGTCGGCGGGCGGCGGCCTTTGGGTCGCTTCCGGCGGCTCACTGACGGTGGCAAACAGCATTTTCTGGGGCAACGCCGTCAATGGTTCCGACACCTCGACCTCGCTGGCGCAAATCAATGGCGCTGCCGGTTCGGCCTTGTTCAGTTCTCTCACGACTTCCATGGTCGAAGGCAGTTCCTATAATCCTCTGTTCGTCAATGAACCCGGTGGCGATTATCATCTGAATAGCGATTCGCCCGCATTGGACGTCGCCAGCGTCGCGTCCGTTCCAGGCGACGATCTCGATTTGGACGGCAACCCGCGGGTGGCGCGTTCCAGCGTTGATTTGGGCGCGTATGAATATCAGGGCGCGGCTGCGGCCCCTGCAAATATTTCGCTATTGCCACAATCGGCGGACGCATGCGCGTCGAATACTGTGCTCTTCACCGTCGCTGCCCCTGCGACCAATGGATTTGCCTATGTCTGGCAAGAGCAGAGCGGAGCGGAATTTACCACTCTTTCGCCAAATGCCCTCTACGCCATCTCGACTTCCGGCGGCACGGGGACCTTGAGCATCAGCAATGTGCCCATGGCGCTAAATGGGTCGAGCTATCGCGTGCTGGCCCAAGGCAACTCGATCACCGTCACATCGGCCGTCTTTACCCTCGATGTTACGCCGCGCTCAGTGATATACGTCAACAGCCAGGCTGCGCGCGGCGGCAATGGCTCGAGTTGGAGCAACGCCTTCGCCAATCTCGCGGATGCGTTCGGATCGGGCAATTGCAGCGATATTTGGATTGCGGCCGGAACGTACGCAGTGACCAACGACTTGAATGGCTCGACCGCGACGCCGTCGTTGCAGGAAGGCATGCGGCTGTTCGGCGGGTTTGCGGGAACCGAAACCAGCCTGGCGCAGCGCAATCCAGCCGCCAACCCCACGATCTTGATGGCGGCCTCCGCGGCGCCCGCCTTGGAAGCAGTGGGCGGCGTGGACAACGCGACCGTAGTGGACGGTTTGACGTTCACAGGCGGCGTTAACACCCCTGGTTTCCTTGTATCCGCCAGCAGTCCGTTGATCCAGAATTGTGTTTTTACCGGCAACAGCGACGGGGCCATCGCCAGCCAGGCGGGGGCGTCGCCGACCGTTGTCAATTGTAGTTTCACCAACAACGCCGGGTCCGCCGCCGCCTCAGCCCTTGCCGCCTCGCCTTCGTTTGTCAATTGTGTTTTTGCGGGAAATCAGTCGCCGCGAGGCCAAAACGGCGGCGCCATCGACGCCGAGTCAGGTTCGTCGGTCTCGCTCGCGCAATGTATTTTCTCGAACAATGCCACCGGGGCGGCGGGCGGCGCGCTCTATCTCAACCAATCCGCGGCACTGGTGGCTAGTTGCCTGATTGTCAATAATAGCGCCAACACCGGCGGGGCCATCGCGGGTTCCGGCGCGACCCTGGTGCTGGTCAACGATACGGTGGCCCAAAACTCGGCTTCGTCAGGCGGCGGCATTTCGATTTCCGGCGCGGCCTGCGTCACCAATTCGATCTTGTGGAACAATGGCCCAGGCGAATCTTCGCAACTTTCCGGCAACGCAATCGTGGCCAATTCGTGTATCGAGGGCCTCAACCAATTCGCGGGGAACAATAATATACCATACGATCCGTTGTTCGTGAATGCGGCCGGCAACGTATTCACGCTGCAAAGCGGATCGCCTTGCGTTGACACCGGCCTCAACACGGATGCTCCCGCGGGACCCGACTTGGGCGGCGCGCCGCGCATCCAGGGATTTTCGGTGGACATGGGGGCTTACGAGAGCTCCGGGGTTGGGAACTACATCGAGATTACGCAACAACCGGTTTCGCAAACCGTTTGCCAGGGAAATGCGGTTTCGTTTGCTGCGGCCGGTCCCGCGAATTTTGGCACCAATTTCAATTGGCAGGTGAACGAAGGCGGCGGGTTTGTGGCCTTGCCTCAGTCGTCCGGTTACAGCGTCTCGGCCAGCGACGCCACTTCGACTTTGGTTGTCAGCAATCCCTTGCCGGGGATGAGCGGTTATCAATATCGGGCACAGATCGGCAGCCTGAGCCTTTACTCCAGTTCCGCCACGTTGAGCGTCCTGCCGCATTCGATTATCTACGTCAACAGCACGGCTTCCGGCAATGGGACCGGGACGAACTGGGCGAACGCCATGCCCGGCTTGGATGGGGCTTTGGCGTCGGCCGGCCCATGTGTTGATGTCTGGGTGGCTGGCGGCACTTACGCGCCGGCTGAAGCGGGCGGCGGGGCGGGATTTACCGTCAATCCTAGTACAGCGGTCTATGGAGGATTCGCCGGCACTGAAACCAATTTGAGCCAGCGCAATTTGACCAGCCACCCAACATTCCTGATCAGTTCGGGCCAAACAAATGTTATCCAAAGCCTCTCGAGCAACGTCGGAGGCTTTGCCACCGTCCTCGATGGATTCACCATAACCTCGAGCACGGGCGCGGGATTTTATGTGCAACAGGGAAACCCCACCGTGCAGAATTGCACTTTCACGTCCAATAGCGGCCCGGCGGTCGCCAACGTGGGCGGCGCGCCCTTTATTCAGAACTGCGTTTTCGTCTCGAATTTGTTTACCGCCATCGTCAATGAGAACGGCGGTTCGCTGACGGTGACCAACACGCAATTTCTCAGCAACCATAGTCCGGCCCAAGGCGGCGCAATCTTCAGTCAGGACGCCAGCATGTCGATTTATCGAAGTTTATTCACCGGCAACACCGGCGCGGACGGCGGCGCAATCTGTGATTCGGCCAATTGCCCGGCCGTGACGCTGGATCACTGTATCTTGGCGGGGAACAGCGCGACGGACGAGGGCGGGGCAGTTTACAACGGGCAAAACTGCGCGTTGTCAGTGGTGAACTGTTTGATTGACAGCAATGCCGCTTCCTACGGCGGCGGACTGGCTAACTACGCCCAACTTTCAGTCTTAAGCACTACGATTTACGGCAATGATTCCACGCAAGGCGGCGGCGGTTTCTATGGCCCGCAAGGGTCCGCGGGTTTCACAAACTCGATTTTGTGGAGCAATGGTTTGGCTCTCTCTCAGGCGGAGGGCGCATTCGCCACCGGGTTCTCGATCATCCAAGGCCAAACGAATTTGGGCGCGGGCGGCCTCGCTTTTGATCCTCAGTTTGTCAATCCGGCGGCCGGTAATTTCAATCTGGAGCCATACTCGCCAGCCATCGGCGCGGGCTCACTCGCTGCCGCATCCGGGATCGTGACCGACCTCAGTTTCCAGCCACGCGTGGCGGCGTGGGGGCTTGACGTGGGCGCATACGAAAGCAGTTCTGGTCCTCGATCAAACCCGGTGGAAATATCTGTTTCGCCTGCCGGTCAATCCGCCTGCTCCGAACACTCGGATGCTGTTTTCACTTATACCGCCGCGACGAATCTTTCATTCGCGTGGGAGGTCTATCCCGCGTATGGATGGCAAGCCATCCAGCCCAACCCGAACGGCGTGGCGGGTGACTTTGGCGAGACTTATTATACGACCATCGTCACGAATGGCGCTTGGGTGACCTCCACTTTGACGGTCGCGAACATCGTGCCGCTCATGAATGGATTCCAGTATTCAATCACCGACGGCGACGATTTCACCTCGACCCCGGCCGTTTTGGCGGTGGAAGTGCCTGGCCCGATTTACGTCAATGCCGCCGCTTCGGCGGGCGGGGATGGCCGCACTTGGAGCAGCGCGCTCAATAATCTGCCGGATGCGATCAATACGGTGGACGCCTGTGACCACCAAATCTGGGTGGCGGCAGGAACGTATTATCCAGGATCGAACGGCCCGAACAGCAGTTTTGTCATTCCGTCAATGGCTGGGGGATTGCAGATTTATGGCGGCTTCGCGGGTAATGAATATTATCTTTCGCAACGCAACTGGCAAACCAATGTGACCCTCTTGAGTGGCGCTCTTGGAAACAATTCGGCCGTGGTCACCCTCAACGGCTCCTCTGGGTTGATCGACACCAATACCGTGCTCGATGGATTCACGATTACGTCCGGCCAGAGCGGCATCACGATGGCGCTGGCCAGTCCGCTCATTGCGCATTGCATCATCGCGTCCAATACGGCGGGCGGCGTGGTGGTTTCGGATGGCAGCCCGGTATTTCAACAGGATCAATTCGTCGAGAATGTCGGTATCTCCGGTGGCGGACTAAGCGTGATCAGCAACACCCTTCCGTGCGCGCCTTTGCTGGAAGAGTGTGTGTTTCGCGGCAACAGCGCGGTGGCAGGCGGCGCTATTTACAGCTCGAACACGGTTGCGACTCTGCTGAACTGCCTGGTCAGCGGCAACATGGCGGTGCAAGCGGGCGGCGGCATCGAGGTCGCCAATGGGAGCGCGTCCATCATCAATTCGACCGTCACTGGCAACGCAACCCTGGCCCCTGACGGCGGCGGTTTGAATTCTTCAAGCGGAGCGCTCACTGCTGTCAATTGTATTTGTTGGAATAATGGCGCATCTGGCTCCAATTTGGAAACGGCGCAGATATCCAGTTCGGCATCCGTGGCCACCTCGTGCGTGCAAGGACTGAATGTTTACTCGGGACATGGCAACATCCGCTATGACCCGATCTTTGTCGCGACGATTCTCCCCGCGCAGGCGCCTACCGTCGCCGGAGACTTTCACCTCCAATCTTCGTCCCCCGCCATCTTTGCCGGAAACCCAGCGGTTGCAGCCCCTCTTGGCATCGATCTGGATGGCAACCAGCGTATTAGTGGCGCTTTAGTGGACATGGGGGCGTATGAAGAACTCCCGGGCGGGAGCGCAGCCCTGAAGGTGTCCAGTTTGCTCGCATCGATCAATGGGTTCATCGGCAATTTTCTGGTTCTCAACGCCAGTGCCACAGGCGCGGGCCTGAGCTATCAGTGGCAAATCAACCTGAACGGCCAGGGGTGGGTGAATTTGACGGAGGGGAACGGTTACAGCGGGACCGCCACCGCAACACTCACGATCGCCGGGGTCTCCAATGGGCTTTCCGGCGCGTTGTTTCGCGTGGTGGTTACGGACCAAACCGGAGCCAGTTCCCCATCAGCGCCCGCCGCGCTGTCCGTTCATCCTTTGATCTGGTATGTGAATGCCGCCGCGCCCGCCAACGGCAACGGCCAATCTTGGGCGACCGCTTTCCAAACCCTGTCACAAGCGGTGAGTAATCTGGTGCCTGGGCCCACCAACCTGCAGATTTGGGTCGCGTCCGGCAGCTATTATGTTTCCGATTCAGGCAACACCAACGGGTCGCTGGTGCTGCCTGACAATCTGGCCCTTCGCGGCGGATTCAATGGCACGGAAACGAATTTGGCCCAGCGCAATTGGGCGGTCAATCCAACCGTCCTCGAGGGCGTGTTGCCTGGAAGTGGAAAGAGCGCCATCCTCCTATCAACATCGGGCCTCACCAACGCGTTGCTCGACGGTTTCATATTGCGGGATGCCTCGACCGGCGTGACCAACACTGGCAGTGCGTTGGCGGTGATGAATTGTGTCTTTTCGAATCTTGTTTTCGCGGCGAACTTCAACAATGCGGGCGGCTCGTTTTCTAATTGCGCGTTTACCGCCAATAGCCAATCGCTGCAAATTGCTGGCGGTAGCCCGGCCATCACAGCTTGTTCGTTTACCAACCATAGCGGGCTGGTTATTGACATTCTCAACGGCAGCCCCGCGCTGGCCAATTGCGTCTTCAGCAACAACCCCGGCATCTCCGTCTATAACGGCAATGGCGGCGCAGCCTCGGTGACGGCTTGCCTGTTTACCCAGGACGGGATCGGCGCTTATAATGACGGGGGCAGCACGCCAGTCTTCGAGGGCTGCACCTTTAGCAGCAACACCCACGGGATTTACAACAATCAGGCCACCGGCGAGGGGGTCACTGTCCAGGACAGTGCGTTCCTGGCCAATCACGACAGCGCCATTTACAACGACGGCAGTGAAGTATCCATAGTCCGAAGCATCTTCCGGGGCAATAGCTCTCAGTACTTTGGCGCGGCGCTTTACACAACGGGCAGCGCCTCGGTTTACGAATGTTTGTTTAGCGGAAATTACGCCACCCAAGGCGGCGGGGCGATATACCTGGGATCGGGTTTCGGTGGCCTCGGTCTTCAGAATTGCACGATCGTGAACAATGGCTCGACTGGTCTTGGCGCCGGTTTCCTGGGCAATTGCCCGCCAACCGATTTTTTCGCCGAAAATTCAATTTTCTGGGGCAATTACTCGGGCCAGGCGGGTAATTCCGTGGATGCACAAATATGGATCCCGCCTTACTCCGCCAACGTCTATCCCGACCACGACGATATCCAGGGATTGGATTTGGTGAACTGGGGCAGCCTCAACCCGCTTAACGTGGACCCCGTCTTTGTCCAACCCGCACCCGGCGGCGGCCTTTCCGCCCCATCCGTAGCAGGTGATTATCATCTTGGCAGCGACTCTCCGGTTATCGGCGTCGGCAATGGAGGGGCCACCTTGGGTGCGTATCCCTTTGTGGGCACGACGACTCCTGACATTCTCACCCTCGGCGGACCTTCGCCACTTACTTACTATCCCGGGGTTGCGGCGCACAATGTCCTGACGGTTACTCCAGCCAGCACAAATCTGTCCTACCAATGGTATGGCGATTTCAATGATGGAAACGGTTTCGTGCCGCTGTCGGATGGGACGAACTTCCAGGGCGTGACGAACTTTACGTTGCAAATTCTTAACGGTTCCAGCCTGGGGAGCAAGGTGCAGTATGTGGTGATAATCAGCGACGCCACAGGGCACGGCGAAATCTCTTCCCAGCCAGTGACCGTGACCGTTAATCCCTCACAGTGGTATGTCAACGCCGCTGCCCCGGCGGGTGGCAATGGATTGTCCTGGGCCACGGCCTTCAACGACTTGAATACCGCGCTGAATAATCCTCAGCTCACCCCGGGCGGTTCGCAAATCTGGGTGGCCGCAGGAACCTACTCCGATTCCCCATTCTTGTTGACAAACGGTGTGGCCCTGATCGGCGGATTTGTCGGTATTGAGACGGACCCGTCGCAGCGAAATGTGGCGGCCAATCCAACCGTATTGAGCGGTGGCGGCGGCTATACGCTCAATTCCTGGGGATCGCCGGTGGATGGTTTGGTCATAAGTAATGCGTCGGGCAGCGGCCTCAGTTACGGGCAGACGGGCGCCGCGACGGTAGCCAATTGCGCTTTTATCGTCGGCCCGAATGCCTTTGGCCTGATCGCCGGCGACTCGATGGTTGTCTCGAATTGCCAATTCGCGGGCGGTTATGCCGGGCTGCAGATTGACAGTTACGGAGAGGTGGTCAACTGCGCTTTCTCCAATTATGGGAACGAAGGTTTGTCGTGCTACAGGTCAAATGTCGTCGAGAATTGCAGCTTCAACGGAACCACTGCCGCAATTGACCCCCAGCCGATCGGAAGCCTCGCGGCGGGAACTGATGGCAATCTGTACGGCCTGGGCAATTCCTCCCTGTTTTTCCGCATGAGCACCAACGGCACAATGACGCCGGTCTATTCTGGAAATACCGTGAGCGAGGTCAACCGTCCTTATCTGACCAGTCCGTTGGCTGTCGGAAGCGATGGCAGTTTTTATGGGGTCGCCTACGTGAACAACGCGCAAGCCGCCGTCCGCATCACTTCCAACGGCGTCCCGAGTGTGCTTGGGCCACAGACCGTGACCGGCTTGCAGATAGCTGCCCCGATGGTCCAAGCCAGCAACGGCAGTTTTTACGGCGCAGCCAGAACTTCGCTCTTCGAGGCGAATTCCAACGGAGTGATCGTTATCGCTTCATTACTAAGCCTCGGCGCCGGCGAGCTTACGGAAGGGGGCTTGGTGCAGGGAGGCGACGGCAATTTCTATGGCACGGGAGATTCCTTTGGCGGCGGCGGGGCTGATTGCATCTACCGGTTAACGCCCGGCGGCGCTTTGTCTTCGATCCACCAACTTCAGTCGGGGACTGACGGAGCCAGCCCGTGGGGCACACTCGCGAGCGGAGCCGATGGTAATTTGTATGGCGTGGCCTACGACGGCGGGACCAGCTACGAAGGCACGATTTTCCGCGTTTCGCTTGCGGGAAATTTCACCGCGATTTATTCGTTCACTGGCGGTTCCGATGGTGAGTATCCAAACAGCCTGAGGACCGGGCCGGATGGCGCGTTTTATGGACTGACAGCGGGGGGAAACGGCACGATCTTCCGTGTCACGACGAATGGCGTCCTGACCACCTTGCACACGTTCGGAAGCATGGGAACCAATTCCGCGGGCTTCTTCATCGACGGCGAAACCCCAACCGGCGGGCTGACCCTCGGCGCTGATGGCGTCTTTTATGGTGCGACACAATATGGCGGCCCCAACAACGTCGGCATCATCTTCAGCGTGACGACTTCCGGTCAGTTTACCATTTTGACTTCGTTGTCGAGCGGCTCAGGATCGGTAGCCGGCATCGAAGACTACGGTCAAAACACTTTCAACCAGTGCCAAATCTCGAACAATACCTACGGTTTCTACCTGAACCTCAACGGAACGGCCGATCAAATGGTCGGTTGCACCATATCTGGTAACATCGCGGGGGGTATTACTGGTTACTCGCAGAGTGGGTCTTTGCTGGTGGATCGTTCGGTTGTAAGTGGAAATAACGGGCCTGCTATTACGTTAAGTGGTCCACTGAATTTGAATCTCAGCGACAGTCTTGTTTCGGGCAATGGTGGCGGATTGCAGGCTGGGGCGATCGACGGCATTTCAAACAACGTTTCAATAATTAATTGCACCATCACCGGCAATAGCTCAACCGGATCTGCTGGCGGACTGGCCAATCTGGGCGGAACCCTCGAAGTTTCCAACTCGATCTTCTGGAATAATCTCGGGGCCAACGGTTACACGGCATCCGACCAGATTGCCACCAACTCCGCCAACGGGTACGGTTATGATTCTATTCAAGGGCTTGCTGGAAGCCAGGATCCAATATTCGTGCAGCAGGTCAGCGCTGGACTCGCGCCGACAACGGCGGGCAACTACCACTTGTCATCGTTGTCACCGCTGCTTGGCGCCGGTCAGCCTTCGGCCGCCGTCGATTTGACTGACTTGGACGGCAACCCGCGCCTCGTCAATGGGACAATTGACATGGGAGCGTACGAATTCCAAGGAGCGCCATCGGCTTTGGCGATTGTCCAGCCTCCCACCAATACCGCCGTGGTGCGCGGCCAGACGTGTTCCTTGAGTATCACTGTTCACGGGCCGGGGGCGACTTACCAATGGTATTTCAACGGCAACGCTATTGCGAATGCGACGAATGCCTTGTTAAGCATTACTAACGCCAGTTACGCCGAGAGTGGGCCGTACCAAGTCGAGGTTGCGGGCACCTATACTACCGTCCCGGCGATCGTCACTGTTTACGATCCCAATTTCCAACCTCCGGCCAGCACCCAGGTTTTGTTGGGCCAAACCATTAACCTGAATGTAACCGTAACGGGCCCGCCGCCCAGTTACCAATGGCTCTTCAATGGAAGCGCACTGCCGAACGCCACCAATGCGTCCCTCTCCATCCCCAACGCCACTTGCGCCGAGGCCGGACAGTACCAAGTCGCCATTTCCAATCTCTACACCAATCTCTACACAACTGTTCCGGCGACAGTCACCGTGATTGATACGAATTTGCCGGTTTTCGCCACCAACCTCAGCACCGCTCCCAGCACGGTGCGTGTCTTTTCCAATTTGACGTTGAACGTTGTCATGGCGTCCGATTGCAATGTCGAAAACTACCAGTGGTATTTTGGCCACAATGTCTTGCCGGGCCAAAATGCCGCCACCTTGACGATCACCAACGTCTTGACTGGAAACGCAGGCTCTTACTCGGTGGTCGTCTCTAATACCAACGGGTCCATTACCAGCCAGACCGCGGTGGTCATCGTGCAAACAGTTCCTCCGAGCATCACCGCTCTTGGCGTGCAACTCGGGGCCGGGTTTCATGTGCATATTACGGGCATAACCAACACGACCTGTTTTGTCCTCGCCTCGACCAATTTGAGGACGTGGACGAATATCGGCCAAGCCGTGGCCGCCGGGGCGGGCGTCTTTGATTTTTACGATACGAACTACCTGGCTTATCCGCGCCGGTTTTATGCAGTGCAGGAGCCGTCCTACAGTCCGATCACCCCCGTCATTACCGGCCTCGTGTTCCCCCCGTACAATGTGCAGTTTTACAACGAAGGTTATGGGCGGACGGTTTACGTAAACTTTACCGGAACCGGGACGAGATACGAGTTGGATACCTCCAGCGATCTGATCCATTGAATAATGCCTATGCCTCCATCACTCAAACCTCGCCTGGCGTCTGGCAATGCGCCACCAGCGTGAGCAAGAACCAGCCAATCGTTTACTGGCGGGTGCGAATCCCGTAAATAGGTTTGATATAATCACGAAAGGGCGCGCCCTGAGAATTCCGCGCTCAAGAGAGCGCGGCCCGTGCACTTGAGAAAGAGCGTGCATAGGAGGGTGGAAGTCCCTCTGTGGCGGAGCTTTCCGCCACGAGTTGAAGGTAACTGCGTTCTGGCGACAGGGCGTGGAGAGCAACTGGAAACGAAAGGATAGTCCGTAGAACTGACGGGCGCTGGACGCCCGCGAGACAAACTCGATTCGGCCTGATGCGACTGATGAGACTGCGAGTAATGAGCGAAGTCCGAAGAACCGCCGGGAGCAATCCAATGCGAACCGGAGGCCAAGCC
>Ga0075522_10000570_pt1 | contig 27111 bp, 21 predicted proteins | sample NGEPerA_FD_74796 | JGI IMG/M metagenome (GOLD analysis project Ga0075522, IMG submission 74796) | Arctic peat soil microbial communities from the Barrow Environmental Observatory site, Barrow, Alaska, USA - NGEE PermafrostL2-A | ecosystem: Environmental > Terrestrial > Soil > Wetlands > Peat ...
AGAACGTGAAGGTGGCGCTGTCCGGCGACGGCGGCGACGAGAGCTTTGGCGGGTACCGGCGCTACCGGATGCATGTGATGGAAGAGCGGATTCGCTCGGTGCTGCCGTTGCGCGTGCGCGGCCCGACGTTCGGGCTGTTGGGACGCGCGTATCCCAAGCTCGATTGGGCGCCGCGCATGTTTCGCGCCAAGACGACGTTCGAGGCGATGGGTCGCAACTCGGTCGAAGCGTACTTCCATTCCATGTCGATCCTGGCGGCGCCGCTGCGCCAGCGCCTGTTCAGCGCCCGCCTGCGCGGCGAGCTCGCGGGATACCGCGCGCAGGATGTGTTCGACCGGCACGCGGCGCGTGCGGGCACCGACGATCCGCTGGCGTTGATCCAGTATCTCGATCTGAAGACGTATCTCGTCGGCGACATCAACACCAAGGTCGATCGCGCCAGCATGGCGCATTCGCTGGAGGTGCGCGAGCCGCTGATGGACCACCCGATGATCGAATGGCTGGCGACATTGCCATCGTCGCTCAAGCTGCGCTCGGGCGAGACCAAGTTCCTGCTGAAGAAGGCGATGGAGCCGTACCTGCCGCATGACGTGCTGTACCGGCCGAAGATGGGTTTTGCGGTACCGCTCGCGCGCTGGTTTCGCGAGCCGCTGCGCGAGCGGATGCGCACCGCGGTGCTCGGCCCGCGTCTTGCCGAAACCGGCATGTTCGACGCCGGTACGCTGCGCCACCTGGTGGACGCGCATCAAAGCGGTGCGCGTGACTACAGCGCGCCGTTGTGGACGTTGCTGATGTTCGAAGCCTTCCTGCGCAACACGATGGAGTCGTCGGACGCTCCGCGCGAACTCGCGATTGCATCATGAGCCTGCGTATCCTGCATGTGCTCGACCACTCGTTGCCGTTGCACAGTGGCTACGTGTTTCGCACGATCGCGATCCTGCGCGAGCAAAAGGCGCTGGGCTGGGAGACGTTTCATCTCACCACGCCACGGCAGGGCGCGACGGAAGTTGCCGAGGAAACAATCGACGGCTGGCATTTTTATCGTACACCGCTGCGACGTCGTCGGATGGATGCACTTCCGGGTGTATCGGAAATCCGTGAGATGCTGGCGACCGCGAAGCGCATCGGTGAATTAATCGACGCGCTGCGACCCGATATCGTGCATGCGCATTCGCCCGTACTCAACGCGTTGCCGGCGATGTGGGCGACCCGGCGGCGTCACATACCAGTGGTCTACGAATTGCGCGCGTTGTGGGAGGACGCCGCGGTGGATCACGGCAGCACGCACGAAGGCAGCGTGCGCTATCGCGTGACGCGCTGGCTGGAGACGCGGGCGCTGCGCAATGCCAGTGCCATCACCACCATTTGCGAAGGCCTGCGGCGCGAGATCGCCGGCCGCGGAATCCCTCCCGAGCGCATTACGGTTATTCCCAACGCGGTCGATCCGACATTGTTCACCACGGACACGGCACCGGACGCCGAATTGCGAACGAACCTCGGCCTCGACGGCGCCACGGTATTGGGATTCGTCGGCTCCTTTTACGCGTACGAGGGGATCGACCTGCTCATCGAAGCGCTTGCGCGATTGCTTCCGGCGCACGCTGGGCTAAAGGCACTCCTGGTGGGTGGCGGATCGCACGAGCCCGTGCTACGCCAGCGAGTGAAGGAACTTGGCGTCGGCGATCGCGTCATTTTCGCCGGGCGTGTGCCGAACGCGGAAGTGCAACGATATTACGACCTGATCGACGTGCTGGTGTACGCGCGCCGATCGATGCGCCTGACCGAGCTTGTCACACCACTGAAGCCCCTCGAGGCGATGGCGCAGGGAAGAATGCTCGTCGCGTCGGATGTTGGTGGACACCGCGAACTGATCCGCGATGGTGAGACCGGCTTCCTGTTTCCCGCCGGCGATGTTGCGGCACTCGCTGTCACGATTGAGCGCGTGCTGGCGGCCAGGGCCGCGTGGCCGGCAATGCGTGCGCGCGCGCGCTGGTTCGTCGAGGAGGAGCGCACCTGGCAGCGCAGCGTTTCGGGTTACAGGGTCGCGTATGGCAGGTTGAACAGCCAAGCTGCTGCCTGAATTCCATGAATATCCTGCTTCTCTGCCACAGCTTTCCGTTTCCGCCGACGAGCGGCGACAAGATTCGCTCGTACAACATCATCCAGCACCTCGCGGTCGAGCACCAGGTGACGGTAGCGACGCTTGTTCGCACGCCACAGCAGCAAGCATTGGCAGCCGCCGAGACGAAAAACGTCCATCTTATTGTCGGTCATGTCAACGACGCAGTCCAATCCGCACGCATGTTTGTCCGACTGCCGACGACGACACCATCATCCTTCGGATATTTCTACTCTGCAGAGCTGCAAGCGTCGGTGATCAGTCTACTGAACCGTGAGCGCTTCGACCTGATCGTTGTCCACTGCTCGTCCGTCGCGTGCTATGTCGAACAGGTCACCGACACGCCAAAAATCCTGGACTTTGCGGACATGGATTCGCAAAAATGGCTCGACTACGGTCGGCACCGGCGCTTTCCGCTGTCGCTGGGTTATTGGCTTGAGGGCATGAAACTGGTACGCGAGGAGAGGCGGCAGGCGGGACGATTCGACACCTGCACGGTCGTGACTCCTGCCGAGCTGGAATCGTTGAACGCGCTCGGCGCGCATTGCCTCACCGATTGGTTTCCCAACGGTGTCGACTGCCAATACTTCGCCCCGGGCACTGGCACCCACGATCGCAACATGATCGTGTTCGTGGGCAAGATGAATTACTTTCCCAACGAGCAATGCATGATTGCGTTTTGCCGCGACACGTTGCCGGTGATTCGCGTCGAGGTGCCGGATGCGCGACTGGTCATTGTCGGCAGCAATCCGTCCAGGGCCGTGCGTGCGTTGGCAAGACAGCAGGGAGTCAGCGTTACCGGGGCTGTCGATGACGTTAGGCCCTACCTTCATCGTGCAACAGTCGCGGTGGCGCCGCTCGAGCTCGCGCGGGGAACGCAGAACAAGGTGCTGGAAGCCATGGCAGCAGGCGTTCCCGTGGTTGCCTCGACGCTGGCCGCGCGTGGCGTCGATGCCGTTGCCGGCGAACACCTGCTGGTTGCCGGGAATCCGGTTGAATTTGCGAGCGCGGTCGTCAGCATCCTGCGGGACGACCGCCTGCGTGCGAACCTCGCGGCACGCGGACGTGACCGCATGCTGACGCACCACACTTGGGCCCACGCCATGCGTCGATTCGACGAGGTCGTGTCGAGAACGCTGGAAACTCGGCTCGCGCTCGCGCGCGGCGACACGCGTCCGGCCGCCGGCACTGCGGCTGTTACCCGAGCCACGCGCGATCACGCGGATGTCGGCGCAGTCGGGCCGCGATGAGTTCGTCATCCCGCAACGCACGGCGTCGATCGGCGCCGCCGCCGCACCGTCCCGTACGTTTGCTGACGCTGACGACGCTGTTTCCGAATAGCGTGCAGGGCCGGCACGGGATCTTCATCGCCACCCGGTTACGTCGGCTTTGCGACACCGGCCGCGTGACAAGTACCGTGATCGCCGCCATTCCACGCTTTCCGGGTGCCTATCGCCATTGGATCGGCGTACCCGATTTCGAGGAAATCAATGGTTTTAGCGTGTTTCACCCACGCTACTCAAATATCCCGGGCATCGGCATGCGCATGCAACCACGCGCATTGGCAAATAGCCTGCTCGGCGAGTTGCGTCGGCGTAGCCTCGATCGCGACGCGTTTGATGTCGTTGACGCCCATTATTGCTATCCCGATGGCGTGGCGGCGGCACGCGTCGCGAGTGCATTGAAACTTCCGCTGATAATCAGCGCCAGGGGCAGTGACATCAACAGGATCGGTGAAATCGGATTCGCGAGGCGGTCCATGATCTCCGCAGCCCAGTCATCGAACGCAATGATCGCCGTATCGCGGGCTCTTGCGGACAGGATGGGCATGCTTGGCATGTCGCCGGAAAAGATCCGTGTGCTGCGAAATGGCGTTGACACGGACTTTTTCAGTCCGATTCCGCGGCTGGAGGCGCGCAGGCTCCTGGACCTGGATGAATCCACTCCGCTCGTTCTCGCCGTGGGTAACCTGGTGCCAGAGAAGGGGCTCGATTTGTTGATTCGCGCCATGGCCTCGCTCCCGGCTGCGCGATTACTGATCGTCGGGGAAGGTCCATTGCTCGCGCAGTTGCGCGCGCTGGCGGATGCGGTCGCCCCGGGGAGGGTTCACTTTCGAGGGAGCATGCTACAGTCGGAATTGCGCATCGCGTATGCCGCAGCGGATGTTCTCGGACTGCCGTCCCTTCGCGAGGGCTGGCCAAACGTTGTGCTCGAGGCGATGGCTTGTGGCACGCCGGTTGCGGCGTCCCGCGTCGGCGGCGTGCCGGAAATCCTCCAACCCGGAAGTCCGGGGATAGTGCTTGCCGATCGCTCGGTTGAGGTGTGGTCGAAAGGCATAGGAACGCTCATCGGGTCGGGATATGCGCAAGACCTGGTACGTCGTTACGCGACCCGGTTTGGATGGGACGAGGTCATCACCGAGCAATGCGCGCTGTATGAAAGCGTCGCAGGCGCGCGACATGCCCATTGATGGGAATTCGGCGGCCCGCACAGCAGAGGTTTCATTGTCATTACTTCCCGTCCCATTCGCAGGATTGTGCGACATCGCGTCTGCCGGCGTCGATCTTCGCATAGACACGCATTCGGCGCAGGGTCGCGGCTCCGTTCAACGTGCGAGACGCGGGCAAGCCGGCGCGCTGGTGTTCGGACGCCTGCTGCTGCGTGGCGCATCCTCGGAAGCGCGTCTCGCGCAAGCCGCGGAGGCACTGCTGTCGCGCTGGCTCGGAGAGGGAGACCGGGTACTCGAATCGATCTCGGGCGAATACCTTGTCGTGCTGTGGGACTCGGCAACAGGTCGCGCGCTGCTTGCGGTCGACCGCTTCTCGACCTATCCACTGTTTTGGGTCGAGCATGCAGGCACGCTGGGATTCTCGGCGCGCCCCGAGCAGGCCGCCACACTGGCGGGGCTGCCCTTGGCCATCGATTGGCAGGCGGTTTTTGCCTACACCTATTTCCACATGATTCCGGCGCCACTCAGCATCTATGCAGGTGTTCGCCGCCTCGACCTCGGAGAGGCGTTGCACATCGAGGGTGGACGCGTTGAGGTTCACCGCTACTGGACGCCGGTTTTCGAGGAGCAGCACTCCTTTGATTTCGGCGTTGAACGTGCTGCGTTTCTCGGCGCGCTGCGCGAAGGCGTGGCCGAATGCACGGCCGGACTGTCGCGCGATGAGGTTGGCTGCTTTCTTTCCGGAGGTACCGATAGCTCGACGATTGCCGGACTGGTTACGCAACAATATAAGGCACCGGCGCGAACCTTTTCCATCGGCTTCGATGTCAGCGGCTACGACGAGTCGATGTACTCGCGCCTTGCTGCCAAGCACTTTGGCACTGAGCATACGGAATACTTTGTCACCCCCGACGATGTTTACGCGGGTGTCGAGGCGGTCGCGACCCAATACGAGCAGCCGTTCGGTAATTCGTCGGCGCTTCCCACTTTTTTGTGCGCGCGCCTCGCCCACGATGCGGGCATCACGCGGATGCTCGGCGGCGACGGTGGCGACGAGCTCTATGGCGGCAACGAGCGCTATGCCAAGCAGGCGGTGTTCGCCGCCTATCAAAGCGTTCCTGCCGCATTGCGCAACGGCTTTCTCGAACCGCTGATGTTCGGGCCGTTGAAGAACGTCAGTGCGAAACTGGTCGCCAAGGGTCGCAGCTACATCGAACAGGCCAACGAACCCCTGCCCGACCGCATGCAGAGTCGCTATAACCTGCTCAACCAGCTTGGCGCGGACGAGGTATTCACGCCTGCGCTACTCGATCGCGTGCGACGAGACCAACCGCTTGCACTCGAGCGCGAAGTCTGGGGGCGAGCGCGCGCCACGCAGTTGCCCATGAGCCAGATCAACCAGTTGCTCGCCTGGGACTTCAAATTCACCCTGGCCGACAGCGACCTGCCCAAGGTCACGCGGATGTGCCAGGCCGCTGGCGTCGAGGTGTCATTTCCAATGATCACGCAGGCACTGGTCGAGCATTCACTGCGTTTGCGTCCGGGCGAAAAGCTCAAGGGGCGCAAGCTCCGGTACTTTTTCAAAGAGTCGTTGCGGGGATTCCTGCCCGACGAGATCATCGCCAAGCAGAAGCACGGCTTCGGCTTGCCGTTCGGAGACTGGCTGTTGCAGCACGACAAGCTCCGCACAGTGGCCGACGATGCACTGCGCTCGCTCGCGGCGCGCGGCGTGATCCGGCCGGAATTCCTGAAGGGTTTGCTTGCGCAGCTTGAGTCCGGCCATGCTGGTTACTACGGAACAATGGTCTGGGTCCTGATGATCCTGGAACTCTGGTTGCGCGCCTCGCCACTGGCCGATTCCCGCCTGGACCCATCGTGATTCTGCGCGCGCTGACGTCATTGGCCGCGCCGGCCGGCGCGCGCAGCAAACTGTCGGTCTTCTACTTTCATCGGACGCTGGCAACACCCGACCCGTTGTTGCGCGGCGAGCCCGACGCGAGAATGTTCGACAACATCCTCGGCTGGATCGGCGCCCAGTTCCGCGTGCTCGATCCGCTCGAGGCTTGCGAGCGCCTGTATTCCGGAACGCTACCCGCGCGGCCCGCGATCATCAGCTTCGATGACGGCTACCACGACAATTTCACGGTGGCACTGCCCATCCTGCAGCGTCACCGGATGCGGGCCGCGTTCTTTGTTGCTAGCCGATTCGTCGATGGCGGCATGATGTTCAATGACCGCGTCATTGAGACGGTGAGACGGTGCCCGGATGGCGCGTTGCAAGTGCCGATGTTTGCGCAATCCGATCCACAGGGCTTGCCGCTGCGCAATGACACCGAGCGTCGCGGTGCGATCGAGCGCATCCTGGGCGGCGTCAAGCATCTGCCGCTGGCCGAACGCGAGCGGCGTGTCGTCGAACTGGAGCGCGAAGTCGGCACGACACCCATGTTACCGATGATGATGAGCGCCGAGCAGGTGAAAGCCTTGCACGACGCTGGCATGCGGGTTGGCGGACATACGCGGACGCACCCGATCCTGTGCGCGCTCGGCGATGCCGACGCGTACGGCGAGATCGCTGGAGGGCTCGAGGATCTCGCCGCGATCACCGGTGAGCGGCCGACATTGTTCGCCTACCCAAACGGCAGGCGTGGCAAGGATTTCGATTCGCGTCACGTCGCGATGGTGCAGAGGGCCGGTTGCGCTTATGCGTTCACGACCGAGCCGGGCGCTGCGGCAAGCGACAGCGCGCGCTTCGAACTGCCGCGATTCACGCCTTGGGATCGCTCGAGGGTGCGCTTTGGATTACGCGCCTGGCGAAATGTGGGACGGCAGGCACGCGTCCCTGCAGCATCGCGCGGAAACTGATGCCAGTCTCGGACCGAAAACCAGCTTCCTGCGAAGTGCCGCGCTGATCATCGAAATACGCCGATGAAGGCGATCAGGCGACGTTGATCTCAATGCAATATTGTTCACTCACCGGAGTCATTCGATGCCAACCAACTCCAATCGTGACTCCGATCCGCGGGACTGGGATGCCAATGCGCACTACCGGGATACCGTCGTCGCTGCCGACTACGACGTCGCACGGTTCTCCAGCGTGGCCGGACGGGTCTTCAACAAGTGGGAACGCCAACTGATCGCGAAGGCGTTTGCAAGCATTCCGGCGGGCGGACGGATCGCGGATATTCCCTGCGGGACCGGGCGGCTCGCGGAGCCACTGCTCGCAACAGGGTACCGGGTACATGGCATTGACATATCGGCGCAGATGCTCGATGTCGCCAAGCGGCGGCTGTCCGGGTTCAAGGATGCGTTTACCATCGAAGTCGCTGACGCAAAAAAAATGTCGAAGCCGGACACGTTATTCGACGGAGTGCTGTGCGCACGTGTATTGATGCACTTCGCGCTTGACGAACAGATCGAGTTCCTTCGGGGTGCGGCTCGCCTCACCTCAGGAATCGTCGTCATCAATCATTCCTACAGCTCGCCCTATCAGCGCTTTCGGCGCGGCGTCAAACGGGCACTCGGTCACCAGGCACCTGCGCGTCATCCGGTCGGTGGCGAAGAAATCGCCTGTTTGCTCGCCGGCGCCGGCTTGCGAGAGTTGCGACGGTACCGATTGAATCCGATCGTCAGTGAAGCTGTGTATCTCGTTGCCGAACCGATGACCGCGAGGTACCATGTGTAGATGACAGCCGGATTACGGTACGATGAACTTGCGGGCCTTTCATGCCCGAAGTGTGAGGCCCGCGATTCATGGAAACTCGTCGGTAGGGTTACTAACCGGCTCAATTCCAAGACCGCATTCGCGTCATGCGAGCGTTGTGGCGAGCGGATTTTCGTCAAGAAGTTGTTGCCTTCAATGGGCGAGAGCGCAGAGGCTTGTGCTGCACAGGAATTCGCGACCGCAACCTGGTTGGACCGGGCCTTTCGCGACAAAACGGCCATCGGTGTCGTGCATCCGTTGGCGCGCTTGAGCGCAGTGATCGCTTTCGAGTTTATCGACGGCAGAACCGTATCCGAAATCCTGCGGTCAGGGACCTTTGCAGAACAGCAATTGGCGATGATGGCGGCGGGTTCCTGGTTTGCTCACTTTCATGAATCGAGCGCCGAAGTTTCTGGATCCGGCGATTTCATTGACAAGTTCGGTGTGATCGCTAATCGCTGTGCCGCAGATTCTCACCTGCCCGCAATAGCAGATGTCGCGCTGGCGTATTTACGTGACGGTGCAACCCGTAAGCTGGCAGATCGTGCTTTAAGTATGGCTCGCGTCCATGGGGACGCAAAGCCCGACAATTTCATTCTTGCGGGCGACCGCCTGTTGGCGATTGATGTCGACGGGCGGTTCAGCAACATTGGCGAGATGGATCTTGCGCAATTCCTGGTTCAGTCAAGTATCGCGCAATCCAACCTCATCGGGTTCCTCGACGACGGAATCGCGCAAATTCTCGAATTTTCCTTCCTTCAAGGGTATGAGCGATTTCGAGCAGCGGATCGGGAAGCCCTTGCATGGATGACAATCTATTTCTGGCTTAGCTTCTGGATGAGCGCGCGAGAACGCGGCCGGCTTCAGAGCCTGCGCCTGAATGCTTTGTTCAACCAGCGCCTCGACGTATGCTTGAGAAGTATCGACGTGAGTCTCAGTTTGAGACCTCCCGATCTGGCGTTACCGGAAGAAAGCCCGGTTGGCAGCAGGCCAACCAATGCCCGTTTGAGACACTGACTGGAACGCGCATTTGCGCAAGTTAAAGCTTGGCAGTTCGACGCCGATGCCGAAAACTTCCTCGTACCGTTCAGCGAGGCTGCCCGCGACATTGGCGCCGCGGGCGCCGATCCAAAATTTGTCCTGGCCAGCGGGGATCAATCGATGCAGATTGACGAATCTGCCCCGCTTGCCCTGAGCGTCGCGGAATATAGTCATCGATCGACACTTGGAAATGTCCGCGCGGCGCTTCCGGCAGTTGCGGTAGGTAATGCGAGCTCAGCAGTGCGCAAACCCGCGACTGCATCGGAATGGGAATGGTCGCGTCGAGGTGCCTGGTCCACGATCCGGGCCAATGCCAATGCTGTAATCGCCAAGTAATAGACCATATCCCAGTTACCGATATTGACGAATGCCCCGCCTACGCAGAGGCCTATGATGCTGACCTGGATCATTCGTGCAAGTAATGCTTGAGCGTGCCCGTCTTCGGAGTCCTGGGAATATTTGATAGCATGCCTGCACTGGAACCATGTATAGACGAGAATAAATACGAATAGCGCGAAACCAATCCAGCCGTGCTCACCGAGCGCCTGAAAGTAAATGCTATGCGACGAATGCACATTATTCGGCTCTGGAGCATACCGCGCGAAAACGTCCGGTGAGTAAAAATCGAATCCTCCTCCCGTAATCCTCTGACTGGCAATGTTGATTGCGGTCTTCCAGGTATTGATGCGGCCCATGGCCGAAGCGTCCTCTTGATACGTCTCGATCGTCTCCATCCGATCCCAATAACTCCCTGGCATGACCGATGCCAAGACGCCGAAGCTGATCGTGATGACAATACCGACGACGACTTTGTGCCGGCTCTTCAGCAGCAGGAAAATCGATATCGCCGCTATCCCGAGAAATGCACTTCTCGAGTGCGAACCGAAGATCGACGCCATGCACATGAATGCCGAGAACGCAATGAACAACTTCAACCAGCGCGCTTTTGCCTGCATGTAGAGCCAGTACATCATGGGCAGCATCATTACGAGGCCCACGGCAAGATGATTGTTGTCCCGGATCGCACTGTCTATCGGTCCCCACACGATGTACTGCCCGCCTCCGGTGATCGTGAATATGCCGCCCTTCAGGCCGTAGAAAGCGATGCTGCAGACACTGACCCACACCAATTGTTTGCATTTTCGCCAGTCGGTGACCAAGCACAGCGTGACAAGGCACATCAGGTGGATTTTGGCAACCGTTTCCAGCGACGGAATCGCCGAGTCGCGCTCGAGTGCGAATACGGTCGTGATCCCCATCCACGCAAGGTAGATCAGCATTGGTAAATAGCGTCGGATGCTGTCACCAATCATGCGCTCGCGGTTGAATAGCAGACCCAGAACCGTGAGGACTGCGAAGGCCATCGCCCACGGCAGGGAAAACGCGAACCCCCAAGTAAGCCGATGAGGGTTCGCGAGGCTGATTACTGCGAACACCAAAGCACCGATGAACGGGCGAACGATACTGACCGGCATGAATCCGATCAGTATCAAGGATAGGGCTATGTCACGCATTCGGTGTAGGCGTTGAGCAACGCTTGATTGGGATGGAAGGAGACCGCTCAACTTGGGGATAACTTGAACCGCCGAAGCTGATTACTGGATTCATGGTGTGAGGGCGCGCGAAACTACTTCTACGGCGAGGGCGCGCGAGAACGATGCATCGTCATGGAGGCGTTCGAGGTCTAGAACCTGATCGAGGCGCCATTCCCCTTTCATGATTCCACGCCATTTGGCGATCATCGTTCGAGAAGCACCCGTTGGTCTCATCTTTCGCCGAAGTGCGCTGATTGCCGGACGCGCGAACACGGGACGTTTGCTGGTAATCCATTCGTTCCATCGCGCACGTCGGTCGGGCCCTTCACTGAATCGAAATCCATACGCGGAGACGTGGCGCGCAATGCGTGGATGCAACTGGGCAATCAGGCGTGACTCGAACAGGCCGGCGTTCTTCCACACCAGCGGCAACATACTCGCGTCGCGCAGCAGGGTCAGGTCGATAAGTGGAGTGGCGAAATAGCCGCAACGAAGCGCTATGCTGTTGTTGAGCCCCATCCAGTGATGGCAACGAAACAACGGATAGATGAGTTCGATCTGCTCCCGCTCGAACGCGTGATCGAAAGCCATCTGCTCGCAATTGCCATACGACATTGATGGATCGTTGATGATCGAACGTGCGATTGAAGTCGCGAGGCCGACCTCGTAGCTTTCAAGCCCGCCCGCGCGTCGAAACACCGAAGCGTCAAAACCACGGTAAAACGCATGTACCAGATCGATGGCGTGAAAGCGGCCACCGGGCAAATGAAAAAAATTGCGGAAAATTTCCCCGCCCCCGCCGTTTAATGCGATGGCGCCCTCTGCGCTCTGCATTAACCGGGTGGCGCGGTCGGCGCCAGAATCGAGAACGCCGTCGTTGGACAAGCCGTCGAAAAACAATGCATTGCGCGTCAGCGTTTCAAGAGTTGCAGCGGGAAGTTGCGCGTTCATTGCATCTTTGTCGACCACTCGCAGAGGTAGAGATTCGGCTTGCGCAATCGACATTGCGATTGTCACATCTTGCGAGCCATCATTGCCATATACGAAGAGCTGTGGTCGCACCCCGGATGCGACAAGCCCGGCAACGATAAGGCGCGAATCGAACCCCCCCGAAAGCGCGGCGACCGATTTGCCTGGAAACGCCGTGGCGATTTCTGCAAAGACGGTACTCAAGTGCGATGCGATCGACTCGACCCCGTCGTTTATCGAAGTAAAGCGTCTGGCACCTGCACTGATCCCATCAGGAAAACGGCGCGTGATACATCTTTTTCCGAGGTCGAACGTACATCCGAGGGGAAGTTTCGATACTGATGGCGCCACCGTCTGATCCGAGTGAGTGGCGCCCAGCAGGACGTACTCGATCGCCGCGGCCTCGTGGATATTGGCGCTACCCGCATAGGCGCGCGTGGCCAACCAACTCGTGCTGTAGTAACGTTTGTCCTCGCTTGAATAGATGCGCAGAAAACCGGGGGAATCGTTGAACAGCCACGCTTTCCCTTCCTTGCACAGGAACATCGCGAAATTGCCGTGCAATTGGGTTTCGTCGATCCACGTTTGGTCGTCGATTTCGTCGAGCAAATGGCGCAGAGCCACCTTTCCAAAGGTTCCGCGATACCAGATCGGACCTATGCAGCAGGCACGGCCCGCGGCGGATTGCACTATGCAGTCGGTAACGGATGCCTGCGCCGCATTTGACCAACCATCAAGCATTCCCCCGGGCCAGTCGATTCTGTTGGTCCGGGTGAATCCCTGCTGCGTCATGGAACGTGCGGCACGTGACATACCAGATTCGTCGCCGTCGAGAGCAACTGTCAGCGCGTTTAGCATTGGCACAAATTTACATAGCACCAAGTGGTGCGGCATATAGGGATTGTAAGTTTATGATGTTTGACGAAGACGCGGTCCAAAATGTCGATCAATTGCTGCATTGTCGTCACTCACGTCGAGCGATTGTGCGCTTTCGTGCGATTCAATCCACCTGTTGGCTACATTGGCTGCTTTGCGCGATATTGGTCACGCCGTACGCGGCGGCTGCCGCCGACTTCGCCGCTGGCCCCCGAACTTATCGCGATGTCGTGCGCAAACTCAAGGCGGGCGATACGTTGCAGCTTGCGCCGGGCATATACCGCTTGGGGCTGGATATTCATGACCTCGTAGGCGCACCGGGTGCGCCAATTTCGATACGTGGGCGGACGGGCACGGCTCGCAGCGTCTTTGTGGCCAGCGGAACTCGCAATACCGTCAGCATCGTCGATTCAGCGTATGTGCAAATCATCAACCTCGACCTCACCGGGATTGGCGTGGCAGTGGATGGCGTCAAGGCGGAAGGCAAGTCGCACTATGCGCATCACATCACGCTCGAAGGCTTGCACATCGACGGCTACGACGCGAACCAGCAGAATGTCGCCATTTCCACCAAGTGTCCAACCTGGAATTGGATCATTCGCAACAACGTGATCGTGGGCGCCGGCACGGGAATGTACTTGGGCGATTCCGATGGAAGCGCGCCCTTTGTCCGCGGAGTGATTGAAGGGAATGTGGTTCGCGGTACTCTCGGATACTCTATCCAGATCAAGCACCAGAATCACTGGTCAGAACTACCGAATTACGTCGATGATCACGGCGCAACCATCATTCGCTACAACACCCTCGTCAAGGACGCGAGGAGCAGCGCAGGTGGATTGGCACGACCGAATCTGTTGCTCGGACACTGGCCGTTGGTTGGCAGAGGGAGTGGAGATCGCTATCTGGTATATGGCAACCTTCTCGTCGACAATCCCCACGAATTCCTGATGCAGGCAGAAGGCAACGTGACTGTGTACAACAATGTATTTCTTAATCGCTTTGGCGACGCCATCGCCATACGGGAGCACAACGACGTTCCTAGATGGGTGGACGTTTTCCACAACACCATCATCGCGCGCGGCGTTGGCATGTTGTTGCGCAACGGCGATCCTTCCTCGACTCAAACAGTTTCGAGTAACGCGATTTTTGCACAACAAGTTGTACCGTCGTCACTGATGGCTACCAATCTCGTGCGCAGTTTCGAAGATGCCGGCGGTTCCCCACCTGATCGCGCGCCGGATTTGCCGGAGGATGCCCATTGGAATGCGATGAATAGAACGGGCCTGCCTGACGTGCAGTTCGATTTCGACCGGATACCCCGCAATCACCCCACTTACGGGGCGTTAGCAGGAGAGCATCCAGTTGACTATCGGCGCCTTCGCGAACTGCGGCAGTAGGGCTTATTGCCCATGCAGGTGCTAGAATCTTTCGTTTCGCCTCCCGCGGCATCCTGTCATGGAGACCTGTACTGAACCTGGCCGCACGCCATTAAACCGGTCCGTCAGCGGCCTGTGGAAGTGGGGCAGGTGATCAAGTCAGACACAGTTCAGGACACGGAAGTGGCGTTGCGTCCAGCCGCAGCGCAACAGGTTTTCCTCCCGCGTGCGCCGGTGCTTGACTGGGCCAATTTCAAGCGCACTGGCGCGCCTCACATCGCCTGTATTGAGGATGCGCCGCATACCGTCATCACGACGAGCGGGCGAGCGGCCCTCTACCATGCGTTGCTTCAATTGCGGCTGCCGGCCCGCGCGACCGTTCTTGTTCCAACCTACCACTGCCCCACCATGGTGGCGCCAGTGATCTGCGCCGGCCTCAGGCCAGCATTCTTCGGCTTGCAGGCCGACGGCCTGCCCGATCTTGACACGCTCGACACCGCAGTCGCACAGGAAGCAGGGGCAATCATCGTCGCCCACTATTTCGGGCTTCCGCACTCGCTGATCGCGATACGTGCCTGGTGTGACCTGCACCACGTAGCATTGATCGAGGACTGCGCTCACAGTTTTTTTGGCCATGCCGGTGATCGGCCCGTCGGGCACTGGGGCGACTATGCAGTTGCCAGTTTGTCCAAGTTCTTTCCGGTTCCTGAAGCTGGGCTGCTCGCGTCGGCGACGCGCCCGATTCCTCAACTTTCACTTGAGGCACTGGGGCTAAGAGCGCAGGTCAAAGGCTGGGTCGACGTACTCGAGTTCGCCGTGGATCATGACCGTCTTGGTGGACTGAACCGGCTGCTAAGTCCGATATTCAACTTGAAGAACCACAATTCGAAGACCGAACCGCCCGATGATGACGTCGACCTGTCTTCCGAGCTAGCCATGCTTCGAATATGCGATATGGGGCGCATTGGAAACGCTCCGCTCGGCGTATCGCTGATGCTGAATCGCGGGTTGTCGCGTGGACGGATTGCGGCGCGGCGCCGCGAAAACTTTGACCGGTATGCGCAGTATTTTTCCAGCGTGTCCGGTGCGCAACCGGCATTTCCAGCAATGCCGGAGGCGACTGCACCATATGTGTTTCCCCTATGGGTCGACGATGCGGAGCGCGTCTATCGATCTTTGCGCACCAGGCGATTACCGGTCTTCCGTTGGGACCGTATCTGGCCCGGCACACCCCAGCGGAAGGGCGACGTCGGACCGCTGTGGAGCGAGCACGTCTTGCAGTTGTTGTGTCATCAGGACTTGAGCGCCGCCGACATCGAGTACACGGCTGGCGCAGTACTCGACCTGCTGCAATCTACAAGAACCTCGAAATGACTGATTACATAGCCGACGCGGCGTCCTTGGCGGCCGTGCCGCGGCTCACCTGGACGAACGTATCCGCTGCCGCCCTGCGCAACGATGCGAGCGTACGTCGCGAATGGGACCGGCTGAATTCGTCATGCGGCGATCTTCCCTTCCGGTCGGCCGACGCGATCGGCGTTGCGCTCGACGTCTTCGGTGAAGGCCGGGAACGACTGGTCATCGGCCACGATGGAGATCTCGTCGCCGCCATGCTGGTGCTGGTGCCAACGGGCCTGCTGCGCTGGCGCACCTTTCAACCCTCGCAGATTCCGCTTGGTGTCTGGGTGGCCGCGCCGAGCCTCAGCGCAGCGGCCTTGGCCAGCGGCCTGATCAAGGATCAGTTTGGCTTCTGCCTCGCGTTGTCGATCACGCAGGTGGACTCCCGTATCTTCCCGAGGCAGCCGGATACCGCAAACTCCGAGCACAGCGACTACATCGAGACCGGATGGATCGACGTGGAAGGCAGTTTCGAGCAGTACTGGAGCGCGCGTGGCAAGAACCTGCGGCAGAACATGCGAAAGCAGCGCAAGAAGCTGGAGAGCGAAGGGACACGAACCTGCATGAAGGTGTGGGTCGATGCGGAACACATGGTTCCCGCACTCGCGCGCTATGGCGTCATGGAAAGCGCTGGCTGGAAGGCAGCGCGTGGCACCGCTATTCACCCGGATAACGACCAGGGTCGTTTCTACCGCAGGCTGCTCGAGGATGCGGCCCACCGCGGCGAGGCGGTCGTGTACGAGTATTTCTTTGATGACAAAAGCGTTGCGATGAACCTGTGCCTGCGACGCAACGGCGTGCTCATCGTCCTGAAGACGACCTACGACGAATCGATCAAGCACTTGTCTCCCGCTTTCCTGCTGCGAGAGGAGGAATTGCAGCGCATTTTCGCCGACGGCACGATCACGCGAATCGAGTACTACGGTCGCCTGATGGAATGGCATACCAAGCTTACCGACAACAGGCGCATGCTGTACCACCTGACGACTTACCGCTGGCCCTTGGTCAAGCAATTTGCGGATGCCCGCCGCCGGCACGCTGATCGGCCGGTCGAATCCGAAGCCGTAACCCACAAATGAATTCTTCGAAAGGCTCTGTGGAGAGACATTTCGCCGCCATTGATACCCGACTTGGCGCGCTCGCTGGCGGAGCCGCGCCACGGCCCTGCGGGTCAAAACAAGAGTCGGGCATTGGGTCCGCGTGAAACGCATATTGATGATCGCGTATCACTTCCCGCCGCTTGCTGGAAGCAGTGGCATCCAGCGCACCTTGTGTTTTGTACAGCAGTTGCCCGAGTTTGGCTGGCAACCCCTCGTCCTTTCGGCTCATCCGCGCGCCTATGAACGCACGGGCTCCGATCTTGAGAGAGCAGTGCCGACGACCACCGTGGTACGCCGAGCCTTCGCGCTGGATACCGCGCGTCATCTGGCGGTTGGTGGCCGTTACATCGCATCGATGGCGCGGCCGGATCGATGGGTGAGCTGGAAATTCGATGCCGTGCGCCAAGGGATGCGACTCATCCGGGAGTTTCGGCCAGAGGTGATCTGGTCCACCTACCCGATCGCCACCGCGCATCTGATCGCAGCCGACCTGCATCGCCGCAGCGCAATTCCGTGGGTTGCGGACTTTCGCGATCCAATGGCCCAAGAGGGTTATCCCAACGACCCAGCGACCTGGCGGCAGTTCGATGCCATCGAACGACACGTGCTCCATAACGCGTCCAGCAGCCTGTTCACCACGCCGGGGGCAGCAAGACTTTATCAACGACGATATCCGGATGCGGCGATGCGGATCGCCGTGCTCGAGAACGGCTACGACGAAGACAGTTTCGTGGCGGCGGAAAGGACAGTGGGGGTCCCGGTACCTCTGAACCCCGGGGCGATCACACTGCTGCACAGCGGCATCGTCTACCCGAGCGAGCGGGATCCGACGCAATTGTTCGCCGCCTTGCGGCGGCTCAAGGAGTCGGGAGGGATCCGGCTGGGCCAATTCAAGCTGCGGTTTCGTGCCGCGGTCCACGACGGCCTTCTGCAACGGCTCGCGCAGAAAAACGACGTCGAAGCCTTCATCGAGACCTGTCCCGCCATCCCGTACAACGAAGCGCTGCAGGAAATGCTGCGCGCAGATGCGCTGCTGGTAATGCAGGGCAACGATTGCAACGAACAGATCCCGGCGAAGGTCTACGAGTATCTGAGGGCGAGGCGGCCGACGATTTGCCTGTCCGACCCAGCGGGCGACACGGTTGGTGTCCTCAGGCAGGCGGGTATCCGATCAGACGCGCGGCTGGATTGCGCTAACGACATTGCCGCACGTCTACCTCTGTTTCTTGACGCGGTGCGCTCGGGCGAGGCCGAACTGCCCGACTACGACCTTGTCCGCCGCGCTTCCAGGCGCGCGCGCACCGCAGGGCTTGCTGGCGTGCTGGACGGTATCGGACGCTGACGCTTTCTGCCCATAATCCCCGATCACCGCACCCGTCCCCTTTGTCCACCCGCCGCTCACTCGTCTTCTCGTTCATCGACCGCTACGCGAGCCTGGCCATTGGCATCGTTTCGTCGATGATCATCGCGCGGCTACTGACACCAGCAGAGATCGGCATCTTCTCGGTGGCGATGGTGCTCATTGCGTTGTTAAGCACGGTGCGCGACATGGGTGCCGGGCAATACCTTCTGCAGGAGAAGGATCTTACGCGGGATCGAATCCGCGCGGTTTGGTCCGTTCAACTCGGACTGGGGATCCTGCTGGCAGCCGTTGTACTGGGCTTGAGTTCGCCGGCGGCAGCCTTTTATGGCGAACCACGTATCCAGTCGATCATGCAACTGCTCGCGCTGAACTACCTTATAAATCCGCTGGGCTCGGTGACCTACGCATGGCTCATGCGCGAGATGCGCTATGACGCCATCGCGATCGTACGCTTCAGCGCCACGCTTGGTGGCGCGGTCACGTCGGTTTTACTCGCCCTTCGCGGGTACGGGCCGATAAGCCTCGCTTGGGGGAGCCTGGCCAGTACCCTGTGCAACGCCGGAGTGTCTGTGTTCTTCCGGCCACGGGACTACCCATGGATGCCCGGCTTGCGCGAACTCCGCCGAGTGTTTTCCTTTGGCAGCAAGGTCACTGGCGCTTCGATCGCTGCATCAATTTCTTATGGCGCGCCGGAGTTTCTGCTCGGCAAACTGCAAAGCCTCGAGGCGGCCGGTCTCTTTTCGCGGGCGCAAGGTCTGGTGTCGATGTTCAGTCGGTTGGTCAGCGATGCCGTGTATCCCGTCGCATTATCATTGTTTGCCAAGGAGCTGCGTGAATCGCATAGCACAGCTTCGTCATTCATCAAAGCGCTGTCCTACATCACCGTGCTCAGTTGGTCGTTTGCCATTGCGCTGATCTTTCTCGCCCATCCGGTCATCCGTCTGCTCTATGGTGATCAGTGGGACCAGTCCGTCGATCTGGCTCGCCTACTGGCATTTGCAATGGCATTGGCATCTCCGGTGCCGCTGTGCAACACTGCCTTGCTCGCAGGCGGAGCGGCAACGAAGACGCTCAAGTCGACATTGGTGACTGTCGCGCTCACGGTGCCCTTCGTCGCCGCGGGAGCGCTCTTCGGACTGCCATACCTTGGAGTCGCTCTGGTAGTCTCAGCCGCGATCAGTGTGACGGTCTGGTTGTCATCGGCGCATACCGTAGTCAAGTTCGACTGGAACACGCTGGGAGCGGAGCTCGGCAAGAGCATGATAGTGGCCATCGCCGCGGGAATCGCACCTGCCTGCGCTTTTTGGGCATGGGGCGCCAATCCCGCACAGCTATGGATGCCATTGGCGACGGGAGCAGTGGGGTCCGGAATCGGGTTCTTCGCGTCTGTCTACGCTGTTAGTCACCCGCTGAAAACGGAGCTAAACAGAATGACTGCTACCTTGGCGCGTTTGTTGATATTTCGCACTCGCCAGTAGCCGCGGCAACTTCCCCGCTGGCTCTAGTGAACGGGAGACAAACGATGGTCGATCTCATTGCCTATCGACAAAGTGAGCGTGAACTATCGCGAACGAATGACCTGCTCAACTTGATGCCTGCCAGCGGGCGCATCGCCCTCGATGTCGGAGCGCGCGACGGCTTCCTATCGACGCTGCTTGCCGACAGATATGACACCGTCGTGGCCCTTGACCTCGCAAAGCTGGAGATCAATGATCCACGCATTGCGTTAGTTCAAGGCGACGTCGGTAAGCTTGCATTTACTACCGGCGCGTTTGACCTCGTAGTCTGCTGCGAGGTTTTGGAACACGTCCCCTCGCACCTGCTCCAGCGCGCGTGCGACGAGATTGTGCGGGTCGCCGGCAGGTCCGTAGTGATAGGGGTGCCATACAAGCAGGACATCCGGCTTGGCCGAACGACCTGCGGCAATTGTGGCAAGCAGAACCCCCCGTGGGGACACGTGAATTCGTTCGACGAGCATCGACTGCGTGGGCTCTTCGCCTCCCTCGCGGTGTTGAAGCTGTCGTACGTTGGTGTCACAAACGATGTGACCAGCGTCGCGGCCGCCGCGTTAATGGAGTTTGCTGGCAATCCGTATGGAACCTATAGTCAAGAGGAAGGGTGCATCTATTGCGGTAGGCGCTTATCGAGGCCGGCACGGCGAACACTACCGCAGAAGCTTGCGACAAAGGCCGGGCTCCTGCTTAATCGCTTTCAGCGTGCCGTGACACCATTGCATGCGAACTGGATTCACGTGCATTTCGCCAAATAGAGGAGATTGCGTAATTGGCGCAACGCCATGGAAGAACCTCGCCATTTCGTCGTTAGGTCGCACGGGATGGGTGTGGGCACGCGAATGAGTACAGACCACCACAGGCTGCCAGGCAAATTCGGCTTATTGCGAACGAAGGGCAACGCGCGTTAATTGCCGCTTCCGTTAGCCGTTAGTGGGAGGTGACAGCAACCATCATGGTGCGTTGCACTCAGCTCGCTCGTTCAGACCGACGGTATTGATCGATGTGGGCGACCACCGCGAATTGCATGTACCGAGCATCATCGAGTGCATTGAGTGCCAGTCGGTTTAGCAACCTAAATTTCCAGGGGAACTTGATGGCATTGATTCCTTCGATTTGTTGCACGGTATATCCCGATACAGTAAAGAGTTCGCGAATGCTGACTTTGGTAAAGAAGCGCAAATGCGTTCTATCCATTACACCTTCGTCGCGGTAGCGCCATTCACCTTTCAAGACAAGATCCTTCAAGACTGGCATGTGCCGCATATTAGGGATTGAAGCGACCACAGCACCGGAGGGACGCAATAGGCGCCGCGCATCGGTAAGCACGGCCCAAGGATCGACCAGGTGTTCCAGCACGTCGTTGAATATGATGCAATCGAACGAGCCGTCGAGAAGTTGCGCCATCCCGCGCTCAACGTCAGCATGAATAAGCCAGTCCACATGTTGTTTTGCTTCTGCAACGGCGGCCTCAAACGGTTCTATTGCGGTGATATGAAGCTGCCTTTGGGCCTTGAGCGTTGCAGCGAAGCCGCCACGACCACATCCAACTTCGAGAATGTGTGTGGCGGCCGGAACAAACCGAACCATTTCGGGGCGCTCCCACCCGAAGTATTTGTGCGCCTTTTCGGAATAGGAAGTTGCACTCATGTTGTTTCAAGCTTATCGATCATGTGAATCGCCGCCCAATTTGGAATGGACGATCGGCCCATAATTTGACGATGGCAACGACCTAGGTTCTTGCAAGCGCGCATCGATGGAAAGGCTGATTCTGTCAGAAAAATCGACGCCATTGAACATTCATGTCATTAACGGCTTGAGCAAGCGGTAAGGTAGGCGCGAGGCCATTGCTATCCAGAAGGGGGGCTGGCGATTTAACTCGGGCGGCCCCCGCCTTCCTGCCAAACCATCGACTGCTCCGATTAGGCATGCATCGGATTTGCCTTGAAATCCGCGCTCTCGAAGTTTCGCTGCTTCGACCAGCGCCCTGCATAATAAGCGCCGCCTGAGACCGTGCCGGAATTGCGCGGCAGTGTGTTGCTCCCAGAATGCGAACGCATTGCGGGTCATCAAATAGAAGTAGTACGCGGGCCTTTCTACAAGAATCGAAATGCGTCTCGCATGTTGAACTCGTGCGTCGTAGCACACACGGTTAAGCCAGCCTCCGCGCGATAGCCTGACGCCGATGTCGTTGTCTTCAAAGTAGGCGAAGTAGCGTTCGTCCAGGACGCCAATCTCATTCAGTGCGCTCACCCGAAACAACGGGGCGGTGCCGTGGTTCCATAGAGCTTCTGGCGTTCGCTCTTCCATGCGGCGGGTCACGTCGCAGTCGTTTGGGCGACGAGATTCCAAGGCATTCCAATCGTGCCAGGCACCGCAGAAATCAATCACAGTTTCGTCATGCAAGGCACGAATTACCGGTGATACCGAACCGCAACGTTGCTCCCGTTGCATGAACGCGAGAAGTTGTTCGAGTGTGCCGACAGGAGCAATCGTATCGTTGTTCAAAAGCCAGATAAAGTTGACGTTCTCTTCGATGGCCTTGCGGATGATGACATTGTGCCCGCCCGCAAACCCGATGTTTTGGTTCAGTCGAATCGCATGCACTTTGGCGGGCAACTTCTTACTCAATATCTGCCAATCGTTTTCTTCAGATCCGTTGTCGACGACGTAGTAGGTAATGTCAAATCCAACGGGACCAGCTTGCAACACGGACGTAAGGCAGGTGAGGGTTGTCTCCGCGGCGTTCCAATTGAGAATACTGACGAAGACCCGAGGTTGTTCAGGAACCTGCACGTCAGGTGTCCAAGCCACTCAAGCGCGTTTCGTGAGGAGGTGGAGCGCCGATGAAGGCAGCAATAAATAACTCATTGGATCCAGTGCGAAATGCGATGCTAACAACTTTAGGGACATGGGTTTCCGGTGGGTCAGCCGATGCAGCAGGTCGCGCGCAAAGGCTTCGCGCAATTGCCCGATACTGGCGTGGATGTGACGTCGTTGAGTGGGCGTCACATTGTACAGACGACCGATCGTTTTTTTGTATCGTAACTCGTTGTGCAGGCGAAGCATATGCTGTTCCGTGCCCCAACCGGAACCGGAGTAGACATTGACACCGCGGCCGTAGGTGGCTTCAACGTTACTCGAAAACGCGATCCGTGCGTCACGGGCTGTTAGTTCCATCCAGTACAGATAGTCCTCGCCGGCGTTCGCGAATTCGATGTAAAACCGCCGCTCACGAAAGCGCTCAAAGTCGTACATCACCGTTGACGTGCCGATCACGTTGCCGCGGATGATCTGGTCGAACATGTCGCCTTGGTAAGCGTGCAAACCTACAGTTGGCGTAGGCAGCAATGGATGCTCGTTGATTTTGATGCGGCTGGCACGTACAAAGGCGCTGATGGTTTGACCCAACTGGAGGTGGTCGGCAAAGTAAAAATCATAACCGCATTTTAGTGCTGCCACTGCACGTGCCAAGTGGTCTGGCATCCATTCGTCATCGGAGTCCAGAAACGCGATGTAACGCGTGTCAGGAGAGGCATTGTCCAGTCCGGTATTGCGGGCGGCACCGGGGCCTCCGTTGGGCTGCACAATTACTTGCAACGAGTGGTGCATGAGGCCCGCATCGGCAAGCTCGGGTTCTACCAGCGCGGGGGAAGCATCGTCCACAACGATGATATGCACTGGCAGTTGGCAACCCCGTTGCGCCGCTACGCTGGCCAAGGCCTTGCGCAAAATGCCGGGCGATCGCTGATAGTAGGGAATGACGACAGTAATCACGCGAGCTGATATGGTCGGATGACAGGTTCAGTCCGCCGTGCCGATGAAATAAACATTGCCGATCGAACTTGATTACCAAGATAAATCCACGGAGCTCTTGCACATACTACTGCTCTAATGCGATGTACGAACGAACCACACGTCCTGATCATGCTTGACTGCGATGACAAACCCCTTCAGTTCGGGCACGTACTGGATAGCGTTTTGCGTTCCGTTCATCCGACGAGGTGGTGCGGTCCCGGTCATGGCCGGTCGTGCAACCTCGAACGTTTCGGCGTTCACTGTATGCACCTGCATCGATGTCGCGTCCGCAGTCTGCCGCATGACGACGAACTGGCTGTTGGCGTCGTCGTAAATGACACCGGGATAGGTATTGTTTGGGTCGGTGATCGCCCCGGCACCGAGTCCGCCGAAGGCCACCGGAATTGCTTCGCCAGTCAAAGAGCGCAGAGATGGCAGGACGGTGTTCCAGCCGCCGACCACAAGGATGTGGTTGCGCACGGGATCAACCGCTGACCCGCAATAATTGAGAGACGCGGATGATGTTTTGGTCCACGCGTTATCAGCGTTCGACCACACGTACCATCCTGCCGTGACACCGCCTTGGACGGAGTAGTACACATCCCCAGTTACCGGATGGGTGCAACACATCGCGGCGACGGTCGCGCCCCCGGTGGACGGGATGCGCGCGATATAGTCGGGCGCGGCCCACTGCGCCGTGTTGAAGTTGAATGCCTTGTGCCAGTCCCCCCCCACATACCGCCAGCCCGCAGGCGGGGCTGGAAACGGCCCGCCAGCGACTCCTGCACCGTAAAAAACCACCAGCAGCCCTCGAGACTCGATGTACTGGGATGTGTAGTACGTGTGAGTAGCCGCACCACGCAGATCCAAATAGAACGGGGATCCTCCGATCATGTCTTTGTTTGCCGACGGCGCCGCAACCTGCACCCATGCAGGCGCCTCAGTGTTCAGCGCCAGCGTATCGATTTCGTTGCCGCCGTAGTCGGCATGTCCCCCTGCCGCGCCGATGATGTAGACGCTGCCTTTGCGCTTCAGCGCCGCGCCGCACCAAGCGTCGATCTTCATGCGCGAGCCGCCTACGCCCAGAGGCTTCGGTATAGGGTCGACACTCGACAATTGAGTACCAGGAATCTGGTGCCATTGCCACAAAGACAGGTTGGCAACCCATGACGGGACGGTTGATGCGGCTGGCGGCGAGGTTGGCGGCAGAATCGGTCCGGCCGGCGTCTCTGATACGTCATGCGCTTCGGAACCGCCACCACAACCGGCCACGGACAGAATTCCAGCCGTGGCGGCCGTGGACGCAAGGAATGTGCGGCGTTTCATGGCTATATAGTATGCGTTTCGCGGTTGCTACCTTGGCGTCTCACCGGATCACGCGCCGACCTCGCTGGCCGGGCAAACGCTCCAGACAGGTTCTCGGTCAAAGGCGGAGACGATTCCGGACCAGTTGTTCGCCGAAGTCATACGGTGATAGGCCTCCAACGCGCCCGGTACGTTGTGCTGTACCGCATAGGCGATCGCTGGTTGCAGGTTGCCCCAATAGCTCGTAGGTGACGGATAGTAGGCACCGCGCAGGTTTGCATCTTTGCCTGGGTTTGGCGTCTTGAGCGTAGCTGCATAAATGCCGCCCCAGTTGGCAAACCAAGGTCCCATGCCTGTCACGAAATCGGGCGTGTCGCTTGGGGCGACGGCAATGGTGTACTGCGCAGCGTCGGCGTAAAGGTATTCGTTGGCAGCCGTCCCGCCTAGCCGGCCGATGATGCTGCGTGCCTTCCAGGCAAAGAATTCGGCGAGTCGGGTCGCGCTGGCCGGCGGGATCGCGGGCTCCATCGCCTTGGCATAGCCGAATGCAGCCGTGTAGAAATCCTGCATCCACGCCGCTTCGAAGTAGATGTTGTCGCCCTTCCCCGTGTAATCGCTGTAGGGCTGCACCCATCCAAAGGGATTGTTCGGCTGCGCGACGTAGCGAGCGTGGTTCCAGTCGATGTTGGCCTGAAGCGATGCCAGGAATTCGCTGCGCAGTGCCATATCGCTGTCGGGAGTGATGCACGCTGCCTGCGCGAGAGTGCGTATGGCCCAACCCGCCCCCCGCGTCGTGTTGGCGCCGGCCGATGACTGGAATACGCCATCGCTAAATTTGCGAGCAATGTCGGTGTTCTTGAGGTAATTCAGTGTTGTGGCGAACTGGACCTCTTCCATGAAGTACCAGCGTCCTGTTGCCAGATACGCCATAAAGCCGACGGACGGATGGTGGCTGGAATGCCAAGAGGCCGGCGCCGTGCCCGAAGCGGCCGGAGTGTAGGCGTTCTTCGACGAGGCGCCAGACGAACTGATGGCGCTGCCGTCTCCCACAACCAAGTTTGGGTAACGCGAGAAACGCAGCGGCCGATTGGTCGTCTCGTCGCGAAAATGGATGCCATAGCGTCCGGCGCTGTAAGCATTGAAGATTACGCCGGCCCAGGCGGTCTCGCTGGTCGTGGTCAAGTACAGAACATCCCACTCGGGCAAGAGCCCGATGGAGCCGTGATAGCCGGCCGTTCCCATGCCCAGCGGATAGTTGCCTTGCTGCAGCGGCCTGTATGCAAACGGAAGTGTTTTGAGCACATTTGCGTTCGACGCAACGTTCGCCCGGTAGGCCGGCACGAGCTTCGTTCTCTGCAGGTAGAGCGTGTCGTGCTTTGGGGTAACCTGGGGATCCGTTCCGAGCCAGTGCGATTGCGCCGTGCCGGTTACCAGAGGCGTACGACAGTGATTCGGCAGGTCGATGGCGACGCTGAACCGCGGCGTCCCCGCAAGCAGGAAGCGGAACGTGGCGCTCTTGTTCGTCGGGCCCGCAACATTCAGATAGCCGTTCTCGATCCACGGCAGCACTTCGACGTCGCCGCCTTTGAAGAGCCTCACTTCGAGCCATGCGACGAGATGCGGGTCGCTACCGACCGGCTTGCGATAGATCCAGGACGACATCTGAGGCCCGGCAACCCACGACTGGAACGGTTTGTCCCAATCGGAGCCCATCCAAACCGCGGTACCGTAAGCGCCGCATTCAACGGAGGCAGTAACGCCACTCGCATGCAGATCCGCCAAGGACAATGCCGGTGCGCTGCTTGCGTTGCCTCGCGATAGCGAAACAGCCAGCGACGTATTCGCAACAAGCGTTGCCTGGCCCGCCAGCACTGCAAATTTGAGTGACCCGTCGGGCCAGACGTTCTTCGGGCTCACCTGCAGGTCCGGGATGTCGGCGGTGACAGATGCTCCGGCCGGTACGTCACCCTTGCGGAATGCATAGCCGATGCAAAACGGCGCCTGGCTTGCGCTGCGCGGCGATATCAGAGCGAAACGCATGGCGCCCGTCGGTGCGGGCGCGGGAGGCAGAGCAGGCGGCGGCTGTGTACCAGGCAAGTCCTGCCCCGGCGGTGGGACACCCGGTGGGGGCGGGCTCGTCTCAGGAGGTTCTGCCGACGAAGCACCAACGGAATCGCCGCCGCCGCAGCCGACAATTGCCATGCTGCTGACGGTGACGGTCATCCGTCGCAGAAACGCGCGTCTCTCGAGACTTGTCATGTATTGGTCTGTGGCGCCATCGGGTCGACGAAGTGAAAGTCTCTCACGCCGGTGGCGCTATCCTTGCCCCGGAGGTCAATTTACCGCAATGCAGCTGGGAACATGCGCTGACTATCCTGAAACGCGCGTCGCCGCGGACTAGGAGTCTGCGCGGCAGAGAGCCACGAAACGTATGGAATGGGTAAACGGCATGCAAGGGCAGGAACGCGTGGTTGATTGCTTGCGTGGCGCGATGGGACAAGTGGTTTCGAACGGTAGATGCGGCATGGCAGGCGGGATCAAGACGAGGTTCGGGATGAATTTCTGTTCAAG
>Ga0075522_10000574_pt1 | contig 27024 bp, 14 predicted proteins | sample NGEPerA_FD_74796 | JGI IMG/M metagenome (GOLD analysis project Ga0075522, IMG submission 74796) | Arctic peat soil microbial communities from the Barrow Environmental Observatory site, Barrow, Alaska, USA - NGEE PermafrostL2-A | ecosystem: Environmental > Terrestrial > Soil > Wetlands > Peat ...
CGCAATGCGTTGCTGCCCACTCTAGACGCATACGGGTACTATCAAGGCCAAGGCGTCGCCGGGTCAGCAAATCCCAACCTCAGCACTATTTATTGCGGCGGCCCCTGCCCGACCGGCGCCAACGGCTATGGAACGGCGTTCAGCCAGGAGTTTAACAGCACGGCTCCAGACAAGGGCATTGGGTTCTCGTTGAACATTCCCTTGCGCAACCGCTACGCACAGTCGGTTCAGGAGCGGTCGCTGATGGAGTATCGCCAGGCAGAATTGCGGCTGGCGCAGCTTTATACGCAGATCCGGATGCAGGTTGTGAATGCCAAGTTCGCGCTCACCAACGATCGTGCGCAGGTAGAGTCCGATCTTGCAGCAAGGGATTACAACCAGCAGAGCCTCGACGCCGAGGTGAAGAAGCTGCGCCTGGGTGCATCCACCACTGCCAACGTGCTCTTGCAGCAGCGCAACCTGGCCATTGCGGAAGACCAGCTGATTGCGGCACACGCCGCCTACGCCAAGGATCGCGCCGGTCTGTACCAGGTTCTGGCCGCCACCCTGCAGCACTACGGCATCAACCTCAGCGAAGCCGCCAAAGGCCAGGTGAACACCACGCCGGTTGTGCCTGGTGTAGCACCCGCGGCACCCGGCAACGAGCCCTCGATGACTATACCCGCGGGCAAGTAGCTCGCCGCTCGAACACAAGGAAGGCCCGGCTATCCGCCGGGCCTGCTTCTTTGAATAACAACACGGTGCTTCCTCAAGAAAGCTCTCTATCGTTCTGCGACAAGGTCCAATAAATCGAAGAACTCAGGGAAGCTGATGGCCGCCGATTCCGCGCCCTGGATCAGCGTATCGCCCTCCGCGCGAAGCGCAGCCACGCTGAAGGCCATGGCAATACGGTGGTCGCCGCCGGAGTCAATCACGGCGCCATGCAGAGTTTGGCCGCCCGGTACATCCAGGCCGTCTTCGAACTCGGCCACCTCGGCCCCCATGGCGCGCAGATTTTTCGCCACCAGTGTAATCCGGTCAGACTCCTTGACGCGCAGTTCCTTTGCGTCGCGGATGCGGATTCCGCCACTCGTATACGGTGCAATGGCCGCCAGCGCCGGCAACTCATCAATGAGCTGTGCGGCTAGCGCGCCACTTATCTCCGTCGTTCCAAGTCCCTCGTCCGGTGCTGACACCTGCACTGTGCCCACCAGTTCAGCGTGTTTCTCCTCAAGGTGGAGAACCGCGATCTTCGCGCCCAGCGCGGTCAACACGTCGAGCAGTGCGGCCCGCGTCGGATTAAGCCCGAGAGAATCGAGCAACAGCCCTGATCCTGGGAAGAGCGCAGCAGCGCAGAGAAAGAAAGCGGCGGACGAAAGATCGCCCGGCACAGCGGCCTCGATGGCATGGAGCTTCTGCGGGCCGATGATCGAAACCGAATCCATTGTGCGCGTCAGCGTTGCGCCGAACGCGCGCAGGGCCAGCTCGCTGTGGTCACGGGTACGGACAGCCTCTCGCACGGTTGTTGTCCCTGCGGTTTGCAGCCCGGCCAGCAGTATGCATGTCTTCACCTGTGCGCTTGGAACAGGCGTGGTGTAGTCAATCGGCTTCAGCGATGTTCCCGCAATCGTCAGTGGCGCGTGTCCATCAGTGAGTGTGAGCCTTGCTCCCATCGCTTCCAGCGGCCTGCGGATGCGCTCCATCGGACGGCGAGAGAGCGAGGCATCCCCGATCAATGTAAAGCTGCCCTGTTGCGGTGAAAGCAGACCGGAAATCATGCGTATCGTCGAGCCGGAATTGCCGCAATCGAGCGGACTGCCGGAGCGTGTCACTCGTCCTGCCACACCCGTGATTTCCACGGCCTCGGTGCCAATTCTGTTTACGGTTGCACCCAGAGCTTCCATGCAGGCAAGAGTCGAGGCACAATCGGCGCCTGTCGAGAAATTGGTGAAGCGCGAAGTCCCTTCAGCAAAGGCGCCCAGCATGGCGTAGCGGTGGCTGATCGACTTGTCTCCAGGCAGGCGCAGGCTTCCGGAGACGTTGCGGGCTGGGCGGATCAGGCGTTCTTCGGTGGTGGTATCCAAGGGGGCTCCGGAGTGGCTGGTCGCTTCCTTAAGTCTATCGGATCAGCTAACAGAGACTCAGTTCTGGGAAATAGAAAGACGATGAGTTAGCGAACGCGCAGCACGATGATCGTTTCGTCATCGAAGCGGTCTTTCGCGCCCTGGAAACGCGACACGTCTTCGAGGATCGCGTCGGCAATCTCGAGTGCGGGCTGGTCGCGGTGGGCGCAGAGCAGGCCGGCTAGCCGTTCCTCCCCGTACATCTCTTCCTTTTCGTTCTCCGCGTCGAGGATTCCATCCGATACGAAGACAATAGCGTCCCCCGGCTGAGTTGCCAGGTTGAACTCCTCATACGTGATATCCGGAAACAGTCCAAGCGGAAAGCCCTCAGCCTTAACGGTCACAGACTGGCCGGAGCGGCAGAAGACCGGCTGAACTGCGCCGGAATTGGCCACTGTCAGCGTCTGGTTCTCGTCGTTCCAAAGCGCGAACAGCATGGTGACATATTGCGATTCGAGCTTGCGCTCCTGAAGAGCGTCGTTGAGCAGCTTCAACATCTGCGCAGGCTCCGGCTGCTGTGCGGCCGCTGCGCGCATAATGCCACTGACCAGCGCAGCAAACAGCGCCGCGGGCGCAGCTTTTCCGCTCACGTCGCCAAGCACGATGGCGGTACGGCCGTCACCGTAATCGAGAAAGTCGTAGAGATCGCCGCCGATGGTGCGTGCCGGTAGAAAACGAACCGCCATCTCAGCGTGGGGGTGCGAGGTCGCGACCGAGGGCAGCAGGCGCAACTGCACCTCACGTGCCATCGCGATGTCGCGTTCAAGTTGACGTTCCTGGGTGCGGACAGCCTGGTACAGCCGGGCGTTTTCAATAGCGATCGCTACCTGCGCCGCCAGCGTCGTCAATACACGCTCATGTTCTTCTGTGAAGAAATGGGGACGTGTGTGCTCCAGGTCGAGCACGCCGATGATGCGGCCCTTGTAAAAGAGAGGCACCACCAGTTCGGAACGTGTCTCTTCGTTCATCGGCAGGTAGCGCGGGTCCTTGCTTACATCCGGGACATTGACGTAGCGCCATTCACGCACCGCTGCGCCCACCAGTCCGCTGTTCACGGGGATGCGGCGGAGTGGCGCATGGGCGGAACCGAACCGCCAGGCGTAGCGTGTAATCAGCGTTTCACCCTTCTCGTCCAGCAGCATGATGGTAAACATCTGGTAATCGATGAGGCGGCGCAGAAGCTGGCCCACGCGCTCGAGCAGCGGGCCCAGTTCCAGAATCGACGCCAATTCAGCGGAGATCTCATTGAGCACTTCGAGCGTCTGTGCCTGGCGCGAGACCCGGGAATAGAGCCTGGCGTTCTCAATGGCCTGGGCTATGCGCGAGGCAGTGACTGTGAGCACGCGGAGGTGTTCTGGTTTGAAGTAGCCCGTCTCTGTGCTCTCCAGATCCATGACTCCGATGAGGCGGTTCTTGGCAATCAGCGGCACCGCGAGTTCGGAGCGGACGTCCGGATTGGCGCTGACGTAGTGCTCTTCGCTGGTGACATCGTTAAGAAGCACGGGTAGGCGCGTGAGGGCGACTTGCCCAACCACGCCCTCGCCGATCGGGATGCGCGTCCGTTCCACCTGGGGCGTGTGGCCGATCTGGAACCGCATGCGCAACTCGTGGGTGCGGTCGTTAAGCAGAAAAATGGCGAAGATCCGGTAATGAATTACGGCGCGCACAAGCTCAGAGGTTCGATTGAGCAGCGTTTGCAGGTCGAGCGTAGTGTTCAGCGCGTCTGTGAGCTTCATCAAATACGCGACGTCGGCAGGTTCAACGCGCGGGTTGATGGGGTCGAGAAGCACATCGCCGGCGGGGCGATAGTCGCCCTCGAACTCGGTTCCATGCGGCGGGGATTGGGGAATTTCGGTCATAGGTGTCGAAGGGAATGATAACGGATTGTGGGATTAGGGAAAAGCTTCTACCTTCAGGCTTTTAGCTTTTGAGCTCTTGCTTCCGCCCTGCTTCTGGGCGAGAAACCGAAAATGGAAAGCTGCAAATGGGGATTCGAATGGTGGTGACGTCTTTTCCTCGTCTGGATTCATTCGCCGAATTAAGGCGATCACCACGAATCTGGTATTGAGCTAGAGGCTAGAAGCTGGTAGCTGGAAGCTTTTTTTACTCCGCTCCCAACTCTCGCACTATCGCAACTGACGCCGACGCTCCGATGCGGTTGGCGCCGGCCTCAAGCAGGGCCTTCACGGCCGCCAGGGTGTGAATTCCACCCGATGCCTTGACCCCGCAGCGCCCTCCGGCTACGCCACGCATGAGGGCAACGTCGGCCGGGGTCGCGCCACTGCGAAATCCGGTCGAGGTCTTGATGAAGTCAGCGCCGGCCTGGATGGCTATCTCCGCGCCGCGAAGTTTTTCCTCCATGTTGAGCAGGGAGGTCTCAAGAATCACCTTGAGCAGAGCACCGTGATGGTGGGCGACGGTCACCGCCGCGTGGATAGTGTGGTGGACGGCCTGGTGGTTGCCGCTCTTGAGCTGGCCAATGGGAATTACCATGTCCAACTCTCTTGCGCCCAGCAGCGCCAGGGCGGCCGCTTCCTGGCGCAGTGTGGAGACAAGCGATGCACCGAAGGGGAAACCGATAACCGCGCCGACGGGAATGCCGGTCCCCGAAAGCACGCCCACAGCCGTTGAGGCCCAGACCGGGGTGATAATGGCGCAGGCAAATCGATAGCGGATCGCCTCGTCACAAAGGCGCTCCACTTGCGAGCGCGTTGCGTCGGGCTCCAGCAGAGTGTGGTCAATCACTCCGGCCAGCGCTTGCCAGGAGCTGAGAGCATTTGCGGCGAACGCCGCCGAATCGAATGTGCCGTTGTCAAATTCAAGGTCCGCTTGCTCAATGGGAATCGGCACAGTCATGGTTATTGCTCCTGGGTTGCGGAATGCCGCTCTCCACGGCCGGCTCGCCGCGCACACTCCGGGAGATGAGTATAGTGCTTCCCGGACGCTGGGACCAAATGTTTGGATGCGAAAGTCTGGGTCGGGTTTACAACTGGCCGCGCCGAAGCTGCTACCCAGGGAGAGCTACTCCGGATCACCAGGAGGCATGACGCAGATATCAGGCAGATTCCGGTAGCGCTCAGCGTAATCCATTCCGTAGCCGATCACGAAGAGGTTGGGAATGGAGAAACCCACATAGTCGGCCTCGATCTTTTCGATGCGCCGCGAGGGTTTGTCGAGCAGCGTGGCGATGCGCAGGCTCTTCGGGTGCTGCTGCAAAAAAAGCTTGCGCAGGTAAGAGAGCGTGAGGCCGGTGTCGAGAATATCCTCGACTACCAGCACATTCTTCCCCTCGATGGAGTGGTCAAGGTCCTTGATGAGCTTGACCGCGCCGGAGGAACGCTGCCCCTTACCGTAGCTGGTCGTTGCGACAAAGTCGAAGGTTGCGTCAACCTGAATAGCTCGCGAAAGGTCGGCCAGAAAAGGCGCCGCGCCCTTGAGAACGCCAATCATGACCAGTTTTTCGCCGTTGAGGTCATTGGTTATCTGCGCACCCATTTCGGTGACGCGTTCGGCGATCTGCTGGCGCGAAAAAAGAACTTCAAGCCCCTGGTAGGTCATGGTAGCCATGCACACAGTATCGCGCGAATCGGGGGAATCGGGTATGTGCAAATCAGGCTCGTTTCCAGGCTTGACGGCCTCGGAAGTGGATGAGTTTGAAGACTCTGCGGACTCAATAGGCTGAGGGGAAAGCGGTTCCATTGAAGAAATCCAATGGCCACGCAGCTGATGACGAATCCAAACCACGCCAAGAACATATCGAAACACATCGCAAGTAACTGAAAATAAACGCGGGATTCTCAGACTGAGAAAACGTGCTGCCTCTGTGTCCGGCCCCGGGCTTCGCCTTTCTCAGAAAAATCCATTTGGCGAATCGCTTTGGCTTTGCTTGACGCGTAAAGGCGTGGGCGGCCATATTGGATTCTCCCAGAAGATCCTTGAGAGGAAGTTAGGTCGAAGAAAACCGTTTTCAGTTAAAGTACACCCCCGGAAATTCTGCATGGCGTCACCTTTACGGATCGAAGAAAGTAGTTGGAATTGACAAGATGGTCTGACCAATCTACCATTGCCGCCAGGAATAATTTCACTTCCAGATCGGGATTGGCAAGGACTCCTCAATCTGGGGAATAAGGCCAGCGAGGCCGAACCTCGTGTCCTGCTTCGAGCCGATTTCATTTGAAGATGTAGCGCAGGAAACTTTGTTGCCACAGAGCGGAGAAGGAGAATGCGATGGAAATATTGACTCATGAAGGAGTCCAGAAACTGATTGGCGCAGCCGTCACAAAAGCAACGGCGGACTTTCATCGGCCAATCTGCGTTTCAGTGTGCGACGAATGCGGATTCCTTGTTGCCTTTGCGCGCATGGAAGGAGCGCCGCTGCGCAGTATCGAGATTTCGCAGAACAAGGCGTTTACAGCAGTCCGCACGGGCGTATCTACAGATGAGTTTCAGGCGCGCCTTGAGCGCGACCACCTTGAAGCCAGCTATTTTGGAGAACGCATGACGCCCCTTCCTGGGGGAAACCTGCTGACCGATGCTAAGGGCAAAGTGCTGGGTGCAATCGGAGTAAGCGGCCTGGCCTTGAATGAAGACCAGTCCATTACCGAATCACTGGCAGAGCTGGCAAACGCCGGGAAGTTGTAGTGAACCTGGATTCCACGGATTCTTATTTGCATTAAAGAAAGTTGGGTACACAAAAATGGGCAAGGTTGCATTTATCGGATTAGGAATCATGGGCAAACCCATGAGCAAAAACCTCATCAAGGCCGGACACGAACTGGTTGTCTTCGACATTGACAAGGCAGCTTTGGAAGAGTTGAAGCAGGCCGGAGCCGAAATCGCCGTCTCGCCCAGAGATGCGGCTTCAAAAGCCAACACCATCATCACCATGCTGCCCAATTCACCGCAGGTGAAGGCGGTAGTTCTGGGCAAAGACGGTGTCATTGAAGGTGCACAGAAGGGTTCGATCGTTGTTGATATGAGTTCGATCGCTCCTCTTGTCGCCAGGGAAGTTTCCGCGGCACTATCTCAGAAAGGCATCCGCATGCTCGACGCGCCGGTAAGCGGCGGCCAGCCCAAAGCTATCGATGGAACCCTTTCCATCATGGTCGGAGGAGCGCAAGCGGATTTCGACGAGATACTACCAATTTTCAAAGCGATGGGATCTTCGGCTGTGCTAACAGGAACCGTAGGAGCCGGCAATGTCACCAAGCTCGCCAATCAGATCATCGTCGCCATTAACATCGCAGCGGTTTCAGAAGCGCTGGTGATGGCAACCAAAGCTGGCGTTGACCCGGACCTTGTGTACAAGGCGATCCGCGGTGGTCTGGCTGGAAGCACAGTCCTCGATGCCAAGGCCCCGCTCATGATGGACCGGAAATTCAATCCCGGTTTCCGCATCAACCTGCACATCAAAGATCTGGGGAATGTACTGGAAACCAGTCACGAAATCGGCGTGTCGCTGCCGCTATCGGCTGTTGTGATGGAGATCATGCAAGCGCTCAAAGCTGACGGCATGGGTGACCTTGATCACGGAGCCATGGTGCAGTTCTACGAAAAGCTTGCACATGTAGAAGTCAAGCGGTAATCAACGTGTGCGTTCGCACAAGGCAATACCGTTATCAGAATTTGTACTAAGAGGATTAGCCATGAAAGTCGCAGAAGTAGTCGTTAAGATTCTTGAAGATGAGGGTATCCGTGTTGCATTTGGTATACCGGGCGCCGCAATTAATCCTGTTTACGGATTTTTACAAAAATCAAAGATCAAGCACTATATTGCCCGCCACGAAGAAGGTGCATTGCACGCAGCAGACGGATACTTCCGGGTCTCCGGAAAGCTCGCGCTCGCAATTTGCACCTCCGGCCCGGGAGCTACGAACTTCGTTACCGGCCTTTACACGGCACAGGCAGATTCCATTCCGCTGATCGCCATTACCGGCAACGCCAACGTAAGTTCGTTTGGCAAAGGCGCCTTCCAGTGTGTCGACATTGCGACCATCGCAAAGACGGTTTCCAAGGCGACCTGGTGCATTACCAACCCGGCCGACGTACCTGGGATCATGCGCGAGGCGTTTCGCACAGCGTGTAGCGGGCGCCCTGGTCCTGTGCTCATCGATCTGCCACTGGACGTGCAGATGGCGGAGATTGACTATGATCCGGCGAAAGATGGCCCATTGCCCTGGACCAGGCCGACAGCGGAACCAAAAGCCATCAGCCAGGCCATGGACCTGATTATGGAAGCCAAAGCCCCGCTCATGATTTTGGGTGGCGGCGTAATTCTTTCCGACGCAACCGCGGAATTTCGTGAATTGGCCGAGTACCTTCAGATCCCGGTGATCATGACTTACATGGGCAAGGGCGGCCTTCCCTATGAGCATCCGCTGAACGCAGGGCATGCCGGCATTCAAGTCGGGCAGCCGATCGGCAATAAGACGTTCCTCGAATCTGACCTTGTGATTGGCGTCGGCTGTCGCTTCACCGACCGGCACACCGGCAAGCTCGATGTGTACAAGGGAAACCGCAAATTCATCCACATCGACATTGAACCTCATCAGATCGGCAATGTGATCCCGGCGGATGTAGGCATCGTTTCTGACGCAAAGAGCGCCTTGGTTGCGCTGCTTGAAGAAGCAAAGAAGCGCGGCTATCATCCGCAGCCGTCGGAGCGAGTCAAGCAACTGCCTGAAACCCGCACCCAGTTGCATCGCCCCATGGAACTCGACGAGGTGCCGATTCGTCCGCACCGGGTTTTCCAGGAACTCAACAAGTTCTTCCCGCCTAACACGATCTTCACCGCCGGCTGCGGCATTACGCAGATATGGTCGGGCCAGCTACAGGACATCGAACTGCCGCGCCGCTATATTCCTTCAGGCGGAGCGGGCACGCTCGGTTATGAACTGCCGGCTGCAATTGGCGCCAAGGTTGCCTGTCCCAACGACCCATGCGTCGTTGTCGTGGGCGACGCAGGATTGCTCTTCATGGTGGAAGAGCTGGCCATGGCTGGGCAATACGACCTGCCTGTCATCGTCGTGGTAGTCAACAATGGCTACCTCGGATTGATCCGCCAGAATCAGAAGTACGCCTATGGCTACGAGCATGGAGTCAGCCTTTGGTATTCAAAGGACGGAGAAAAGGGCCACATCTACCCTGACAACGTGAAACTCGTGGAGGCTTTCGGAGGAAGGGGCGAAAGAGTCTTTGAGCCCGGGAATCTGTCCACAGCGTTTGATCGGGCGATGAAGTCGAAGGTTCCTTACCTGATTGATGTAATCGTCTCGCGTGAGGCCGATTGTTCGATGGGTGGAGCAATCAACGCCGTTCGCGAATTCGTTTAGCGCTAAGTTCGAAGCCAAATCAACCGGGCATCGGCAGTCCAGCTGCCGATGCCCGGCCTGCCCAAGTGAATTGAATCTGAGTCAAAGCCCAAAGGTGAATCTCTGTGCACACGCCATGGTTCCATAACTACTCTGCGGTCGGAGGCAGCCTCGGCCTGACTGCCTCTGTTGTCTCGATCCCGATCCTCTTCCTCTTCTGGGCCCTGTCCGTAAAGAGGATGAAGGGACACATTGCAGGGTTGCTCACGTTGCTGTTGACGCTGGTAATTACCATCGTTGGATACAGAATGCCGGTTCCTGTCGCATTATCGGCAGCGGCGCTCGGCATGGTCAGTGGCTTGATTCAAATTGGCTGGATCATTCTGGCCGCGGTCTTCCTCTATAACCTGGTAGTGGATTCGGGACAGTTGGAGATTGTCAAAAGCTCAATCTCCTCTTTATCTACGGACCGAAGGCTGCAGGCTCTGCTCATCGCGTTTTGTTTCTCGGCTTTTCTTGAAAGTACCTCGGGCATGGGCGCCCCGGTTGCAGTCTGCGCGGCCATGTTGATCGGTCTCGGGTTCTCTCCGTTGCCTGCCGCGCTCATCTGTCTTGTCGGCAACACGGCGCCGGTACCATTTGGGCCGCTGGGAGTGCCAACCCTGATGATGGCAAGCGTCACGCATATCGGCGATCGCGTTCTCGCCAAGGCAGTAGGCGTCGACATGATGGTGGTAGCGTTAATTGTTCCCATCTTCATGCTGGTTGTGTTGGCGGGCTGGAAGAAAGCAATGGGCGCTCTGCCGGCGGCACTGGTAGCCGGCGGCAGCTACGCCATTACCTGCTTGCTGGTGAGCCATTACATCGGCGCGGAGTTACCGGCCCTGGCGTCTTCTCTTGTTTCCATCGTTTGCCTTGTGACGTTTTTGAAGCTGTGGAAACCAAAGTCGATCTTTCGATTTAGGAACGATCCCGACACCGCAAGCGAGACCAGAACGCATTACAGCGCGGGCCAAATCCTCAAAGCCTGGCTTCCTTTCGCAATCTTGATGGTTACGCTGGGCATTTGCACCATTCCGGCGCTCAAACTCTGGGCTGCCAATGTCTGTCATCTGGTCATGAACATTTCCAGTTGGCCCTTCCTGGATGGAATCGTATTTAGAACCGCGCCTATCGTTTCAAAGCCGTCGGTGTATGCGGCGAGTTTTCGCTGGGAGTTCGGTACCGCCGCCGGCTCAGCCATGTTCCTCTCTTCGCTGATCTCCATGGCAGTTCTCAGAATCACTCCGGCGACTGGAGCGAGAGTATTCGTCGCAACCCTCAAGCAGTTGAGATTTGCACTCATCACCCTGGCATCCGTAGTCGGCATTGCGTATGTTGCAAATTATTCGGGAATGTCCTACACCCTGGCGCTCGCGTTCGCCCATTACACAGGCAAGGCCTTTCCCGTATTCTCCCCGGTCATTGGATGGCTGGGGGTTTTCCTCACCGGCTCGGTTACCTCTTCTGCCGTTCTGTTTGGAAAATTGCAGCAAGTAACGGCCATGCAGATCGGTATCAATCCTGTCCTGACCACTTCGGCCAACCTCGCCGGAGGCGTAGCGGGCAAACTTATCTCCCCTCAATCACTGGCAATTGCCTGTGCGGCCACGGGCATGGTTGGCGGCGAGACAGATATCTTCAGAAGGACATGGAAGTACTCGCTCTTGCTACTTCTCTTGATCATCGTTCTAATCGTCCTCCAGGCATATGTCGTGCCGGGCATTGTGCCACGGGATGTTTCCGGATTGAATGCTTAGAGCGGCAAAAGTCGGCCCAAAAACTCGACGTGTGTGACGAACTGACGGCAAAGCTGGACGGTGTTTGCTCTGGTTGAACCTCCGGACAGCCTGAATAAACCTGACAACTGCCGCCGGCGCTAATGAATGACTCGCGCCTTCTCCGCGAAAGCGGCAGGGGAGCACCCCAAGACAGGCCGGAATGATGGTCGAAGGGAACTTATCAACCGCCTCTATGTCTCTTATCTTTCAGTGATTTGGCGCTCTGCTGCGTCGCTCGCTGTTTTCTTGTGGGATTCCATTGACAATGGTATGACCAGGTGCCTATCATTCTCCCGACCATCGAAACACACCTGGTGAGCAGATGAACTCAGAACCCACCCGTGTGCCTGTTTGGATGCAGCAAAGTGCTTCTTGTTTGGGAGTAGCTTTGCCAATACTTTAGTTCGCGGAATCGCGAACTTACTGAAGGAGGCTAATCGAAATGCTTCACGAAACAACCAAAGCAGTATTTGTTGAAGATGTGGCGAGCCAGAGGCCGAAATCGAAGACTCGGCGGACTCTTTCGCTTTGCAAGGAAGCGCGAGGGAACCCCGTAGTCTCCCCAGGAAGAAATCGCGTTGTCCTGAATGTAATCGCTTTCATCGCGTTCGCCATGCTGGCGCTGTGCCCGTTGACCGCGCAAGAAACCCGCGCCACGTTAAGCGGTACTGTCACCGACCCCAGTCCCGCGAACATCGTCGGCGCAACGCTCAGGCTCACCAACACTGCTACAGGAAGCACAGCCAACGCAAAAACGAATGGCGACGGACAGTATCGCTTTCTTTTTGTCGATCCGGGCAATTACAGTCTGGCGGTCGAGGCCAAGGGCTTCGAGTCTTACGTTCAGAAGGAAATCGTTCTGAATATGGGCCAGGCATCGACTGTCGACATCCGAATGAAGGTGGGTTCGCAAAGCGATACGGTCGAGGTGACCAGCGAAGCGCCTCTGCTCGAGACTGAGAAGTCGGACCGAGGCGTTGTTCTGTCGCAGCGCAGCGTGGAAGAGCTTCCGTTGGGCGTTCGCAACCCGATCGAACTGGTTGAAGCCGTCCCTGGCGTAACCCAAATTACACAGCGATACGATCTGCTTCCCTTCACGAATAACGGCAACTCGAATTATTCGTTCAACGGTATGAATGGTGACGCTACGGAAAACCTTCTGGACGGCGTGCCCAATGACATGGTCTACCAGAACCTGAACAGCATCGCCTACATTCCGGCGGTGGACTCGGTGGCCGAATTCCAGGCCCTGACCACGCCGTTTGACGCTCAATATGGGCGCAGCAGCGGCGGCATAATCTCAGTGGTGACCAAGAGTGGCACCAATGCCTTCCATGGGACGGCATACGACTTTATCGAGCGGACGCCCATGTTCGCGAACACCTGGGCCAACGACGCCGCAAAGACCGCGAAAAGCAATCAGTCGCTCGACGAATACGGTTACTCAGTGGGCGGTCCAGTTCGCATTCCGCATCTCTACAACGGCAAGGACAAGACCTTCTTCTTCAATAGCTGGGAAGGCTACGACCAAAATATCAATCTCGTCTCGGGGACCTCTGTCCCAACGGCATTGCAGCGCGCCGGGGACTTTTCCCAAACATTCAGCAGTACCGGTGCGCTGATTACCATCTACGATCCGGCCTCGGGCCAGTTAGTGAATGGCACATGGACTCGCACGGCGTTCCCGGGTAACGTAATCCCTGCGGGAAGACTCGATTCTGTGGGCAAGGCGCTTGCGAATGCCTACCCGCTGCCCAACACGAATTCAACTGCCGTTGTGAACTGGCAGAACAATTACCTGGGCGCCAATGTGACCACATACACATTCCACAGTCTTCTTGCCCGGGCAGATCACGTGTTTAACGAGAAGGAAAAAGTCTACGTTCGCTACGCATGGAACAAGGCGTACATCCAGCAGGTCTCAAATAATCTTGCCAGCCTCGGCGCGGACAACCGCATCCTAACCAAGTCCAATAACGATGTCGTTGCGGACTCCGTGACCGTATTGACACCAAACCTGGTTCTGGATTTGCGCGCTTCCCTCACCCGCTGGGTACAGACCCCTCTGACCGCGACGTGGGGACAATTCAACAACACACAACTCGGCATCCCCAGTTCGACAGTAAGCCAATACCAGGATCCACGGCGATTCCCGTATGTAACCGCGACCAACTATCAATACCTCGGTGAGTCGTCCGGCAACATCTGGTTTGCGCCCACAACTGCGCTGACTGGAGAGCCGACGATCAACTTGATCAAAGGCCGCCAATCAATCAAGTTCGGCTTCGACTATCGTCTAACGCTGTTCGATAGCTTCCAAGGATTCGCTGGTGGCGGAACGTTTGCTTTCACCAACGGATTTACGCAGAAGAATTACCAGACTGCGGACTCTACGAGCGGCAACAGCATAGCTTCGATGCTTCTTGGCGGAGCCAACACGGGCGAAGTGGACACGCTCATGAAGCCTTATTTCAAAGTCGGCTACTACGGCTTCTTTGTTCAGGACGACATCAAGCTCACGCCCAGGCTGACCATCAATGCCGGCCTTCGCTATGATATGCAGTCGCCGCTTACCGAGAGACACAATCAGTTGAACGCTGGATTCAATTTCACCTCGACCAACCCGCTGACCACGACCATGAACCACTCAGCCTACGCTGGGAATGTCTACGGTGGCCTGGGCTTTGTGAACGCAGGCGGAAACGGGAGATCGCCATTCGCCACGGAACTGACGAACTTCCAACCGCGCGTCGGTGCGGCTTACCGCGTCAGAAACGACATCGTGATGCGGGGCGGCTGGGGCATGTTCTTTATTCCACAGTATTCTCAGGCAACCAGCAACGGATTCAGCCAGATCACACCGTACGTGGGCACGCTGAACAGCGGCGAGACCATCAACAACCCGGTTTCAAATCCATTTCCGTCGGGCGTAATTCTTCCCACCGGATCCGCAGCCGGACTGTCGACAATGAATGGCGGCGCACCTTCGTTCTCCGACCCAAGCGGCAAGATCGGCAACGTGCAGGTCTTTTCGTTCGGACTCGAAAAGCAACTTCCGGCACGCATGACCCTCGACGCGTCTTACGCCGGAGGCCGTGCCAACCAGATTCCGGTGCAGGGCTTGAACATCAATGCACTGTCGGCGGCGAACCTGGCTCTTGGCAACAGTAACCTCGGAGGAACTTCAAGCTACCTGACTGCGCAGGTGCCGAATCCGTTCCAGGGCCTGCTGCCGGCCACGTCGCTCAATAACGCCACCATCAGCCGCCAGCAGTCTCTGCTGCCGTTCCCTGAATTCACTTCAGTAACCGAGAACGATGTTCCGATCGGGCATTACTGGTATAACGCTCTCCAGGTGAACCTGCAGCAGCGTACCTGGCACAATCTGGATACGACGGTCGCCTACACATTTTCCAAGACGATGGATGCGATCACGTTCCTGAATCCTCAGGATGCATTCGTCAAGACGGCAACGTCGCAAACGGGCGTTTCAACGCCAACGGCAAGTCAGTTTGCGGATGGCAATCTCACGTCTCCGGCGCACGACTTTGCGCCGTATGATCGCACGCACCGGCTCGACATTGCACCTGTGTATGAGTTGCCGCTGGGCAGGGGCAAGATGTTTCTGGGCAACACCAACAGGATCGTGAATGTGCTCGTCTCTGGATGGCAGGGCGCGGGTCACATTATCTGGCAGACTGGAGCGCCGATGACCGGTCCGACCGGTGTAGCACTAACCGGGAATCCGAATGTCCCGAACAAGAGTTGGAGCCAGATGTTCAACAGTGGTGTCACGCAGCTCAACGGAACCATCACTACCCCCGTTAGCGGGCTGGCGCCGGCATGGACCGTTCTTCCACCGAATGCACTCCGCACCGTTCCACTACACTTGGGCAGGGTCCGCGACCGCTGGGGCACTGAAACCAATATCAACATCTCGAAGAACAACTACATTCGCGAAAACATGAATCTGCAACTTCGTGTTGAACTTCTGAACGCATTCAACCACCCTATCTGGGGCGGTGATCCAAACGTGACTTACTCGTCGCCGCTGTTCGGCCAACTTAATCGCGCCAGCGGAACGAGCAACGTTGCGCGTGCAATTCAATGTGCAGCACGCTTCGTATTCTAGGGATGCAGATAACCCGACAGGGCCTGTGAGCGGCTGAGACACCGTCTCAGTGACGTGAGCAGGCCTTGGCCTGTCTTTGTAGCTTAATAAGTTCCTGAATGATCAAAGGGAGAGGAAGACTGATGGATATCAATCGTCGCGAATTTGTAGCGATCTCTGCGGCAGCCGTGGCTGCGGCGTCCATGCCAGGACATCTGATTGCCGACACCGAGGGCACCAAGATCATCCCGTGGCATCAAAAGATCAGACGTGCCGGCCAGGTCAATGCCACCGAGCACGATCCGGCCGTCCTCAACGTAGAGGAGTGGGCAGACTACTGGGCCAGCCTCAAAACCGATGTCGTCATGGTCTCCGTCACCGGCATTCTCGCGTTTTATCCGTCCAAGGTTCCATTCCACAAGCAAGGCAAGTTTCTAAACGGCCGCGACTTCACCGGCGAGTTGGTCGCTGCGGCCAAGAAGCGCAACATCCGCGTCATTGCCCGCTTCAGCCCCGATCTGAACTGGGCCGATGCCCTCGAGGCCCACCCCGAGTGGTTCAAGCGCGACAAAAAGGGAAATCCCATCACCTCCCTGGAAGAACCGACCCTCTACGAGACCTGTATGTTCACCACCTACATGACCGAGCACATGCCGGCCATCATGCGCGAGGTCAATGATCGCTATGCAGTCGACGGCCTGTTCACAAACGCCTGGCCGCCCATCGGCAGAATGCCGGAGTGCTACTGCAATGCGTGCAAGGATCTGCCGCACTTCGACACGCCCGCCTACTGGGACAAATTCACTGAGCGGGTCTTGTATCTGTGGAAGATGTGGGACGGCATCGCCAAGGAGAAGAGCCCGGACAACCTGTTCTTTGCGAATATGGGTGGGGCAATTGTGGGGGGACCGAACATGAAGTCCCTGGAGGGAATTGCTTACTGGTACAACTGCGACAACCAGGGCCGCGGCGGAGACGAAACCCCTATCTGGGGATGCACATTGCAGGGACGAGTCTGCAACGCCATCATGAACGGCCACACAGCAACCAATGTTACAGCTTCCTATTCCACCGGCGACCCGCGCTGGCGCAACATCCACAAGTCCACCGAAGAAGCGCAGATGTGGATGAACGAAACCGTCGCCAGTGGCATGGTTCCGTGGTACCACTTTATCGGCGGCGAAGAAGGCCTGGGCGCCGATCGTCGCTGGCAAGAGCCGGGCCGCGAATACTTCAACTGGCTCGCAAAACACGATCCCCATCTCACCAACAAAGCCTCAGTTGCCGATATCGCCGTGGTCATGGGCCAGCATACGCAGCACTTCTATCGCTCCAGAGACATGGGCGACCCAATGTGGAATATCCATGGAATCTACTACGCGCTCCTTGAAGGCCGCTTCTTCTTCGACTTCCTCCACGAACAGGATCTGCTTACAGACAAGCTGAAGAAGTATAAGACCGTGATCCTGCCCAACATCGCCTTGCTCAGCGACGAGGAGTGCGCGGCGCTAAAGCGCTTCGCGGAGGGTGGTGGGTCCATCATGGCATCGTTCGAGACCAGCCTCTTTAACGAGCGGAACGAACGCCGCAAGGACTTCGGCATTGCAGATCTGTTTGGTATTCATGTAGCAGGCGAACGGCGCACACGCGTAGGCAACGGCTTCATGGGCCGCATCGAGCGCAAGCACCCTATCCTGGACGGTTTTTCAAACACTGACTGGCTTCCTGGCGCCAAGTGGCTTCAGCCGATTGCTCCAGTGGAGAATCCCGTGATGACAGTGATTCCTCCGTTTGTGAACTATCCTCCGGAACTTGCCTATCCACCCGTCGAGAAGACAGACATACCGGATCTTGTTGCCAGGGAAATGGGACAAAGCAGGCTGGTCTACTTTGCCGGCGATATCGAGCGTACAACGTGGCGATCAGGCAACACCGACCTCAGCAAGCTCCTCCGAAATGCCGTCCAATGGATCTCGAAGGGAGAGTCCCCCGTTACGATTGAAGGGAAAGGTTTGATTGAAACCTTCGCATGGGAGACTCAGGCCGGCTATGCCATCCACATACTCAACTACACAAACCCCAACGCATTCAAAGGTTGGATTCGCGAGTACTATCCCATCGGCGAACAGCGCGTGACGATGACGATTCCTGCTGGAAAGAAAGTGTCGCGCGTAGAACTGCTTCGCGCCGGCAAGGATGTGCCGTTCAAGATAACGAATGGCAAAATCGCCTTCACCATCCCCAGCGTTCTCGACTATGAGATAGCTGCAATGCATTCAAGCTAGCCGAATAGCGCCTTTGGCTTGCGGCCCGTACAAGATGCGGGCCGCATCCTTCTTCTGGCTCGCCCTCGGACTTGATATCCTGATCGTGTCAGGGGTCGTATTGATTCTTCTAAACCGATTATTTGGCCATCGAGGGCCTGCCGTCATTGTTGCGCCAATGGCCGCAGGCAGCGCCACCGCAGCGCCATTGCAGGGAGAAAACCGAGTGCTCCGGATGCTGATCCTTGCAGACGATTTATCAGGTGCCGCCGACTGCGGAGTTGCATGCGTCTGCGCTGGCCTGAGCACTGTCGTCGCGCTCCAGGAAACTGCCGGTGAAGTGGCCGCAGACGTCCTTTCCCTCGATGCCGATACGCGTCGCATGGACCCGGAAGCCGCTGCACGAGAAGTCGGCAGAATAGTCCGTAACTACGCCTCCAACCAGAATCTGTTTCTCTATAAGAAGATCGATTCCACCTTGCGCGGCAATGTTGCTATAGAACTCGCAGCGGCGCTTGACGCGCATCGCAGAGCCAATCCGCTCAAGGTCCGCACTATCGCAGTAATGGCGCCTGCGTTTCCGGCGATCGGGCGAACCACCGTGAATGGAATTCAGTTGGCGCACGGACAGCCCATTCACGATCTGGACGTCTGGCGCCACCAGAACATGACCGGCCGGGCTCACATTCCGGACATGCTGGCGAACGCGGGCCTGAAATGCGCGCTCCTGCAACTCGACGCGATCCGGTCTGCGCGAAGTTCACTTTCTGATCGAATGAAGTTAACCGCGACCCAGGCTGATGTGCTGGTATGCGATGCGGAGACCGATGAGGACCTGCTGGCAATTGCCTCTGCGTCGATGGAACTGGAACGCAGGCCAATCTGGGTAGGCTCCGCAGGACTGGCGTACCAACTGCCGCACGTTGCTGGGATTGGCTCAGCCACGGGCGTTGAGCCGGTAATGATGCCTGCCAGCCGGGGACCTCTCCTCTTCGTCATCGGAAGCTTATCGCGCAACTCCGTCGAGCAGGTGCGCGTCCTCACTTCATCGTCGGATACTTTTGAACTCTCCGTGCCCCCCGAAGTTCTCCTTGCGCCAGTTGATTCACCAAGCTTGCAAGAGTATGCGCACCAACTACAAAATGCGATTTGTTCGAACCGCGACGTAGTGCTCAGCCCCGCGCCTGAACCACGAGTAGACTTGGACCAGCGGCCGCTCCTGGCGGCAGCACTGGCGCGTCTTGCCACATCGGCAGGTGAGGGAATCGGCGCCTTGATCTCTGCGGGCGGCGAAACAGCGCGTGCGGTGTTGCAGAGTTGGGGTGTCAATCGACTACGGCTCCTTGGCGAACTTCAAAGAGGCATTCCAGTTTCGGTATCTGAGAATTGGAGTAGGCAATTGCCGGTGATCACCAAGGCCGGCGATTTCGGCCGGTCAGATGCATTGCTCGAATGTTCGCAGTTTCTACACAACGCAGACCCGAGCCTGGTCTCGCAACATTTTATAAGGAAGGCAATTCAATGACTCGTCCGATTATCGCCATCACCATGGGGGACGCCGCCGGCGTTGGTCCTGAAGTGATCATGAAGAGCCTTGCGCACCCAGAACTGCATGAGCAATGCCGTCCCCTTGTGATTGGCGATGCAACTCGTCTCCAGGAAGCAGGACGCATTGTGGGAAGCACTTTGACTGTACGCAGTCTCACTCCCACTGAGTTGGATAGCGCGGCATTCGCCAGGGATACTGTCGACTGCATTGATCTGAAGCTCATCCCCGTTGGCCTTCCTTGGGGAGCCCTTTCAGCCGTAGCTGGAAATGGCGCTTATCAATATGTAAAGCAAGCTTGTGAACTCGCGGTGAGCGGGAAGGTTGCGGCTATTTGCACTGCACCGCTGAACAAGGCCGCATTGCACCTGGCCGGGCACAACTTTCCAGGACACACAGAATTGTTAGCCGCACTCACCGGTACCGAAGAAGTGTCGATGATGCTCAGCACGCCGAAGCTGAAGGTCACGCATGTCACCACCCACATCGGCCTCATCGATGCGATTGCAAAGATTGAGCCAGGACTCGTCGAGCGAACTATCGCCCGTGCACATGCGGTGCTGGTCAAATCGGGCAACGCCAATCCGAAGATAGGTGTGTGCGGTATCAATCCTCATGCCGGAGAAAATGGACTCTTCGGTCACGGAGAAGAGGCCGAGAAAATTGCACCCGCCATCGAAGCTTGCTGCAAAAAGGGATGGAATGTAGTTGGACCGCTGCCGGCCGATACGCTCTTCTTCCTCGCACAGCGCGGCGACTACGATATGGTGATCGCCATGTATCACGATCAGGGCCATGGCCCCGTCAAGGTGCTCGGAATTGAAGCCGGCGTGAATATCACCATCGGACTTCCCGTCATCCGGACATCGGTCGATCATGGAACGGCATTCGACATTGCCGGCACAGGGAAGGCAGACGAAAGAAGCATGCTTGAAGCGCTCCGCCAGGCTGCCGAGCTTGCACCCAAATAGCCTGGCGGGGACGCTCATTCTTCATTAAGCGAACGCTATTACCTCGTAGTCCACCACCGAAGGCACTTCAAACGTCACAGTCCCCCCCGATTGCTTGAAAGGCAAATCGCGATTTGCTCGCAACGCGCGCACGGATGCGATTCTGCGCTCTGCGGGTACTTGGAATCTCGCTTGCAGAGCTCCGGTCGGATAGAACTGAGAGATAAACGGGTGCATCATGCGAGGGTTGGTGTAGTTGAGGATGTGCAACGCAAACCCCGGCTCGGTCTCCCACGCAAATAGTTCCAGCAGTCCGGCCCCCTCCACCGTTGCGGGCATTTGCTGCCCATTCATAAGCCACATCACAGAATTGATAAGCAGGTTACTGAAGTCGGGATGACCCGAGCGCCAGAACGTCCGGTCGATATCACCAGGGAAATAAACGATGCGCGAAGCGCTATTCTGCTTGAACACCGCGGCCGGTTCGTCCGTGCGCCGAACGCGAGGGAAAACCATCTCAGGCGGAAACGCGGGATAGGCCGGGATAACGCTCAGATGAAGGGCTCCAGCGCCTAGCCGGCTTACCGGAACACGAAACTCCGGACCGGGCAGCATTGTCGTTCCCTTGTAACCGTCAAGCACAGGATGCGCCTGCTCCATGTGCATGTAACTGTTGCCGTTGGGTCCGATCGCGTCGCCGGTCGCGCTGACTCCGAAAAGATCTCGCAATCCGAAATCTTCCCGCGGCTGTCCCCATTCGTTGTATCTAGAGGTTTCAAACGTCGCCAGCACAGAGCCGCCAGACGCTACATATTCACGGATCGCCTCACACTCACTGTCACGCAAATATGCCGCATTTGGAATAAGCAGCGCCCGATAAGGTTTCAATGCCGCAGCGGTAAGGTTCTCCTGGTGAACAAAATCGAACAGGAAGCGCCCTTCCAGCAGAGCTGCATACATACCTTCCAGATAATCGGCTGCATCGATCGTCTCGCCATTCAGCTTGCGATCCCGCGTTCCGTTTGAGCCATAGAATGCAATCGTGCTTTGCGGATAGAGCACGGCGAGATTCGCGACCGAACTGCGATTCCGGAAATGTGTCTGGTTCGTGGCCAGCCAATCGAAGAACGACCGGCCAGTCTCCTTCCACCGCGTGTCTTCCGGTTGCCCGCCCAGCCAATGAAACCACGGCACCATCCCACTGGCAGCAGCCTGAGCCATCCAGAGGTTCGTCTCTTCTTTTGTCTTGCTGGTGTGCCGCCAACCGGGCCGGCCCGTATCGTAGGAGCCGATGACATTCGTGACCGTGCGGCCATTCATCACCGACCGCGCCACGCGCCCCTGTTGCGCACACGACCATATTGGTGCTTCTCCTGGTCGGCCCTGGTTGTCGGCGTTGAACCAGGCCGCAACCTCGCTCAGGCGCTTTACATCCTTCACTGTCCTGATTCCGCCGCCCAAGTTTCCCACATAAACAGAGTTGGAAGATTCTTCCTTGGCCGTGTCGTGCCAAAGCTTCCAAACCTCCGAGATGCGGTCCATATAAACTTCGTAATACTTTCTGTAAACAGCACTGCGGACATCCGTCGTCTCCGGCGGTGTGCCCCCAGTCTTCTCGCGATAGATCTTCTGGCAGTTCGCGCAGTGGCACACGTCGAGACCTTCGGTGCCCGGCCAGCCATTCGTATAAAATCCATCCGGAGCATAGAGCTTGTTGATCTCGCGATAGATTGCCGGCATCTGCTCGGTAAAGTAGGTGCTGAACATGCAGGTCTTATAAAGCCAGGGACATTCACCATGACGCCTCGGTGCCCCGTCCGCATTGAATGCAAACCATTCAGGGTGAGCATTAAATGCTTCTTCATAGGCATAATTGCAATCCATTCGCGCGACTACGCGAAGATTCCGCTTGCGCGCGGCAGTTACCACTTCTCCAAACAGATCCCTTGAGCCCAGATACTCGCTGCGGTGATGAAATGGAATCTTCGTCGGGTAGAAAGCCATAATGCCGCCGCCATTCAGCTGCACCGCGTCCACTTTCAGAGAAGCGAAATAGTCCATCCATGCTCCCGCATCCATGGTGAGCGGGTCCTGCTCGTTGATGTTGATTTGCCCGCATCGGAGCATTGTGGAATACCAGGGCTTGCCTGGGCTGAGATCCTCTGCACTGAGTTTGCCGGTAGAAGTAGCAATAAGCGAAGCTGCAGAAACTGCAATAAAATCGCGCCGGTTCATTTATGCCTTTCTTTCGCTCAACACGCTCCTGGTTTGCGCGCAATGCAGTACGCAAGAGGATGAGATTGTGGGGGCAAGCGAATGCTAATTGGATGGTCAGACCATAGTCAAGCCCACGGGCCCGCGCTTCAAATCGGTTCTCTTGGCTCCAGATTTACCTGATCCTCAACGAAGCCTTTGGCCGGGCGCATTGCTGCCAGCCGCGCAAACTCGCTTCACTGGGGAAGGGAACTCCAGTCGCCCTATAGATGACTTTGCGCCCCAATATTCCACCTTCCAAGTACCTGATTTGCAACTGCTTTTGAAAGCAATGCAACAAACCCGCCTGCCCCCATGTGCTGATGGAAAACGAGTTCTTGACAGTATGGTCCTACCATATTACCATAGCCTTCGACTGAAAATGCCAAGTTCACCGCGCCCTAAATATCCACGCGCCGAGCCGACTCGATCTGGTATTGGATGCCACAGATAGATACCCATGAAGAACTCTGGCGCGAGACTACCTGCCAGAGAAGTGACTCGCCGGCAACCGCTACCGAGCCGAATTAACCAGAACTCAAGTGAGGCGCTCCATGTCGTTGTTCTCCAAGTGTGCAAGTGTCATGCTCCTAATGCTGTTTGGCCTGGGCTTTGCCAGGGCACAAGTTTCCACCGGAACCATTGTCGGAGTCGTCCAGGACAACACTGGCGGTGTTCTATCCGGCTCCACGGTAACGGTCACCCATCTCGCTACCGGCCAGATACGTACAACTCAAACCAACGACCAAGGTGAGTTCAATGCGCAGTTCATGCCCCTCGGCACCTACTCCGTAACCGTAACCGCCCCGGGCTACCAAACCAAAGTGCTCTCCGGTATCACGCTTCAGGTCGACCAGACCGCCAACCTGACCATCAAATTGGAGGTGGGGTCGGTAAGTCAAACTGTCGAAGTCACCAGTGCAGCGCCCCTCGTTGACACGACTTCGTCTTCTTTGGGACAAGTGATCGACAATCACGAAGTCCTGAGCATGCCGCTCAACGGGCGCAATCCCTTCCAGCTTGGCTTGCTCGTTGGAAATACTGCTCCGGTTACTGGAGTTGCAACCAACCTGCCCTTCGTCGGCGGGGGCGGGCAATTCAGCAGCAACGACGTCCTGTTAAACGGCATTGATGACAATATTTTTGCGACTGCCGGCAATGTTGGCCGGCAAGGCATTGCTATCTTTCCGTCCGTTGATGCCGTGCAGGAATTCAAGGTGATGACGAATAACTTCTCCGCGGAATACGGACATGCCGCGGGCTTCATCGTTGCCGCATCCATCAAGTCAGGCGCGAACCAGTTTCATGGCACCGTCTTTGAATTCGTGCGCAACAACGCTTTCGACGCCAACAACTACTTCAGCAATCGTGCCGGACTGCCCAAAACTCCATTTCACCAAAACCAGTTTGGTGGAGTCGTTGGCGGACCGATCAAGCACGACCGAGTTTTCTTCTTCGGCGATTACCAGGGAACCCGGCAGTCCATCCAGTCTGGCAGCTCCATTTCGAGTGTACCCACCGCAGCCATGCGTAGCGGCGACTTTTCAGGCCAGACTGCGCCCATCTTCGACCCAAGGACACGGCACATTGGACCGAGTGGAACCGTGGTCGCCACGCAGTTCCCAGGCAACAAGGTTGACCCGTCCCTGATTAACAAAACAGCAGCAGCCATCATGGCGTTGATTCCTCTGCCGAACTACGGCACCGCCGGCGCTGTCGCAAGCAACTACTTCTATGCGCCCAAAACGTTTACCAATACTGACCAGGCCGATGCTCGTGTCGATGCAACACTGACCCAGAAGAATCATCTCATCGGTACGTACTCCTTCAGCAACAGCCACAATCCGGCCGTCGGTGTTTTCCCGAGCTGGATTGGAGGCGGGACCTCCGGAATTAACAATAATGAGCAGGCGGGTATAGCTGATGTCCACATTTTCACCCCATCCCTGGTGAATGAATTCAGGGTGGGTTATCTCTACAACAACAGCACCCAGACGGGAGTCGGTACGCAAGGCGCATCCACCGCAAATTCAATTGGTCTTGCGATGTTCCCGGTGACGCCGCAGGGATTTCCTGGCATCTTAATGAACTACTCCGGCGCGACCAACGGCACCGCTGAGTTCACTGGCTTCGGCGGTGGCAGTCCGGAGTTCAACACCTTACAGACCCAGCAACTGGCTGACAACATGAGCTGGACTCATGGCCGTCACTCCCTCAAGTGGGGCGTGGATGCTCGCAAGTCGCTCTTTGAGGTTTTGCTGGATGGACTCGGCCAGACCATCTTTGGCAACACCTTCTCCTCCAGTTCCGACTCATCCAATTCCGGTCTCCCGTTGGCCGACTTCCTTATGGGATATCCAACCGTAATGAGTCCCGGATCCTCAACGCTTCAGAAGGGGCGCCAGCGTGAGGCCTTTTTTGGCGGCTACATCCAGGACGATTGGAAATTCTCCAATAAGCTGACGATCAATGCAGGCTTGCGCTATGAGCTCTATACGCAGCCCATCGATCAAAACAATTTGGGTTCGTTGTTCGATATATCGACTGGCAACCTCGCCATTCCCGGCCAGAACGGGTACAGCCGGGCAATGGTGCATGGAGACCATAACGACTGGGGTCCGCGTGTGGGCGTGGCCTACCAGGTTTCTCCCAAGCTCGTGGTGCGCGGCGGATACGGCATTTTCTATGCGATGCGTGCGCAGGGTCAACAGGCGACGTTGTTCTCTCAAAACGTTCCGAATATTCCCACGCTCATACTTCCTGCGATCACGCCGCAAGGTACCGTCACGCCGCCGTACAACATCAACACGCCGATCCAGACCGTGCCTTCAATCAGTTCGCTCACAAGCTTCACGGCAGCGAAACCCTATAACGTCCAAATCAAGACCCAAAGCCTGCAGGACGGGCTTATGCCTCAGCTACAGCAATACAACCTCGATCTGCAGTATCAACTATCGCGCACACTTCTGGTTGAGGCATCCTATAGTGGCGCCAAGGGAAATCACTTTACCTCAGGCAACATTGACAAAAACCAGGCACCCTTCGCCTCTGCGTTAAATAATACAAACACCCAGGCCAACAGGCCTTTTCCCAATATGGCCTCGAATATTCTCACGCTGATGTCCATTGCGACGTCAAACTACAACGCGCTGAACGTCAAGGTGCAAAACCAGATGTCGCACGGGCTGCAGTTCCTCGCGAACTACTCCTGGCAAAAGAACCTGCAATACGGTGGAGATGGGCCCGCGTCCATCAATCAGACGGGAACGAGCATTTTGATGAACACCTACGACTTGAGAGCATCGTACTCGGTGGCCGATATGAATATCGCTCATACCGTCACCGGCAGTGCGCTCTATCAACTTCCTGTCGGTTCCGGACAGCGCTTTCTCAACGTGAAAGGTCCGGTCAACACCGTCCTCGGGGGTTGGGTCGTCAATGGCATTTTCTCACTGCGAACCGGCTTCCCATCGGATGTTCATACCAGTGTGATTCCTGGGGGAATCAATGCCACATTCAATGTTCCGGATTGTGTAGTGGGAGTACCGAGGGTGCTTCCGAACCACAGTGTTGATCACTTCTTTAATCCCGCTGCGTTCACCATTCCTCAAACCGTACCGACGATAACCGGCGGCCAGGAAACGATGTTTGGCAACTGCGGTAAGAACATTATCACCGGGCCGACGTCCAAGAACCTAGATTCCTCGCTCTTCAAGAATTTCTACTTCTCGGATTCGCAACGCATCTACCTGCAATTCCGCGCCGAGGCATTCAACACCACCAACACCCCCACGTTCTATCTGCCTGCTGCCAGCAACGCGACTCTTACCTGCAAGGGAAATCCGGGCACTGCCTGCAATTCAGGCAATCCCACCTTTGGTGCGCTCATAAACGGCTCTGCCACCGGCAGGCAAATACAATTTGCGGCGAAACTTTACTTTTAGCGCGGTTTAACTTGATTCGCCAATGCATGATTGGCCACACCCTCCCGGCTTTGGCCACAGGCAGCAATTGCCTGTGGCCAAAGCTACCCCTACCTCACGCAATAAGTCGCTCCCGAATGGAAGCCTTCCTGCGTATAATCCGACGTTGCCGTTCTTAGGAGATTCCATGGAGAGCACAAGAAGAACATTTCTCAAGCACGCGGCAAGTCTGTCCGCTGCTTGTCTCGTCGGCCTCGACGCCGAGCGGGTTGCCCATGCGGCTATTACCCCAATTGCTGGGGCCGATTCAGCCGCCAAGGCAGCAGGCTGGTATGACCGGCCCATGCGCTGGGCACAATTGAGCTTTGTCGAGGACGACCCCGGCAATTACGATCTTGCCTTTTGGCTCGACTACTTCCAGAAGATTCATGCCGATGGAGCGCTTCTGAACGCTGGCGGCTGCGTTGCCTTCTATCCCACCCAGATTCCACTCCACTATCGCAGTAAGTGGCTCGCGAATATGGATACGTTCGGAGAAATCGCCGGGGCTTGCCGCAAGCTCGGCATGAACGTACTCGCGCGTACTGATGCGCATGCCTGTCATCAGGACGTGTACGACGCGCACCCCGACTGGATCATGGTCAATGAAAAGGGAGACAAGGTCCGCCACCCCTCCGATAAGGACTTTTGGGTAACCTGCGCCCTGGGACCGTACAACTTCGAATTCATGACCGCCGTTCACAAG
>Ga0075522_10000575_pt1 | contig 26985 bp, 24 predicted proteins | sample NGEPerA_FD_74796 | JGI IMG/M metagenome (GOLD analysis project Ga0075522, IMG submission 74796) | Arctic peat soil microbial communities from the Barrow Environmental Observatory site, Barrow, Alaska, USA - NGEE PermafrostL2-A | ecosystem: Environmental > Terrestrial > Soil > Wetlands > Peat ...
GTATGAATCGCTGATGAGCAAGGGCCAGGTGCTGCAGGAAAAACAGCACGGCGGCCAGACGCTCGACCCGGCGGAAATCTCCGTGTTCGAGTCGGACCGCGACGCGCTGCTGAAAAACCCGGTCGCATCCGGCTTCCTCGACGCGCAGGAGGAGATGCACGGCCTGCAGCATTCCGTCCAAAAATTTGTCGCCAAGACGATTGAACTCGGCCGCCTCCCGGCGGCGGCGGATCTGGCCGAAGGTTCCTGCGGCCACGACTGCGGCTGCCACGACCATTAAATAATTCCTGCGGAAATTTCCGCGCGTCCGGCCGGAGCGCAAAGTTGTTTGAAGATTTTGCACTCCGGTTTTTTAATGCTTGTGCGCGGACGGCCAATGATTATTGTCTGCGTTCATGGGCAAAAAACAAAGGCGCGTGCTGCTGGCGCTGGGCTGGTATGACTACCGGCTGCACCAGGGCATTGAAAAATATGCACAGGAGCATGGCTGGCATCTTTACGCCGATTACACGCGCGAAAAAGTCATCCCGTGGGGCTGGGAAGGCGACGGCATTCTCGCGTGGCTCGGCGCGGGCGACGATCTCGCGGACTTTGTCAGTTCCGCCAAACTGCCGACGGTGGACTTCAGCTTTCGCCGGCCGGAATTGAAATTCCCTCGCGTGCTGGAAGACCACGCGCACGCCGCGAAACTCGCGGCGGAGCATTTTCTGACGCGCGGTTTCACCAATTTTTGTTTTTACAGCGACGCCAACAACTGGTCCTACGAGGAGCGCGGCAATGGTTTTCTCAAGGTGCTCGGCGAGACCGGCCATAATTGCGCCTGGCTGCGCTGGCTCGAATCGCCGGCCTACGCCACGGGCAAACAGGAGTGGCAGCGCAAACGCCGCTGGCTGGCCACGCAGATGAAGCAGGCCGCCAAACCGCTCGCGGTTTTTGCCGCGAACGACCAGCAGGCGCTTGACGTGCTGGAATCCTGCGAAAGCATCGGCATCAAAATCCCCGAGGAAGTCGCCATCGTCGGCACGGAAAGTTATCTGCTCGCGCCGGATGCGATGCGCACGCCGATTTCCAGCGTGGACACCAACCTCGAAATTCTCGGCTATCGCGGCGCGAATCTGCTGGATCAATTGATGGCCGGCGGCAACGCGCCCGCTGAACCGGTCCGCGTGCCCGCCGTCGGCGTCATCGTCCGCAAAAGCAGCGACATCCTCACCATCAAGCACCAAGGCGTCGCCCGCAGCCTGCGCCACATCTGGGAGCATGGCCACGAACCAATTTGCATCAAGGACCTCGTCGGCGTCTCCGCCATGTCGCGGCGCGGCCTGCACAAGGCGTTCCTCGAACATCTGGGCCGCACGCCCGGCCAGGAACTTCAGCGCGTCCGCATTGACCGCGCCAAAAAACTGCTCACCAAGACCAGCCAGAAAGTCGAGACCATCGCCCACGATTCCGGCTATCAAAGCATCAACAGCTTCTGCGTGGCCTTCAAGCGCGCCACCGGCATGTCCGCCAAAAAATTCCGCGAACGCATGAGCCGGTGAACCCGCTTGCGTTTTTCACCGTTTGGGGAACACTCGCCGGGTGAACCAAAAATTTGACGCCGCCAGCCGCCGGTTTGACGCGGAAAATTCGCGCGACCCGAATTCTGAAAATTCGCAGCCGCGTGAACTGCTTTACGCGCACCGGTTGACGGACTGGGTTTTGCGGCTTTACCCAAATGCGAGCGAGGTGTTGCGTCTGGCCGCGCGCTGCCAGCACATCTGCCGCTGGGAAAGTCCGCGCGAAAATTATCCCATGACCCGCGCTGGCTACTTAAAATGGCGGGCGGACCTCAAAAAATTCCACGCTGAAAAATCCGGCGCGATTCTCCGCGAGGCCGGCTATGACGACGAAACCATCTGCCGCGTGAAGAATTTGAACTTAAAAAAGAATTTTCCCGCCGATCCCGAAGTCCGCGTGCTGGAGGACGCGCTGTGCCTCGTGTTTCTGGAATTTCAGTTCGCCGCGCTCGCCGCGAAAAGTGACGATGAAAAAATGATCAATGCGCTCCGCAAATCGTGGGAGAAGATGACCGAGGCCGCCCGCGCCGAGGCGCTGAAATTAAATTATGGCGAACGCGAAAAAAAACTTATCGGCCACGCCATCAAAGCGCAGGCACCACCGGCCGCGCGGGGCTTTAATTTGTGTTAAGCCGTGAAATTCGTGTCGAAGCAGTTTTGCCCAGGCTTTGCCGGACGCATTGCGCGTTCTTAATTTATCGTATGCACATCACCATTGCGCCCGTTGTGGCCGCCGAGGTTCCGGCGTTGCTGGAACTGATCCGCGAACTGGCCCGGTTTGAACGGCTCGAACACGAGGTCGGGGCGACGGCGGAGTCGCTGCACCATTCCCTGTTCGGGCCGCAACCGGCGGCGGGCGCGCTGCTGGCGCGCGGCGACGGCGAAGTGGCCGGCTACGCGATTTATTTTTTCACCTTTTCAAGTTTCGTCGGCCGCGCAGGCATCTGGCTGGAGGACGTCTATGTGCGGCCGCAATTTCGCAAGCGCGGGCTGGGCCGCCGGCTGATTGAGGCGGTGGCGCGGACTGGCGCGGAGCGCGGCTGCGGGCGGTTCGAGTGGATGGCCTTGAACTGGAACGCGGGGGCGCTGGAATTTTATCGCGGCCTGGGCGCGCGGGTGATGGATGAATGGGTGTTGCTGCGCCTCAACTCGGCGGAGTTGCGGCATTTGGGATCGCCGGAAAAATGACGGCGGGCGGCGTGATTGGAGCTGACCTTTCCGGATGGTGATGTTTTCAGTTCCAATTCAAATCCACGATCGGCGCCACGACGAACCGGCGGGCGGCGGCAAAAAGAATTTCGCCGGCGCGGCCGCATTTGTTACGCTGGAACCATGCGAATTTTCATCTGGCTGTGCAGTGTGGCGCTGGCCGTGGCGGCTTCCGGCGCGGAACTGCATTTTAATTTTGGCGATTATCCCGCCGGCGCGACGCCGACCAATTTTTCCAGCGTGCTCGCCGGCGGCGGGGCGCCCGGAGTGTGGAAAATTGTGGCGGACGCCGTGCCGTCCGTCTTTGCGCCGCTCACCGACAAGGCACCCGACGTCTCGCGCCAGAGCATGCTGGCGCAGACGAGCCAGGACGCGACGGACGGACGCTTCCCGATGTTTGTTTATGATGGTGACATTTTCCGCAATTTCAAATTCACCACGCGGTTCAAGCTGGTCAGCGGCACGGCCGGGCAGATGGCGGGCATCGTTTTCCGGTTTCAAAATGTCTCGAACTTCTATGTGGTCCGCGTCAGTGCGCTGGGAAAAAACCTGCGGTTCTACAAGGTGGTGAACGGCCAGCATTCCGAACCCATCGGGCCGGCGGTCAACCTTGCGCCGGGCGCGTGGCACACGCTCGCCGTGCAGGCGGACGGCAACCAGATCACCCTCTGGCTGGACGACCGGCTCGCCCTGCCGCCGCTCGGCGACAATACTTTCGCGGAAGGAAAAATCGGCTTTTGGACGAAATCGGACGCGGTGAGTTATTTCACTGACGCGGCGGTGGAGTTCACGCCGCGCATTCCCGTGGCGCAACAGCTCGTCAACGGCGTCCTCGAAAAGGAATCGCGCCTGCTCGGCCTGCAGATCTACGCGCTGGGAACGAACGGCGCCACCCGCATCATCGCCAGCAAGGATGCCAGCGAAATCGGGCGGCCCGGAACCGATGCGGAACTGGCGGCGATTCAGAATGGCACTGTGTCCTTCGGCCGCGAAAGGAGCGCGATGCTGGTGACGCTGCCGCTGCATGACCGGAATGGTGACTACATCGCCGCCGTGTGCGTGAAATTAAAATCCTTCTTTGGCGAGACGCAGAACAGCGGCGTCACCCGCGCAATGATGGTCCTGAAAATGATGCAAAGCCTGGGCGTCTCCGCCGACGATTTGCAGAAATAGAAAAACAAACGCTTCGCGCTATTCGTATATCGGCTCGCCGGAGACTTTCGTCAAGGCGCGGTATTCCTTGGTGAGCTTCCGCGTGAGCGCGCCGGGCCTGCCATCGCCGATGACGCGGCCGTCAATCTTGATCACCGGCATGATTTCCGCGCCGGTGCCGGTCAGGAAACATTCGTCCGCGTTGAACAGATCGTAGCGCGTCAGGTTCGTCTCGGAAACTTTCACGCCCAGTTCCCCGGCGAGTTCCATCACCGTGCCGCGCGTGATGCCATAAAGCGCGCCTGCCGAGAGCGGCGGCGTGAACACCTGCCCGGCCTTGATGATGAAAATATTTTCCACCGTGCATTCGGCGACCAGGCCTTCCGCGTTGAGCATGACGGCCTCTTCGTAACCGGCATTGTTCGCCTCGATTTTCGCCATGATGTTGTTGAGATAATTGAGCGACTTGATGGCCGGGTTGAGCGCGCTGACGAGGTTGCGGGTCGTCGGCACGGTGATGATTTCCATGCCCTTCGCGTAAAGCGCCGGCGGGTAAATGTGGATTTTGCCGGCGATGATGATGACGGACGGCGTTTTGCAACTGCGCGGGTTCAAGCCGAGCGTGCCGACGCCGCGCGTGACGATGAGCCGGACGTAGCAGTCGCGCAACTTGTTCGCGCGGATGGTCTCAATCGTGGCCTTCATCATCCCGGCGTGCGACAAGGGAATTTCCAGAAGGATCGCCTTGGCCGAGGCATATAAACGGTCAATATGCTCCTTCAATTTGAACACCCGGCCATGGTAGGCGCGGATGCCCTCGAACACGCCGTCGCCGTAAAGCAATCCGTGGTCGAACACGGACACCTTGGCGTCGCGCTCGCTGCAATACTTGCCATCAATAAAAATTTTCATGCGAAAGGAATGAAGCCTACGGCAAAAAAGGCAGCGAGGCAAACGTGAATTTCCGCGTGACAAGAAGAGTTCGGCTGCTATATTTCACGCCCTTTTGCGACCCTATGGTCTAGCGGTTAGGACATCGCCCTTTCACGGCGGTAGCCCGGGTTCGATTCCCGGTAGGGTCGCCAAACTTTATTTTTACCTCCACAATCTTCGGAATGAGCTTGAAAAACCAGCACATTTCAGATGTTCGCTAAATTCCTTTCGCAAAAGTCGCGTCTTGCGGGAAGCCAACAACAAGCCCGACAAACGTCCAATGGCGTGCCGAGCCAGTTTGGGCGATTATGTGCGTGCAGTTTTATCAAATAAATTTGCAGAACTCACATGTCTCTTTGGAACAAATCATTGGTAGATTGTGCGCCTTTAACCGACTGTTATGAATACATATTTGCCGCTGGGGAAATTATCGTTTGGCATGGGCGACCGTTTCGGCCATCAGGGCCGGGCGCAGTTGCGCGCGTGCCAGCTCGCCACGGAACTGGGCGCGCATTTTGTGCCCGTCTGGAACAAATCCAACCGTGAACACACTTTGATCGGCACCGAGCCATCGTCCTTGCGCGCCGAGGCTGACACCGCGGTGAAGGCGCTCGGCTGGAAAACTTCCTATCACGTGGACGCCGACCACATCCGCCTCGAAACGGTGGACCGTTTTATCGCGCCCTCTGATTTTTTCACGGTTGACGTGGCCGACAGCATCGGCAAACCCGCCAGCGCGGCGGACGTCCAGGCGTTCGTGGACCGGCATCCGGAACTTGCCGGCACAATTTCCATTCCGCATATTGATCATCCGTTCACCATCACCCGCGCGGAAGTCGAGCGTGTTGCCAATAAATTTCTCCTCGCCGTGCAGGACGCCGGGAAGATTTACCAGCACATCGTCAAGGCCAAGGGCGCGGAGAATTTCATCACCGAAATCTCGATGGACGAAACCGACAGCCCGCAGACGCCGCCGGAACTTTTGATCATTCTTGCCGCGATTGCCGACGAAAAAATTCCGATCCAGACCATCGCGCCCAAGTTCACCGGCCGTTTCAACAAGGGCGTGGACTACGTCGGCGACATCAAGCAATTTGAAAAAGAATTCAACGAGGACCTCGCCGTCATCGCATTCGCGATCAAGAAATTCGGCCTGCCGCCGTCGCTCAAATTGAGCGTCCATTCCGGCAGCGACAAGTTTTCCATCTACGAGCCGATGCGCCGCGCGTTGAGGAAATTTGACGCGGGCGTCCACCTCAAGACCGCCGGCACGACCTGGCTGGAAGAACTCATCGGCCTCGCGGAAGCGGGCGGCGATGGGCTGGAAATCGCGAAAGAGATTTACGCCTGCGCCATCGAGCACGTGGATGAATTCTGCGCGCCTTACGCCAGCGTCATTGACATTGACAAGATGAAACTGCCCAGCGCGGCGATCGTGAACGGCTGGAGTTCGCACCAATTTGTCTCCGCGCTGCGCCACAACCAGAAAAATCCGGCCTACAATCCGAGTTTCCGGCAGTTGCTGCACGTCAGCTACAAGGTGGCGGCGAAAAACGGCGGACGCTACCTCAACGCGCTCAAAAAACACGAGGCCATCGTGGCCAAAAATGTGACGGAAAATCTTTTCGAGCGGCACATGAAACCGTTCCTGCTCGGTTCGTCGTGAGGAAATTCATGTCGTCACGACATTCATGGAAAGCCCGCGTTTTTCCACGTTTCTTCCGAAACATTTTTGCAGTTTGTTCGTCTCGGACCTTTCGCCGCGTGAATTGACTTCAGTGCAATTGCTTTGGGAGCAGGTCAGCCGCCTGAACCCGCAAAACCTTGGCGAACCACATTAGTTCAAAGTCTCCAACCCATCGAACCTGCCCCTCAACTGCCGCCACAATACTGCGGGAGATGTCCCAGCCCGCCACCTGACATTTGGTTGCCAGCACACTTTGCGACCAACCGCGCTGCTCGCGAAAGTGGCGCACTTGCGGACCTATAACATTTTTATGGTTGGGCGTCCCGGTCATGTCCGAAATTCCAGACTTGGCACTAACTAGCTGTCGGGGTTTTAATGTCTGGAATTTCGGACAATCAGCGATTTCCGTTCGCCGGTGGTGGAAGCAAAGATTAACCTCCGACTGAAATGGAGAATCCCGCGACCATCACGAGGCAGAAAAAAGACTGTTGAAAAAATTAAAAATATTGGAGAAATCGAAATTATGAAAATAACAATCAGAAATCAGGTGAAACTCGCAACTATCGCTCTTGCATGCGGTTTTGTGCTGGCAGCGGTTTCGCCAATGTCGGCACAGGAACTCAAGCCGGTTTCCGAACCGCCGCTCTTCGGAACATTCTGGCTGCTGTCATCGAAGCTTGATCATCAACCGTCTCCGCCTTATCCGTGCGATCCGTATAAAGGAGCCTTGCCGGTTTATGAAATGAGCGGTTTCCCCGGCCAATATGTCATAGGCGACAGCCCGGAGGATTATCAGCAATTGCAAGCGGGCGGGAAGTCGCGCGTTTTGCGAATGAATGCGCTGGACAGTGAAGACATACCAGTGCCCGGCGAAGATGATGGTGACACGAATGAGTATTCATATACTCCGCCGCCAGACATCCCCAATTTTGACAAATATATTGGGCAGTCTTTTTCAGTGATTGATACCAACGCCGCAGCTGTCAATGACACAAACCTTTACAATGCGTTGTTGAGTTTTCCAGACGATACAAACACTTCGCCGACACTTCAAATTTTGCCCTATCAATCCGACTGCTTGTTGTTCAAGGCCAGTCATTTTGATTATTCGGGCGAAACTTCAAGGGATTTTTGCCTGATTGTGGGTGACGATTTGGCAACGCCGCTTTTCAAGACCATTGACCTTTCCAACGTGGATACGAACAACGGCTGGCTTGTGCAAGGGAGCATTCCCTGTTGGCAAGTATCCGATACTACCTACATGATGGTTTCCAACATTTCACGAATTTACAATGCTTTCTTTCGCGTCATTCCCTACGGTGGTCCGGCCATAACTCTGAATGGTTACAGCGACTACGATATTGTCAGTAATACAATTTCAATACAGGCAGACATCACTGACTTGAGCGGCATCACAAGTGAAGGCTATGAATTAACCGTCGGTGATCTGCCTGCCAGATATGCGCTTGGGACCAACAACACATTCAACATTGAAACACCCTATTCTCCGAACGGATTGGAGGATGTTTCTTTATCCGTTTTCAATGCTGCAAGGGTATTTGACACAAACAACATACCGGACAACGCCAGGCTATCCTTTTCGGGAGGACAATCCGTTTCTCTTGATTTTGAAAACAGCACGTTTCTTGCCTTTGCAAGCGATTATTGTCCGTTGGATGTCGGGACAAATTATGTGTATTATTACGTTGACCAGGCGCGTCACATTGAAGCATCCATCTTGAACCCTGCAAATGGCCAGCCGGTGGCGGCCTTTTCTGGTGACACGTCAGGTGCAACCTATATTACAATCCCTTGGAATTTCACTGAAGTGGACGGCGTGACGCCGTATTCCAACGACACCTATGTTGTCGCCTTTGCGGCAAGCGACATAAGCAGCCCAAGTGGCGGCATTCAACCGATGGACAGCAGTTCAGGAACAACCTTGACCATTACAAACACCATTGACAGATATGGAAACATCAGGCCGCCAGAAGGTTGTCTGCTGACCTATCAATGGGATGACCCCAGTGATGCAACGGGATCCTACATTGATGACAAGGCAGACCAGGCAATCGCTGGCAATTTATTGACACTGTATCAGGACATTTACCAATCACTTTCATTGACTCAATACAGCCCGTCTGATTGTGGGCCAAATCGCAACCTGGCTCAATGCCATCCTTACAATGCAGAATATAAATCATGGGTGAGAATACTTTCACAACTCACAAACAGTTATTATTCCGAATTGACCATTGCACAGGCGCATGGCACGGGCGGTTTTCTGGGCGGCGCAAGGTATTTGACCAATACAATTGATTCTTCGGATTTGGAAAAATGGGTGACGCATTATAGTGACATATCCAGTTGGCGATTAAGGAAGGCGACCATGTTTGCGTGTTATTCGGCCGATGTTCATTTGATTGCACTTGGCTATCCAACCTGGGCAGACGCTTGTGGCATACGTCCTGTGGGAATAGAGAATAATTCTCTTATGTATAAGAACTGCGGGCTGTTTTTTGGTGACGTTTTGGGTAATTTATATGCTGACAATGAGTTGGGCGGAAACAAAACCACGGCAGAGATTGCAGCGATAGTTGACCAAACTTGGGTTTGCGGAGAAAATCAATATCCGGGCGGATGTGACCCGACATATTCTTGGAAATACGCTGTTCAATCAACCATCAATCGATTTCAAGATTTCGACAAATCCAAACCATCCATTGCTGGCTTTTTAGATTGTGTTTACACGTCAAACCAAGACGAAGCATTGCGGAGTCTTGATATCAGCGGAGTCAAACAGCCGTGAAAAAATCAGTTTTTTTCATTTTATTGGTTGGTCTCAGCTTGGTTGCCTTAATTTTGATGATTGGCTTTAAGTCAAAACAGATCGTCAAAATAAATTCACGACCGCCTGTTACGCGTGCCGCACCACCAACGACACCACTATCGCCACTACCGTTGCCAACAACAAATCTTGAAGTGGCATTACTTAACAACAGGCCTGCCAATAAACTTACGCCAGAAGGAAAAGCGGAACTGAAAAGGGTTTTTGATGAAATTCTAAAGCCAGCCATTGATAAATGGGCGGACGCATATAAAGGTCACATTCCGTTTAATATTCCAGACGTTACCTTGGAGAAATTCTATGCGATGTCTGGCGGCTGCTATACCTTTATGATTGGAAGCACCACTTTTGTTGTCTTGCATAATCAGAAGTATACCAAGGTCTTCTATTTGATGACTAAACAGAGGGCACATGACTTAAATTCAATCCCTACCGATGGCAAGCCGAGAGACTTGTCTGTGCCAATTACAAGGGAGGAAGTCTTGCCGATGGCCGAAGCGGACACGGGATTGCATTATGAATTGAAGGACATCGTGATTAAACCAACGGGGGCATATTGCACAATTGATGGCGGTGCGGATGTTGAAGTGGGGATTAAATATGAAAATGGAATGGAACTTGCACGCCTTGACAACCTTTCATTTACCATTGGCAAAGACGGAAAATTCATAACGTATCAGCATTGAATGAACCTTGTGGATATAATCCTAGCAACCGGAACAGGATTTGCCCGGTGAAATTTATCAAAAACAACTGGCTCCGGTTATTGATCTGGCCGTTCATGGTGGCGTTGGCCTTGGTATGCTTAGGGTTGATAAAAAACGCCGAGCGAGACGCGCGGGAGCGGTTAAATCCCTATTTGCGCGTCATCCGCTTGCGGGAAAAAGAGCATGAGGCGTTTCACGCCGCCGAACGGGCGCGATGGGCTGAGTTGATTCGTAAAGGCCAAACCAATGCCGTTTCATTCAAGCAGATTCGGACGAATAAACCGGCGTCCCAATTGGCTCCAGCCGAAAGAAAAACTTTGGAAGAGCTGTTCACCGAGCGTTTCAAGCCCGCCATTGACAGGTGGGCAAATGCCTACAAAGGGCATATTCCATTCGATGTTTCTGAAATCAATTTGAACAACTTCTATGCGGTATCAGCCGGTTGCTACACGTTTATGATCGGTTCCACCACGCTGGTCATCTACAACAGCCGAGACAAAGCAAAGGTGTTTTACCTGATGACCAAGCAGGGAGCGCATGACTTGAATTCAATCCCTGCGGATGGCAAGTCGCGAGACTTGTCTTTGCCATTACCAGGGAGGAAGTCTTGCCGATGGCCGAAGCGGACACGGGATTGCATTACGAATTGAAAGACATCGTTATCAGACCAACGGGGCGTATTGCGTAATTGATGGCGGTGCGGATGTTGAAGTAGGGATTAAATACGAAAATGGAGGAATGCTTGTCCGACCTGACAATCTTGGATTTGTTATCGGAAGGGATGGAAAGTTCATAACGTATCAGCATTGATATAATCGGGACCAATATCCAAGTGGATGTGACCCAAACTATTCTCGGCGATTTGCAGTTTGAGCGAGTCTGAAAAATCATGAAGGATGAAACTGCGACCAAAACTGCCCGACCTGAAAGATACGGAAAAGCTTCTGGCCATCACAAACGACGATTTCAGCATGTTCAACGACGCACAACGCGGCGACTTGATCACGCAATTTACGCCTTGACCAGTCAACTTTCATTGTTCCAAGGAAAGCGGCTTGAAGTCGTCCCGATCCAGACGGTAAGCTTCGAGGATTATGCCCTTCATCCACGACGACTTTTTGTTGAGCACGAAAGCCGCGCGCCGGCTTTACCACCGGTTCGCCGAGGCGGAGCCGATTTTCGATTATCACTGTCATATTCCGCCGGCGGACATCGCGGCCAATCGCCAGTTCAAAAACCTGTTTGAAATCTGGCTGGAAGGCGACCATTACAAATGGCGCGCGATGCGGGCGAACGGAGTCGCGGAAAAATTCATCACGGGCGACGCCACGCCGCGCGAAAAATTTTCCGCCTGGGCCAGAACCGTTCCGCACACGCTGCGCAATCCGCTGTATCACTGGACGCATCTGGAGCTGAAACGTTATTTCGGCATCAGCGAAGTGCTTGATGAAAAATCCGCCGGCGCGATCTGGGACCTGGCAAATGAAAAACTGGCGACGCCCGTGCTGACGGCGCACGGCATCCTGAAAAAATTCAAAGTGAAGGTCGTCTGCACCACCGACGACCCGACGGACACACTCGAAGAGCATCGCGTATTCGCCAAATCCGGGCACCCGACGAAAATGCTGCCCGCGTTCCGGCCCGACAAGGGGCTGGCAGTCAATGCGCCGCACGCGTTCAACCAATGGGTCGAAAAACTTTCCGCCGCCGCGAACATTGACATCAACGGCTTTGGCGCGTTCATCACGGCCTTGCATAAGCGCCACGATTTTTTTCATTCGCAAGGCTGCCGGTTGTCCGACCACGGCATGAACCATTGCTTCGCAGATTTTTGCACCGAGAAAACGGCCGCCGGCATTTTTGACAAGGCACGCAAAGGGACGGAGATTTCGCCGCAGGAACATTCGGAGTTCGCCTCGTTCATGATGGTCTTCTTCGGCCACCTCGACGCGAAGCGCGGCTGGACAAAGCAGCTTCATCTCGGCGCGCTCCGTAGCACCAACACGCGCCTGCTCAAGCAGCTTGGCCCGGACACCGGCTTCGATTCCATCGGCGATTTTCCGCAGACGCGGACGCTCGCGGCGTATTTGGACCGGCTCGATTCGGAAAATTCCTTGCCCAAGACGATCATTTACAATGTCAATCCAACGGACAACTACGCCTTCGCCACCATGATCGGCAATTTTCAGGACGGCGCGATGCCCGGCAAAATCCAGTTCGGTTCCGGCTGGTGGTTTTTGGACCAGAAAGAAGGCATGGAAATGCAGATCAATGCGCTGTCGAACCTCGGTTTGCTTTCGCGGTTTATCGGCATGATCACCGACTCGCGGTCGTTCATGAGTTATCCGCGCCATGAGTATTTCCGCCGCACGCTCTGCAATCTCATTGGCCGCGACATCAAGAACGGCTTGATTCCCAACGACGAAAAACTCGTGGGGCCGATGATCAAACACATCTGCTACGCGAACGCGAAAAATTACCTGGCGTTTCCGGGCGTGAAGTAATTTCCGCCGGTGCATTATTTTCCATGCGGTTTGCCGAAAATCCCCGTTTCGCAGCGGCGCGGTTTGCCTCATCTTCAGCGTAGTCCAAATGAAAACTGCCGCCCCATTTTTTTTGTTGCTCGCCCTGCCGCTGTGCGCGGCGACCTTCAACGTGCGCGATTTCGGCGCTTCGGGCGACGGAAAAACTTTTGACACGGCGGCGGTCCAGAAAGCGCTGGATGCCTGCAAAGAATCCGGCGGCACGGTGGAATTTCCAGCGGGAACTTATTTGAGCCAGCCGCTCACGCTCCGCTCGAAAACGATTTTCCAGCTCGATGCGGGCGCGACGTTGGAGGCCAGCACGAACCAGATGGATTTCATGAAGACGCCGGGCGACTGGTTGAAAGCCAGGAGCAGCGGCGATTTCATCCCGTTCATCGGCGGCAAGGATTTGACGGACGTGACGTTCACCGGCGGCGGCGTGATTGATGGCAACGGTTCGGTCTGGTGGGGCGAAGCCGAGAAGGCGCGGCGGAGCAAACCCGGCTACACGCTGCCACGGCCCAATTTGATCGTCATCGAACGGTCGAAAAATCTGCGGCTGGAAAACCTCACGCTGCAAAACTCGCCGAAGTTTCATTTGGTGCCTGCGGATTGCGAAGACGTGGTGGTTTCCAACGTGACCATTCTCGCGCCGGAACACGCGGCGAACACCGACGCCATTGATCCGAGCGGACGGCGCATGTTGATCACGAAATGCAAAATTGACGTGGGCGACGACAACGTCGCGATCAAGGCCGGCAAAAAAATTCCGGGCCACGATTTTGAAAGCGAGGACATCACGGTGACGGACTGCACGTTTCTGCACGGCCACGGCCTGAGCATCGGCAGCGAGACAACGGGCGGCGTGCGCAATGTGACGGTGCGCAACTGCACCTTTGAAAACACGGAGAACGGCCTGCGCATCAAGTCGCAGCGCGGCAAGGGCGGCATCGTTGAAAACATTTCCTATGACGGCATCACAATGACGAACGTGAATCCGGCCATCACGCTGACCTGTTTTTACGCGAACAATTCATCGGGCGACACGACGCAGCCAGCGGCGGCGGACGAGGCCACGAAAGTTTCCGAAAGGATTCCGACGTATCGCAACATCCGCATCCGCAACCTGACGGCGACCTGTCCGAAGGCGGCGGGAATGATCGTCGGCCTGCCGGAAAGCTGCATCGCGAACGTGGTTTTGGAGAATGTGAAAATCACGGCTGCCAAAAGTTTTGAGATTCGCAATGCGAAAGCCGTGCAGTTGAAAAATGTTTCCGTGACGGTGGGAAACGGCGGGCCGTTCAAGCTGGAAAATGCCGAAGTCTCCGGCTGGGAAACAAAATAAATTCAACGAAATGAAAACTGCCCGGCTTGCCCTGATGATTGTCGCTTTCACGCTGGCTTCGAGTTTTAAGGTTTGCGCGAACGTCATTTTCGCCGGCACGGCCACCGGCAGCAACGCGACGTTGACCGCGTCCGTCACCGAGACCTTGCCGAACTCGGCTTACGATCTGACCGGCTTCGCCAGCGGCACGACTTGCGGCGGCGTGATTGCAGAATCAAATTCCGCCTATCGCAAGGTGACAAACGCGCTCGATCTGGCGAACGCGCTCGTTTCCGCCTATAAAACCGCCGGTTCGGTGAAGGTCATTGAAATCATGAACGATCTGGATCTCGGCTGGAATGAAGTCGGCAGCGCGGCGCAAAATCTGGCCTCGACGCCATTCCGCGCGCATAACCCGCCGTTGCTGCACCCGCGTCTGCTGGTGACTGGCGTGAGTTTGGTGGACATCAAGCCGCGCAGCGGACTCACCATTTTTTCCGCGAACGGCGCGACGATCCGCCACGCGACCTTTAACATCAAGAGCGCGGCCAGCGTCATCGTGCGCAATTTGAAGTTCGATGAAATGTGGGAGTGGGATGAGGCCACCAAAGGGCAGTATGACAAGAACGACTGGGACTTCATTGACCTCGGCAATGGCGGCGTGGTAAGCAACATCTGGGTGGACCACTGCACCTTCACCAAGTCCTACGATGGCATTCTCGACACCAAGGCCGGCAGTTCGGCGATCACGATTTCGTGGTGCAAATACACCGGCGACGACGGCGCGACGAACACCAACAGCTGGGTGCGCCAGCAGATCAACTATCTGGAACAGCTCCCGCCGACCAATGCGATGTATCATTTCCTGCGCACGAATGGTTTCAGCGTCGAAGACATCATTGCAATCATCCAGGGGCATGACAAAACGCATCTGGCGGGCGCGAACAGCCTGGATACGGACAACGCGACCCTTTCCATGACGTTTCACCATCTGTGGCTGAACAGCGTGTGGGACCGCTGCGTGCCGCGCCTGCGCGCCGGCAATGTGCATGATTACAACATTTATGTGGACGACACCGCAGTGCTGGCGGCCAAGAACCTGCGCAATGCGCGCGCGGCGGCCATGAGCACGGCAAACCAGAACACTCTAAACAACACCTACGATTTTGATCCGCCCGTCAATGGCGCAATCTCCACCGAGGGCGGCGCGCTGATGGTGGAAAAATCCGTCTACATTGACTGCCTCACGCCATTGCGCAACAACCAGACCGATCCGAGCAACCCTGAATACACCGGAAAAATTCTCGCGCGCGACACGGTTTACCAGATGAATGGAACGTTCTTCCGTGGCGACAGCACCGATCCCGGCGGCGCCAACACGCTCGGCCCGGTGCAGGCACCAATCATTCCGTTCTCATGGAATCTGCCCGGCAACCAGTTGCCTTACAGTTACACGATGGATGATCCCAGCGAGTTGCAATCCATCGTGGCCGCCGGTGCGGGAGCGGGCACGGTGACGTGGGCGAAGACCAACTGGCTGCTGACGACTTATGCGCCTACCGCGCCAGTTATTCTCGCGCAGCCGCAAAATCAGAACGTCGCGCCGAGCAACAGCGCCACCTTTGCCGTCGTCGTGTCCGGCAGCGCGCCGCTGGCTTACCAATGGTATTTCAACACTAACTCGCCGGTTGCGGACGCCACCAATTCCACGCTCACCTTGGACAATGTTCAGGCCACTAACGCCGGTGGTTATTCGGTCGTCGTGACGAACGTGGCCGGTTCCGCCGCCAGCACCAACGCATTTCTCATGGTGTCGTCGGGCGCATCCGCGAGGCCGCAAGTGTCGGGATTCATTTTCACCAACGGAATCTTTAGCCTGACCATCACCGGCGATTCCGGGCCGGACTATATCGTGCAGACGTCCACCAACCTGGTGACTTGGGACAATCTGTTCACCAACCACGCGCCTGCACCGCCGTTCAACTGGAGCGATTCCAACGCCGCCAGCTTTGACCGGCGTTTTTATCGCGTGCTGCTGGGGCCATAGAAATTGACGAATGAAATTTTGCCGGTCGGAAATAAACTCAACATGAAAAACACTTTCTTTCTTTTCCTGTCCGCGCTGGCGTTGGTTTCGCCGGCCTGCGCCGACCAGCCGGAATGGGAACAGGTTCCGCTCATCTTGAAACAAATCGTCGAACCCCAATTTCCCGCCCGCGATTTTGTCATCACGAATTTTGGCGCGGTGGCCGGTGGCCAGGTGGATTGCACGGCGGCGATTGCACGGGCGATTGAAGCGTGCGTGAGAGCCGGCGGCGGACGCGTGGTGGTTCCCGCCGGCGAATTTTTGACCGGCGCGATTCATTTGAAAAACAACGTGAATTTGCATTTGGCCGCGACGAATTCAGTTTTGAAATTCAGCACCGACCCCAAGGCGTATCTGCCCGCTGTGTTCACGCGGTTTGAAGGCATCGAGTGTTACAACTATTCGCCGCTTATTTACGCCTACGGCCAGAAGAATGTCGCGGTGACGGGCGCGGGGACTTTGGATGGACAGGCGGATGAATCAACCTGGCTGAAATGGAAAGGCGGAAAGGGCGCGGGCGGGGGAACGCAAAAGCCGGCGCGGGCGCGGCTGGATAAAATGAACAACGATGGCGTGCCGGTAAGCCAGCGTGTTTTTGGCGAAGGCGATTTCCTGCGGCCGAACTTTGTCCAGTTCAACCGCTGCCGGAATGTCCTGATCGAAGGCGTGAAAATCCGCCGCTCGCCGATGTGGGAACTGCATCCGCTGCTCTGCACGAACGTGACGGTGCGCGGCGTGGACATTTTTTCGCACGGCGCGAACAACGACGGCTGTGATCCGGAAAGCTGCTGCGATGTGCTGATTGAAAAATGCCGGTTCGACACCGGCGACGACTGCATCGCGATCAAATCCGGCCGCAACAACGATGGCCGGCGCGTTGGCGTGCCGTCGCAAAACCTCGTCATCCGCGACTGCACGATGCGCGACGGCCACGCCGGCACGGCCATCGGCAGCGAGATTTCCGGCGGCTGCAGCAATGTGTTTGTCGAGAACTGCGAGATGAGCAGCTCAAACCTAGTTTGCGCATTGCGCCTGAAATCCAACGCGATGCGCGGCGGCGTGGTGCAGAATATTTTCATGCGGAACGTGAACGTCGGCCTGGTGAAAGATTCGGTCCTGCAAATTGATTTTCTTTATGAGGAAGGCGCGAAGGGCGGTTTCAAGCCCGTCGCCAAAAACATCGTGATGGAAAACATCACCGTCGCGCAGACGCCGCGCGTGCTGAATGTGCGCGGATTTCCCGAAGCCAGCATCAGTAATGTGCGGATTTACAATTCAACCTTCAAACAAATCCAGAAGCCGGACGTGGTGCAGGACGCCGATGTGAAATTGGTGGACTGTTCGCTGGAAAAGGCGAAGTGAATTATATCGTGCCGTGTTTGAACCAGCGAGTCTGACCGCCATGTCATCGCGCAACCGGGTTCGCCGCGGCGTTTTTTCCCTCGCGCTGACGGCCGCTTTTTTTGCACATGGCTGCCAGCCTTTTTTCATAAGTTGGAGTCAGTTTGGAAAGGTCAAAGTTTATCAATTCCTGCCAAATAAAATGGGCGCTGGAATTTTCCAGCGCCCGGCTTGATCAAAATTGCAAAACTCAACGGCGCGCTTGGCGACGACGGAACACGACTGCTGCGAAAGCGGCTCCACTGCCCAGCAAAGCCAGGATGCCAGGTTCAGGAATTGTTTGAATACTGTCAGCCACCGTTATGGAGCTGACGTCAATGCTGTTCGCGGCAGAGGTGCTGTTGAAGCGCCAGCCCAAACCCAAAGCGTCAAAGGAACCGGTCAGATAAGTGGCTCCGCTCGCCGTGGCAATCTCATTGTATAACGCCGTGCCGGCAACGGAGCTTCCGCTGTAGAGGGCATTGCTGATCATCAGAGTGTTTGCTGCGGAAAGTGAAATCTGATAATCCAGCGTATAGGTTGAACTTGCAGTAAGCCCTGCGGAAAATACCGGAGTGGTGGTGCCAAGCGTCGTGCCAGCCGGATTATTATAAGTCGAAGAACCGCTGGCGCCATTGAAGAGCACGTCCTGACTTTGATTAGGATTAGTAAGCCCGGCCCCCTGCGGTGCGCGGGTAAAAATGGGGGAAGAACTGCCAGTTCCTCCAATGCGTCCGATATATCCAGTCCAACCTACTGCTCCGCCGGTGCCAGAACCGGTAGAATCAAGTCTTACCCCTTGGACCGGCAGCGATCCGCCAGAATTAAACAACCCGATATTTAACGTCGAAGCGCTGGCGGCGGGGAAAATATTCTGCGTGTCGGTGAACACCACGGTCAAATCAATCCAATCTCCAACGGTCGAAAGTGTGACCGGTGTGGTTGTGAACAGGGCTTGAACTTCAGAAATTGAACTGCTCGTCGTCCGTCCGGCCAGATGCAGGTCGCCGACGGCCAGCGTGGGGGTGACCGGATTGCCGCCTTGTTGAAAATACTCATAGGCGGTGGAAGTGGCCGTCGGACTGGCTGGAGTCGCACTCTGCGCCGTGCTGCCGCTTCCAAACGTGTCGTTGAACACAGTTGTTTGCGCCACGGCGGCCAGCGGCAGGCTCAAGGCGCACGCGGTAAAAGCGACAAGGTAGTTTTTGAACAAGTTGTTTTTCATAGGCTTTCTGTTTGGGACTGTAGAAAAACTTTAAGCTTCAGGCGACAATCATACAATCCAGGTTGCCCTCGGATTTTTGCAAACAAGTTTGAAAAAAGTGTATTGCGTTAAAAGCTTTATTTTGCTCCGAGTTTTTCATTCAACCAGGCGACGAGCTTGGTTTGCCAGGTCGGATCAAATTTGTCCCAGTCGGCAATCCGGTGCTGGCCGCCGGGAATCATGATCAAACTACAGTCCGTGCCGGCCGCCTTGAGCTTCTCCAGAAAGGCCAGCGACTGCCCGGCAGGAACGGTTTTGTCCGCGCTGCCTTGAATGATTAAAAATGGCGGCAATCCCGGCTGGACGTAAGTGATTGGCGAATTTTCCTTCAACACGGCGCGCACGTCGTCGGTGATATTGGTCGTGTTGTAACCAAACAACGCGCGCATCGAAATGCTCAAGCCGCCGCGCCGTTCATTGTCGGCCACCAAATCCGTCGGCGGCGCGAGCGCGGCGACCGCTTGGATACGCGTGCCGGCCTCGGCGCGCGTGCCGGCGAACGTCACAAGATGGCCGCCCGCCGAATAGCCGAGCAGCGCGATGCGCGTTGGATCACCTTTGAATTCCCTCGCGTGCTGCTTGACCCAGCGGATCGCCGTCTGCACATCTTCGTAGCAAGCCGGCCAGCGGTTCGTCGGCGCGAGCCGGTAGGAAATGGTGAACCAGGTGAAATTCGTCGCAACGGACGCGAAGACCGGCACGATGTCCTTCTCGCGGTCGCCCGTTACCCAGCCGCCGCCGTGGACGATGAGCACCACGCGAAACTTCCCGCCGCCCGCCGGAACGTGCGCGTCGAGGAACAATTTTTCGCCGCCGGCCTCGCCGTATTCGATGTTGAAACGGTTCGCGCCGAACGCGGAATTAAATGTCGGATCCCAGCCGTCCACGCCGCCGAGAACTTTTTCCACCGTGATTTTTTTCGCCTCGGAATTTTTCAACTGCCGCGTCCAGTCCGGCCGGTTTGTTGGATTCGCGCCGGCGCCGGTGCTGTTGAATTCCGCGTAACGCATCGTCGTGTGCGCCTCCGGTTTTTTCCAGTCGTTCCAGCCTTCGGGCCGCACAACGTCGGACATTTCACAGTTTAAGAAAATCGTGCTCGCGTAAATCCGCCACGGACGGCCAAGAAAAGTTTTCACTCCCGGCTCGCCGGTGATTTTGCAGTGGGAGAAAACAAAACCAAACGGCGAATCCACCGGCGTCGAGGCGGCGGTTAGATAGCCGTCGCGTAATGCGTGGATTTCACATTTCTCAAACCAAGCCGTCGCCGCGCCGAAAATAAAATCAACGTGGCCGCAGATGTAACAATTTTCAAAATACTGCCGGCCGCGATTGAGCAGAATCGTATCCTGCCAGCCGAGAAAACGGCAGTTGCGGAACGCCGCGCGGTCGCCATCCACGCGCATCGCCAGCGCCTGTCCGACCGGCCCGGCGGCATTTTCAAACGTAAGGTTTTCCGCCGTAAAATCGTCCGCGTCAATCGTCGTCGAAGGCGTTTTGAACGTGCCGATGGGTTTGCCGTCGGCGTTGGTGATGCCGGCGTAAAGGTTGAAGGATAGGATCGTGTGCGCCGGATTGTCGCCGACGAGCTTGAAGAATCTTTTTTCGCGCTGGACATAGATGAGTTCCTTGTAAGTGCCGGGCGCGATGTGGATGACGACGGGATTTTCATTGCTCCCGGAGGACACGGCCATGATGGCCGACTGCACGGTGGTGAACGGCGCGCTGCCATCGGCGGCGACGAAGAGATTGGTCTGCGCCATCAGGCTGGCGGTGAAAAAAGTCAGCGCGGCGGCGAACAGGAATTTATGCGGCATGAAACAACTTTAAAAGAACCCGCGCCGGACTGCCACTGGGAAACGGTTTTGAAATTCTGCAAACCAGTGGGAGATTTCGGCATTGGGAATGGCTGGGAATCCGATAGGAAAAACTCCAAATGTATTACAGCCGTAGCCAGTCAGAAATTTGGCTGGCACATGCAAAAACCGGGTTTCATATTTTTCCGGTTGCCATTGACTGGGGCAGGTTTAGGATTTGATGAATACCAATGACACTTGGCAGAAATAAAAGCTTAACGGCGCAACGAACGGAAGCTGCCGATCCTTGCGTTCGTCAAGTGCGAAGGCCTTTCATCTGGTTCGTCGCCGGCCTGTTGCATGCGATTACAAACAGCCTGAAATATGGCGAGTGTCTTTAACCCAAAAAACCGGAGCCCATAAATTCTCTGGCCAAAATAGCAATGCTTGGTGCCGGCAGCCTGGTCTTTTGCAAGGCTTTGATGGCTGGTTTTTTGGCCGCGCCGGCGCTCGTCGGCAGTGAGTATCGGTTGATGGCACTGACCCACACGCGGCTCGACAAGATGCAGGCGTTTGTCCGAACGCGATTCTGTTCAATTACGCCAATCCGATGGCGATGTGTTGCTGGGCGTTGGGCGCGTGCCGGGACTTCAATTTGTCGGGCTTTGCCACGGCGTGCAGACTACGATGGATTTGATTGGCAGCTATGTCGGAGTGCCGAAAGAGGAGATTCATTTCGTGGCTGCCGGCATAAATCACATGGCTTGGCTTCTCAAGCTGGAGCATCAGGGCAAGAAGCTGATTCCGGCACCGATTTATGAAAACTTTTTGTGGGATTATGTAGATGACAAACTTTTACATTTTGAATCCGCAGATTTCAAAGATGAACGCAGATTTTTTGATTTTTTATCGGCGAAATCTGCGTCATCTGCGGATAAAACAAATGCCCTGTTTGTGAAGTGCATAATCCCTACTTTTTGCCGTCTGGCACGAAGTCGGCATGTTTTTTAAGAATGGTTTGTCAACTTATCTCAAGGGTTCGGGCGCATGGAACAAATAAATATCTGGCTTGGCTGGGTGAGAAATTTTATTCTAAGGGCAAATTCGTCGCGCGACCCGCATTATGCTCAACCCGAACCTGAGACATTTCCATAAAATTATCTTCGTTCATGATTACCGCCCGGAAGCACGGGCGTTGACGGATTTGATGCGCCAGTTGTTTCCGGGCTAACTCACCATGAAATCCGACGATTCCTCGCTGCGCGACACTCCGCAAATCCTCGCCGCCGCAGAAAGCCACGCACGCGAATTATCACGTTTTTTGGGCAATGGCTTTCAAATGACGCCCCGCCAGCGCGGGATTTTATCACCCGAAATGCTGCGCTGGAAATATTTTGAACCGCGCGGCCACTGGACCGGGCCGCGAAGTTTCATCGTGGAGGCGGACGGGAAAATCTTGGCGCACATCGGCGTCACCACCACCGAGTTCGTGATGGCGCACGATCCGGCTCAGACCGTGCCGGCAGTTTTTCCGGTAGACTGGCTGTCGAGTCAGCAAGGTGGAATGCTGGGTGCCATGCTGATGTTGAAAGCGTTTGGCCGCGGGCAGGTGCAGTATTCATTCGGTTCCACGGAATCGGGCCAAAAGGTCTTGCTCGGCGCTGGTTTCAAGCCGGTTTGCCGGGTTCCAAGTTTTTGGAAAGTTTTTCGTCCGGGCCGGCTTCCCGTCTGGCAGATGATCCACGGCCAGCAAAAAATTCCCAAACGCATGGCATTGCTGGCGGTGGACATGGGCCGCTCGATTTTTCATCCGGGGTTGGCGGCTGCGAAAATTGACCTCGAACTCGAACCGGTTCAAGAATTCACGGGCGAAATTGCCGCGGTTCTCCGAGCGAGCCGGGAACGCTTCGTCTGCACCTCACGCGCGCCGGAATTGTTGAACTATCTTCTGCGCTTGCCCGGTGGCCGCGTCGGCGGCTGGCGGTGCAAAATCGCGGGCCGGCTGGCGGGCTTCGCGCTGACGAGCGTGGGCGAGCGGGATGGATTTCGCGTGGGAAAAATTGTGGATTGTTTCATGGCCGAAGCCGACGCAACAACCTGGCAGTCCGCGATCCGCGCACTAACCGGCAAACTGGTTGGTGCCGGGTGCGACGTGGCGCAGGCAATGGCTTCCGCGCCGCGATTCCAGCGGGCATTGCGGGCCGGCGGTTATTTTCCACGCGGAGGCGGCACATTGTTTCTGCGCGATTTCCGAAATTTACTGCCCCTCAACCTGCCGTTTCATTTGACGTTGCTCGACGGCGATCAAGGCTATTGAGCCGGTGACCGCCGCCGCCGGCGCTTGAGTTGCTCGATGAACATCCGGTAGCGGAAATGCCAGTGCAAATCCGACCGCATGAATTCACATTGCGTCTCAATGCTCCGCCCGCCCGTGCCCCAGAGCGTGTGCCGGCCCAACCGCAAATTGCGACTGCCGTGAAATAATTTTGCGACGAATTCCTTCCGCGCGCCCGTCCCGAAACCCAGGCGCAGGCCGGCGTCCCGCGCGAGCCGCAAAACCTCGTCCGAATACGCGCCGACAGGATAGGCGATGGCGAGCGAGGGCTTGCCGGTGATTTCCTGAATAATTTTTTGCGACTCGCCAATCGCCTCGCGGGCTTCGGCCGCAGAATAGGCCGGCAGAAATTCGTGATCGCAGCCGTGGTTGCCAATGAACACCAGCGGATGCGACGCGAGCGAGCGCAATTCCTCCGGCGTGAACAAACGATCCACGTCGCTCACCGCGCGGAATTCGCGGACGCCGAGTTCCTGGGTGAACTGATTTTGAACCTCTGCGGTGCGCCGGCCGGCGTGGCGGTGGATTTCCAGAAACGCCTCCTCCTGACTTCGACCCTGCCGCCGCCGCGTCCGATACAATTCGTCCCACCAATACGCCGTGCCGTCGCGAATCATTCGCGCAGGAACAAAAAACAGCGCCGGCACGCCGTGCGCTTCCATCAGCGGCAACGCGCGTTGGTTGTTGAAATAGCCGTCGTCGAAGGTCAGCAATACGTGTCTGCCGTCCACGGCCAGGCCGTTGATGATTTCCGGCGGTGAAACAAACCGGTAGCCGACTGACTGAAAATACCGGATGGCACGTTCCAAATGTTCCACCGTCAGGCACTGTTGCGGGTAGGCCAGATCGCGCTCAATCTCCGCCGCGTCCAGATAAAGGCCGTGAACAAAAATGGTGATCAGACTTCCGCGCCGCTCGCCAAAACGCAATTGAACGCGGGAACAAAAATGGTCCAGCTTTTCCACCGTCGAATTGAGTTTGGCCATCAACTGCATAAATTTTCGAGATTGGAAAAACGGTTTCAGCAACTGATGCCGCCGTCCACCACCAAGGTCAGGCCGGTGATGAAGCCCGCGTCTTCACTCAATAAAAACCGCACGGCCGGCACGACATCGGCGACGTCGCCCAAACGGCCCAGCGGCGTGCGATTTACAATCTGGCGGTGCTGGTCCGGCCCCAGTGACGCGGACAAGTCCGTGGTCAAATATCCGGGCGCAACCGAATTTACCGTGATCGCCCGCCGGCCCACCTCGCGCGCCAGCGCCCGCGTCATGCCGTCCAGTCCGGATTTGCTCGCGGCGTAGGCCGCCAGTCCGGTGTAACCGCGCAAGCCCACAATTGAACTGATGTTGATGACGCGCGCCGGGCGGTTTTGCGCGAGCATCCGGCGCAGCGCGAGCCGACTCATGCGCAAGCTGCTCACCAAATTGATGTTTAAAATTCGTTCGGCGTCCACCGTTGGAAACGTCGCGAGAATGCCTTCGCCGGCAATGGCGGCGTTGTTGACCAGCGCATATAATCCGTCGCTGCCCGCAAAGGTAAGAACATTTTCAAAAAAAAGCTTCTCGGCTTTTTCGTCGCCCATTTCGCACTGCTGCCATAAAAAACGATGGGGCTGATTGGCGTGACCCGCCTCCAAATTTCCGACTTCTACACTGCGTTTCCGGCTGCAAGTAACCACGCGGTAATTCTGCGCCAGCAGATCCCGCACGATGGCCAGACCCAAACCCCGGCTGCCGCCGGAAACGATGACTGTTTTGGTCGCGTTGTTCATATATCGGTGCGCACTTTTTTGCCCATCACGCTGGTGGGAATTTGTTCCAGAAACCGAAACAGGCGCGGCACTTTGTAAGGTTCCAGTGCGCCGGCCAGCGCGGAAAAAATTTGCTGCCGCGCGGCGGACTCCGGGATTGGCGTGGCGAGCACGATGTCCGCCGCCAACACCACGCCGGCGAGCGGATTCTTGACGCCATAAACCCGCGCCTCGCGGACAAATGGCAATGCCAGCAGCTTTGCTTCTACTTGTTCGGGCATAACTTTGCCGCCGCCGACATTGAGAATGTTATCCAACCGGCCGCGAAACAAAACGCGATCCTCGACCACCTCCACCAAGTCGCCCGTGACCAGCCAGCCATCCTCGGTGGCGATGCGATTTTCCGTAGGGCCGGAATAATCCTTCATCGCACGTGGACTTTGCACTTGCAACATGCCGTCTCGAATTCGCAGACGGCAGCCATCCACGCCATCGGTCAGCCACCGCGCCGGAAATCCTATGCGTTGGTCTTTCACGGCAAACAATGAGCCTGCCTCGGTAGAGGCGTAAATGTGAATGATGCGGGCGGCGGGAAACACGTCGCGCAAAGCATCAAGCGTGCTTTGGTCCACCGTTTCGCCGCCGAGCGTGATCTGCTGAAAATGAGGACGCGCGCCGGTTTGCGGAATGGCGAGTAGCAGCGAACGCCAAAACGTCGGAGTGCCGCTCAAATGCGTCACATCGGAGTTCACCGCTTTTGACACTAGTTCGACTGCGTTCAATCCGCTGAATGCTACAACCAAGCTGCGCGAGCAAAACGCCGTGAGCAACACCTGCATTCCGGCAAAGCTGGCAGGATGATACGTCAGTAACCAACGATTCTCCGCCTGCTCGGAACGCACGCGACCCACCAGCTTTTCCAGTTCGTGCATCACCACTTTGGGTTTGCCGGTGGTGCCCGAGGTCGTCAGCAGCACGGCGAACTTTTTCGGGCGATAACCACCGCGTGGCTTGTGCAGCAAATTAAATTGCTCGCTAAATACGGCCGTAATTTCATGAGTTCGCCAAAAGGCATCTTCCGGCGCAACCAGTTCGCGCAGGAGCAAAAGTTCGCAGCCGGCTTCCTGCGCGGCAATCAGGGCGGCCAGTGTGACGTCCGCCCGCACCGCATGGAGCGCAACACGTGCCGGGGCGAACTTTTTCAGAATGCCGGCGAACTTTTCGGCCAAATCTCGCATTTGGCCGGAAACCACCTCCCGGTTATCTTGGCAGACTACGGCCCAAGTAGGCGATTTCAAAAAATCCGTAAGCGACCGGCGGACAGCCGTTGGCGGGTTAATCGGCATATAGGGCGGCAAGTTCGCCTACGGTTTGAAAATTGCGGAAACCGGCGGCAAACGGATCTTTTTTTGTGATTGTTTGCAGTTCGGTAACCAACACGGCCAAGTCAAGCGAGTCGATAGGAATGCCGCCGCAAAGAAACCGCGTGGCTTCGGTCAAAGGCACGGCCGGCTGGCCCTTTTGCTCCAATAGGCGGGTAATGATCGTCTGAATGTGATCGCACAATGCTTTCTTGTTCACACGGAATACTATTAACAAATATTCGTGTTTGTAAAACAGAATCAAAATCGCCTTCCGCATCGATTATACCGATGCGGAAGTGGTGACCAAGGAATTTTGCAAAACCATTTCCGCCACTTCCCTGGCTGACTTGGAACGGTATGAGGCGGTTGTGAAATTACTGGTGGAGCGAATCAGGAACCGTTCATTCAACGGTTTTTTGAGCTTCTGCCGTTATACACGCTACACCGCGTTGTCATCACGTTCACCGGTGCGGATGCGATGAGCTTCGATAAGGGCTTGATTTTCGTTTGCCGATTATATCGCATTCCGATATTGTCGGATATTATCAATGATCGGCACATGGATTTGAAGACCATTTCCCGCGCACCAAAAATGCAGATTGAAACAAACGCGCCCCGTTTCAAATGTTCAGAAATTTTGACGTGGGTCAAATTTCAATAATTGGACATCACCTAAACTCCATACATGTATTCGCGGACAAATTTAGGTTTCCCTGTTACAAATAAAGCTCTTCGGGAATTGACAGATTTTCCGTTTCGCAACCATCACAAAAAATCCAACCAAGGCGAAAATCATGAATCAATCACCTGAAAAAACCATGCTGATTTCCAAAGGCTGGATTCAGGCGGTTGCACTCGTGATGCTGTTCGGGTTTTTCATCATGGGGCTGCTCGCCTATTACACCTACACCGACGAGCCGCCGATTCCGGCCAAAGTCGTGGACGCCAGTGGAAATGTTTTGTTCACCGGCAAGGATGTCATCGCCGGGCAGCAAATTTTTCTCAAAAACGGATTGATGGAATACGGCTCGATTTTCGGCCACGGCGCGTGGCTGGGGCCGGATTT
>Ga0075522_10000577_pt1 | contig 26953 bp, 28 predicted proteins | sample NGEPerA_FD_74796 | JGI IMG/M metagenome (GOLD analysis project Ga0075522, IMG submission 74796) | Arctic peat soil microbial communities from the Barrow Environmental Observatory site, Barrow, Alaska, USA - NGEE PermafrostL2-A | ecosystem: Environmental > Terrestrial > Soil > Wetlands > Peat ...
GGTCAAGTCCTGTGTGGGACGAGTGCAGTATGCCTTCAGCACTGCGACGTTCTCACCGCGTTGCGCGTGACACTTGGGCGAGACTGACGGTTCACGAGGGACGACTGCATTTCACAGCACAGGCGGAGCCGCCGGTCGACGTCGTTCTCGAGACCCACGCAACCCAGGCAATACCGCCAGAGCTCGCACACGACATTGAACCAGTTGGCGCCGCACGCTTCTCCATCGAATGGCTCGTGCCCCGAACCAATGGTGGATCGAACCCTAGGACTTGCGAGCGGGACCAAGGGAAGAAACCAGAAGAGGCAGATCCGTTAGGAACGGAGGATCAAGGTGGCGATTCCGCCTGCTGGGCCCATCTGCTCTGTCCGGAATGCGGTTGTGTGCTTGATCAAGGAGTGCATTTTGGAAACTGCCGTTTCGATTCCGATCAAGGAGCTCTTGGATTTGGGAGACTTCAGTAGAGGCGTCCCTCGGATCACGGCGGAGGTGGGACTCGCTGAGCGGATGTTGCAGCCCTCGATTCTGGCGCTGAGCTCGCGCTGCTGCGAGCGAGAGGGAAACCCTCGCGGTGAGGAACTTAGGTGAAGCTCACCCCCCATCCCCTTAAATCGGTGAGGTCAGTCACGGGCTTGAATATTCAAAATCGCGACCTGGTATGCAGCGTCATGTCTTAAGTCGAGAGTTCGTGGTGGCCAGCGCGGCGCTCTCTGCGCGCCGATGGACTCGACGTCGATCATTTCAGTCGTGACACCTTCTTTCGGGTCGATTGCATCGACGCCATAGCGACGAGACAAACTGGATGACTCAAACGTTGGGAATCGGTGCCGAACCCTTCAATCACACTCGACAAGTCCCTTCGACGTGGGCGAACGGTTGCTCATGCGATGGCCGTTCGGACTGACGCTCGAGCGCTATGGCGAAACTGTCCGCCAGCGTCTGGTAGCGCGCTCCGCGCGGACTTGACGCCCGCCACACCAGCGTCAGCTCACGCTTGGGCGGCTTTAGGAATTGGCGCAGGACGATCCCGTTGCCGACGCGTGCCTCGACCGCTCCGGCCGTCGCCGGCAACAACGTCACGCCGACGTCGGCCGCCACCATCTGCACGAGGGTGTGCAGACTCGTGGCTCGCAGGTCGGTGCTCTGGGACCGAACGTTCGAGCAGACCGCCAGGGCTTGGTCGCGCAGGCAGTGGCCTTCAGTAAGCAGCAGGACATTCAACTTGTCGAGAATCGAGAGCGGTAGCGGGCCACTGCCTTCGGCCAGGCTGCTGGTCGTACTGACCGCCAGCAGGAATTCGTCGTCGAGCACGTGCGCGGCGATCAGGTCGCTGCCCACGACTGGTAAGGCGCAGATGCCCAGGTCGATCTGGCCGGTCCGAAGGGCTACGAGCAACTCGTCGGTGCGCAGTTCGACGAACCGTAGTGACGCGCCGGGATGCAGGTCGCGTGCCGCTGTCACGAAGTCGCTCAGAATATACGGTGCCGCGGTGGGGATCGCCCCCACGACGAGCGATCCGGTAATCGCTGAGCCGTCGCACTCCGCTGCATCGACTAGTTCGTCGAGTCCACTGAGAATCAGTCGAGCCCGGGCCACAACGTCGATACCGGTCGAGGTTAGGTGTACCCCCTTGGACAGCCGTTCGACCAGCGTCGATCCGAGGCGTCGCTCGAGCTCCTGGATCTGGCTTGAGAGGGCGGGCTGGGACACGTGGCAACACTCGGCCGCTCGGCCGAAGTGCCCCTCATCGGCCAGGGTGACCAGGTAGGTCAACTGCTGGAAGGTTGGTCTACTCATAACTCAAAACTATCGCAATGTAATTTCCAATCAATTGGAATTCTCAATGAGGACTTCCTACGATTGATTGGGATCGCATCTAGATGAAGGAGTGTTATATGAACGACAAGGATCTCGTGCATGACGGCGCGGACCTAAGTGGCTCGACCATGTTGAACGGTTCGCGGGCCGAGAGTGACCGCAACAGCCTGAGTCTGTCGCCGAACGGCCCCTTGCTCCTGCACGACGTCCATCTGGTGGACACCCTGGCTCACTTCAATCGGGAGAACGTTCCAGAACGGCGCCCGCACGCCAAAGGGGCGGGGGCCTTCGGTGAGTTCGAGGTCACTGAAGACATTGCCAAGTACACGAGAGCGGCGGTCTTCCAGCCAGGGGTTCGTACCCGAATGCTGGCCCGGTTCTCGACGGTCGCGGGCGAGTTGGGATCGCCAGACACCTGGCGCGACGTGCGGGGCTTCGCGCTTCGGTGGTACACGACCGAAGGCAACTACGACCTGGTCGGGAACAACACGCCCGTCTTTTTCATGCGAGACCCGATGAAGTTCCCGCACTTCATCCGCTCCCAGAAGCGCCTGCCCGACTCTGGGTTGCGCGACAAGACCATGCAGTGGGACTTCTGGACGCACACGCCGGAATCCGCCCACCAGGTGACCTACCTGATGGGCGACCGCGGTCTGCCGCGCACCTGGCGGCACATGAACGGCTACGGGTCGCACACTTACATGTGGGTCAACGCCAAGGGCGAGCGTTCCTGGGTCAAGTACCACTTCCACACCAACCAAGGCGTCGAGTCCTTCACGGGTGCCGAGGCCGAGCGCCTCGCTGGCACGGACGCGGACTTCCACCGTCGCGACCTGTTCGACTCGATTGCCCGGGGCGAGCACCCTAGTTGGCGTATGTCGGTGCAGGTCATGCCTTACGAGGATGCCAAGACCTACCGCTACAACCCCTTCGACCTGACCAAGATCTGGCCGCACAGCGACTACCCCCTGATCCCGGTCGGCACGATGACGCTCAATGAGAACCCGGAGAACTTCTTCGCCCAGATCGAGCAGGCGGCCTTTGCACCGAGCAACGTAGTGTCCGGCATCGGGTTCTCGCCCGACAAGATGTTGCTGGGTCGCGTGTTCGCTTACGGCGACGCGCACCGTGCCCGTATCGGCACCAACTTTCACCAGTTGCCCGTGAACAAATCCATCGTCGAGACGACGAACTCCTACACCTTCGACGGACACATGGCCTATGAGCACAACGGAACCCAGGCGGTCTACGCGCCGAACAGCTTCGGCCGTGGCTACTCCGACTTCGAGGGTGTCGTCGCCGAAGGCTGGGAAGCCGACGGAGAAATGGTGCGCCAGGCCTACCAGTTACACGGACAGGACGACGATTGGACCCAGGCTGGGAGTCTCATTCGCGAAGTGTTCGACCATGACGCTCGAGACCGGTTCGTTGAGACGGTCGCCGGCGCGCTCGCCGGCGTACGAGACGATGTGCTCGAGCGCGCGTTCATCTATTGGAAGAACGTCGATGAGGAGACGGGCAAACGAATTGAAGAGAAGGTGCGCTCGTCCGTCGCTGTCCCTTCGGAAACCGCCGCCGACGTGGTGATCACGGAGGAAGGAACCAGTCCAAGGGCCACCGCCTGAGTCAAATGAACCAGTAGGTGCTTTCTATCGGCGTCATCGACGCCACTGGCCGTGCGCAGCTATCGCAATTTTTGTTGCTGTCACCGATGAAGTAGTGAGCGGAACTGCTGCCTCGGGCCCGCGGCACCAGTAGGTCCTTGGCGGTGTAAGTGAGTGAGATTCGTAGTTGGACTCGTCTCGTCGTCGCACTTTTGGGTGGTCAGACAAAACCGCGGGAGGTCATCGCCACGCTGCACGAGTCCGAAGGTGATTACGAGATTGGTCAGCGCGTGGGTAAGGGCTCTGTGCGTGTCGCGCATCCGCAACTTCGGCGAGCGTGACCCACGTTCGAGGACGAACAGGAATCCGATTTCGGCAGCGCACATTCATCCCATCAGGTCACTCCTTCTTGGCGCAAGGGAGCTCACGATAGATGGTTTTTCGAATTGCGGCGAGAGCGAAGAAGCTCTCGTTAGCGGCGAATCTTCGTGGTAAATTATTGATTGATCCATACGGGAGCTCGGATGTACCGGGCTGAGAGGGTGGCTGGCCAGCACTGGCCGTAGCACCACCGACCGTTTGAACTTGACCGGGTAATGCCGGCGTAAGGAGATAGTCATGCCAGCCACGTCAGATGCAGAGTCGTTCACCATCGTCGTGGGCGACAAGCACTCCGAGGTCCCGTTGACCCTTAACGAGCCAGTTCCTCAGGTGCTTGGACTGTTCGATCAGTTCGGGCTCTGGGGCAACCTCGGCGTGAGCCTGCTCGGTTTTACCGGAGCCATCTTCGTGCTGCAGCCCGGGGGCACCGGCACACCAGAGCTGTCGCTAGTCGCTGGACTCTCGGCAATCGTGCTCGGCACGATACTGGGCACCCTCGCGGTCGCGTTGAACGGCGTCGCCGGGGCTCGTACCGGGGCGCCGGCGATGGTGCTGCTGCGGGGCCTCTTTGGCACAGAACTTTCTTATCTGCCCACCATTCTCAACGTCGTGCAGTGCCTCGGTTGGGGCGTCTTCGAGCTCGTCACGATCGCGACGGCCGCCCACACGGTGGCACCAGCGTTGCCACGCTGGAGTTACATCGTCCTTGCGGGAGTGGTCACTGGTCTGCTCACGCTCCGCCCGCTCGGTGCAGTTCGCATCCTTCGTCGCTTTGCCACCCCGGCCGTGAGCGTCGTCATCGGCTATCTCTTTGTGGAACTCGTGCGCCATCGACTACCCGCATTCGATCACGGCACTTGGTCGGGGTACTGGGCCGCCACCGATACCGTTGTCGCGGCGGCCGTCTCGTTCGCTCCGCTGGCCGCGGACTACACCCGTCACTCACGCTCAGAACGAACGGCGTTCTGGGGAACCTTCTTTGGCTACAGCGTCACCCAAATTCTTTGCTACGTCATCGGGCTGATTACGCTCGTGACGGTCGCGCGCAATCCGTCGGATATCTACGGAGCGTTCATCGCCGTGCCGCTAGGGTCGATCTGCTTCGCACTTCTCGCGACGCGAGAACTCGATCAATCGTTCGCCAACGTGTACTCGACGGCCGTGTCAATCCAAAATTTTAGCCCGCAGTTAGATCGTCGCGTACTAGCGCTGAGCATCGCATCACTCGCCACGGTGCTCGCGCTTTGGACCAACGTTGCTGACTACGAGAACTTCCTCGTTCTCCTAGGTTCGGTCTTCGTTCCGATGTCCGCCGTCTTCATTGTCGACTTCTTTTTACTATCGCGCGGACACTGGAATCTGTCGCGTCGTGCGCCTCGACGCCTCACGATGTTGGTGCCGTGGGCTATGGGCTTCGTCACGTATCAGTTGATCAATCCCGGTTATATCTCGTGGTGGGTATCGCTATGGATGAACGTTGGGCGCCTCGTCGACTTCAGAGCGGCGAGTTGGATGTCCGCGTCACTCTGCTCGTTCTTCGTGGCGGCTGCCGTGACGCTCGCGGGCGGCGGCGTCGCGGCAATCTCGCGGCAGCGGCGCGCCAGCCGACAATCCATAGAACGTTGAAGCGTCGCTGGAACAGTGATGCTGGGGCGTCAGCGCTCCCAAACTATGGACTCGTGCACGGTATGGATACGTCACTCGTCGAAGCGGACTGGCCCGCCCTCACAGATGACGAAGTGCGGTTGGTCCTTTGTCACTTCGATCGACACGAACGAGTGGGTGCGCGAGGAGCACCACTTGTATCGTGGCGCAGCCCTCGTCCAATGTCGGCGGCGGCTCTGGTTCAAAATTCGAATGGCACCGTCTTCGTAAAGCGTCACCATAGAGCGGTTCGTACGCCGGAACGACTGCGCGTCGAGCACGAGTTCTCGAATTACTTACGGGCACGGGGTCAAGCCCTGCCCTTGGCCCTCCAATGTGCGAACGGTGACACGGTGGTGCAAGACGGTGACTTCATGTACGAGGTCCACGAGAGGACGACGGGCGTGGACCTCTACCGCGATGTGCCGTCATGGCATCCCTTCGCCGGTCTCGACCACGCCCGCGCGGCGGGTCGTGCGCTGGCGCGCTTCCATCGGGCCGCCAGAGGTTTCCCGTGGCCGGCGTCCGAACCGAGCGTCCTGATGAACTCGAGCGCAATCGTCGCCTCCGGTGACCCGCTCGGCGCGCTCGCCCGGCTCGTTGGCGCGCGTCCGGGTCTCGCCCGCGCCATTTTGCATCGCTCCCTTCTCGAGGACTTCGCCCGCTATCACCTACCCATCATCGAGAAAGCGGCGCCGCTGCTGGGAGCACTGGTACCGCAGTGGGGCCACGGGGACTGGCACGCCTCGAACCTCACCTGGAGTTCAACGAGTTCGAAGGCCGTCGTTGCCGGCGTGCTCGACCTCGGACTCGCGAACCGCACCTTTGCGATCCACGACCTGGCGGTGGCGCTCGAGCGCAGTACTGTCGACTGGCTCGATCTGGCGGGGACCGGAGGCGCTGTCGCGGACCTCGAAGCCGTCGACGCGCTGCTGGGCGGGTACCAGGAGGTGCATGCGCTCGACGAGGTTGAACTGGCTGCGCTCGTCGCGGTACTACCGGTAGTCCACCTTGAGTACGCGCTCTCTGAAGTTGAGTATTTCGCCGAGGTCGTACGATCGCGGGCCAACGCGGAACTCGCCTACGACGGCTACTTCATCGGTCATACTCGCTGGTATGAAGAGGCGGCCGGGTCATTGTTGATCGAGCATCTGCAACGACGAGTCCGTCGGTGTTGAGAACGCACGCACGGTGCCAAGAATCACTGCTCTCACGACGCTGTCCGTTCAGTGGATCTAATCGCGAAGGAGTGCTCCTCGACGATTGGCGGCACGTCGAATTGCCTTTAGGTAAGCAAATGCACTGCTGCGATCACACCGATAACCACGATGAGCGGCCGAAGGATTCGAGCGGGTAGGAGGCGTCCGTAACGACCGCCGATGTAGCCTCCGATAGTCGCGCCACCAGCAATCAGCCCCGCAGGTCCCCACGCGACGTGGGTAAACGAAATGAACATTAGTGCAGCAACTGCATTCGTGATCCCGGCAAGGATCTGCTTCGCGCCATTGAGGCGTTGCAGCTCGTCGTTGAGGAATATGCCCAGCAGAGAAATGAGGATGACCCCTTGTGCGGCTCCAAAGTAGCCACCATATATCCCAGTGAGAAACACGCCTGCCGCCAGTGGGAGCCCACCATGTGGGTGTCCAGCGCGGCGGTGTGCGAGCCATTTCGATAACCGGGGTTGGGCAATGACGAGGGCACACGCGACGAGAATCAGCACCGGGATAACGTGACCGAACACTGCGCCTGGGAGTTGCAAGAGCAGGATACTTCCGACAGCGCCACCCAGTAAGGCAAAGACTCCGAGGGTGCAAAGGCGACGAGTTTGGCCGCTCAATTCTCGACGATACGAAAAGATTCCGCTCCCAATTCCAGGAATGAGCCCCACGGTATTGCTGACGTTCGCGAGAAATGGCGGATAGCCAAACGCAATAAGGGTCGGGAACGTAATGAGGGTGCCGGAACCAACGATTGCGTTAATCACGCCCGCAGCAAATCCGGCGACGAGGATCGCGAGTGCTTCAATTAAGGACACGGGAACAGTCCAGCCGACGCACTTCGTTTGCCTGATTCGGACGGTTGTCCACGGAGTCCAATAGCAGTTCCCACTAACGGGGGGCGCAAAGACGCTCGGTTTTGGTAAGGCGAACTGCCACTCGTATCAATATTGCAAAGATGATACAGGTGAATCCACCATGGGCCGTTCTTCACAAGAATCGCATTACTAGGTCGCGGATGGCCAACTTGAGGTACGTTGGCTCGAACGAGGCGTTGCAATTTGTATAGAGCTATCTCTTTCTCGTCGTCGCAACGAACTCGAAGCGGTCGCGAGCCACTCCTATAGCTATTTCGGTGAACCCGGCGGCCTCGAGCCTTTTCTCCAAACCGGACGGATCGATCGGTACGTAGGTATCACCAACGTGCAGTTCCCAACGTGCGGGAGTCTCGATGTTATCGGCTCCAATCAGGACTCCACCGCTGCGTAATACCCGTCCTACCTCGGTGAGCAGTGCATCTTGGAGCGCTGCAGATGGAACGTGGTGGAGCATATTCAAAAGGGCCGCCGCGCTGAAGTGCCGCGATTGGAAAGGAAGGCGAGTCCCATCGGCATGGATTACCTCGACATTTGTACCACTAAGGCGATCTCTCAACTCAGTTGCCAGAGTCTCGTCGACCTCGACTGCAGTCAAGCGGAGAGTCTTGCTCCGGAGCACGTCGGTCGTAAGACCCGGCCCGGGACCCACCTCTAGAACATCGTCACCGAGTTCGCGGTTCCCAATTACCCATGGAAGCAGATCAGTTTCCACGAAGTGTGCCCATTCAGGGCCGGAACAAAGTTGAATATGGGCTTGGTTTACTTAAACATTTTAGCGTGAGTAAGTGGCCGTGATTGGCGTCGAGGACCCCTGCACCGCCTTCGAGGGATCGAAAACCTAACAGGTGTTCATTGGTGCCCATACCATTTGATGAGGTGATTACCAACTCACTTGTCTGGCCCACTAATAAAGGGTCGGTGCGAACTTGGTCCGAGTCCGCGTAGGGGACTGACGCAGAATTAGTTGATTGGATTTCAGTGGCGCTGGATCCGTCAACGGGCGATGTGGGTACACCGCTTCCGATCGATTCGCAAAGGATTCACTCGGTCGTCGCAGCGGGAGCGTTTGAATTTAGTCTCCTAGCTTTACGCGTCACTCTGATCCGCGCATAGCCGCTTGAAGCGCAGCAGTTGGTGATGGCACCCTTAAGTTGTAAATGTGGTTGAGAAAGATTGGATACCTGGACTTGAGGAGTTACAGAGATGACAGCATCGCCGCGATTCTCGTCTTCATATTGGTTCGTACATCCGGGACTGAGCTCGGGCCGCGAGCGCCGACCGCGCCGTCGAATGGCATGTGTGTCTGAAACATGTTCCCACGAGACGAAAGTCGTGACGAGATGACACGACGACCGACGTTCGCGATCGCGGGTGGTGGTTTGGCGGGTGCCACAGCGGCTGAAGCCCTGCGCGCCGAAGGTTTCGACGGACGGGTCATACTCATCGGCGACGAAACCGAGCGTCCTTACAACCGACCCCCGCTGTCCAAGGAGTACCTTCAAGGGAAATCCGAGAAGGAGAAGATCTACGTTCATCCCGAGCGATGGTATGACGACAACGGCGTCGAGCTTCGCCTCAACTGCGCGGCCACGCTCATCGACGTCACCGGCCACCAACTGACCGTACAGTCCGGAGAGCAGTTCGAATACGACAAATTGCTGCTGACGACTGGTTCGTCCCCTCGTCACCTCAAGGTGACCGGAGGTGACCTCGACGGAGTGTTGTACCTGCGAAGAGTGGCCGATTGCGAGGCGATCAAGGCGGCGTTCGTTACCGCGAAGCGAGTGGCGATCATCGGGGCGGGCTGGATTGGCCTCGAGACCGCCGCCGCGGCCCGCGCAGCAGGCGTCGAGGTGACAGTGCTAGAGACAGCGGAACTGCCGCTGGTGCGCGTACTCGGTCATGAGGTCGCCGAGATCTTCCTCGACCTGCACACTCGCCACGGGGTCACGATGGAGATGAGCGTCGAGGTATCTGAGATCACCGGCGTAGAGCATCGGGCGACTGGCGTGCGCCTCGGCGATGGCCGACAGATCGACGCTGATGTGGTCGTAGTTGGCGTTGGCATTGCTCCCAACACCGAGTTAGCCGAGGCGGCCGGCCTCACTGTCGACAGTGGGATCGTCGTCGACGAGAATCTGAAAAGTTCGGATCCCGACGTGTTCGCCGCAGGTGACGTGGCCAACGTCTGGTACCCGTCGCTCGGCCGCCACCTGCGGCTCGAGCACTGGTCGGCTGCTCTCAACCAAGGACCTGTGGCCGCAGCCAACATGATGGGCCGCGCTGTCGCCTATGACCGTGTACCGTACTTTTATTCCGACCAGTACGACCTAGGTATGGAGTATTCGGGCTACGTCGAGTCTGGTCACTACGACCAGATCGTCTTTCGCGGTGAGGTGTCCGAAGGAAAGTACATCGCCTTTTGGCTCGACCAAGGGCGAGTGCTCGCGGGCATGAATGTCAACGTTTGGGACGTCAGTGATACCATCGCCGAACTCGTTCGCTTCGGAACACCAATCGATGTAACTCGACTCCAAGATCCGAAAGTGCCTTTAGACGATCTCCTCCGCGGTGCTCTTGACGTCTAGTGGAACACGGTAATGGACGACGCTGAGCTCCAGCTGGCGGGTCTGTTAGCGACCCAGTTGCGCGTGGACTCGATCCGCTGTTCCACCGAAGCGGGGTCGGGTCACCCGACATCGTCACTGTCCGCCGCCGACTTAATGGCAGTCCTACTCGTGGGACATCTGCGCTACGACTGGGATCATCCCGATTTCGCCACCAACGACCACCTGATCTTCTCCAAAGGTCACGCCTCACCACTGCTGTACTCGATGTTCCGAGCAGTCGGGGTGATTGACGACGCTGAACTCGTCACCACCTATCGTCAGTTCGGGGCTCGCCTCGAGGGGCACCCGACACCCATACTGCCGTGGGTCGACGTGGCTACCGGTTCACTCGGCCAGGGTCTGCCCGACGCGGTTGGCGTGGGACTGGCTGGGCGATACTTGGACCGGCTGGACTACCACGCGTGGGTGCTTTGCGGCGATGGAGAAATGTCCGAAGGTTCCATGTGGGAGGCGTTCGACAAGGCGAGTTTTTACTCTCTTGGCAACGTGACCGCAATCGTTGACGTCAATCGGTTGGGCCAGAGAGGACCCACTGAACTCGAGTGGGACCTTGAGAGTTACGCGCGCCGAGTCGAGGCCTTTGGCGCTCGACCACTGATCATCGATGGTCACGATCTCGCGGCGATCGACGAAGCGCTACGCCAGGCCAGATTGGACCCGGATCAACCGTGCGTGATCTTGGCTCGGACCGTCAAGGCCAAAGGTGTACCAGAGTTGGAAAACAAGAACGGCTGGCACGGCAAGGCGCTCCCGCCCGAGATGGCCGAGCGCGCCATCGCCGCACTCGGCGGTGTGAGTAACGTCCACGTCGTCACGGCTCATCCACGACTCGACTCGCCCGCGATCACGCCGATGCCCAACACCGCAATCGACTGGCCCACCTTTGCATTGGGGGACATCGTGGCGACCCGCAGCGCCTTTGGCGCCGCCATCGCGGCCCTGGCCACGCGCCCCGACGTCGTCGTGCTCGACGGTGAGGTCGGAAACTCCACGCACGCCGATGAGTTTCAAAGGATCGCTCCGGATCGCTACTTCGAGATGTTCATCGCCGAGCAGCAACTGGTCGCTGCTGCGACGGGGCTCGCCGTGCGCGGCTATCGACCCTTCGCCTCGACCTTCGCCGTGTTCTTCTCTCGTGCGTTCGATTTCATCCGTATGGCCGGCATTTCGGGCGTCAATATCGCCTTGGTGGGTTCGCACGCTGGTGTGGAGATCGGTCAAGATGGACCATCTCAAATGGCGTTAGAAGATATTGCGGCACTGCGCGCTGTGCACGGGTCCGTCGTGTTGTACCCAGCGGATGCCACTGCGACAGTCGCGTTAGTTGGAGAGATGGCGAACACCGACGGTGTCGTCTACCTGCGTACCACCCGCGGTGCCTACCCGGTGATTTACCCCGTCGATGAAAGCTTCCCCGTTGGCGGGTGCAAAGTGCACCTGGCAAGTCCTGATGACCAGGTTGCGCTCGTCGGTGCGGGGGTGACGTTGCATGAATGCCTGGTCGCCGCGGCCGAACTCGCCGACGAGGGCATCTCGGCGCGGGTGCTCGACCTGTATTCGGTCAAACCACTCGATCGTGACGCATTGGTGGAAGCCTGCCGGGTTACCGACAGCCGGTTGGTCATCGCCGAAGACCACTACCCGGCGGGCGGTATCGGCGGCGCCGTCCTCGAGGCCCTCGCCGACGCCGGCGTGCCCTCCCTTCGGGTTGCGCACCTAGCCGTTGGCGGCCTGCCCGGCTCGGGAAATCCGGTCGAGCTGTTGGACGCGGCTGGCATCTCGGCTCGTCACATCGCCGCCGCCGCACGGCGCCTCGCCGGACAATGACTAGCGCAATGCGATCCCAGCGCCCACACATCGTCGTGGTCGGGGGTGGTTTTTCTCGGCTGGCTCGGACCAACAATCCGCCGCCGGCGCGGCAGTGTCGCCTGACCGCGGATGGAGTGTGACGAAAATGCGTTTTCCTAGACGCAATGGTGCGTTGATCAACGTTGGGGGGCTCGCCTCGCCAGACTGGGTGACGTTTGGCTTCGGCCCCCAAACATCTGACTGGGCGCAGGCGGGTTTCGACGCGTTTGAAGTGGCCCTGGCGCTTGGGGATGGATTCAATCTCATGTCCGCCGTTCACGAACGCTCAATGCTGCACCGGATGGCGGCCGATTGGAGGGACGCGGGTTTGCGCAGTGTCGAGGGACTGCACTGGCACCAAGCAGGGTTCAACGTAAAGGAAACGTTGCGATGGCGGGCAACAAACCACAGTGTTTCGTCGGCGATGGCGATACGAGCTGGCCATGTCAAGGACGAAGAAGGCACCCAATGAAATGAGGAAGAAGAACATTATGACTGAATCGGTCTTTCCAATTGCAACGCCGGAGATGGGACATCGCCGCCACGAACTCGCACCCGACATCGACGATGCGTTTAAAGCATTTAGTCGAGCAGTCTTCACTAGCGGGGCGCTGGCTGAGGTAACGAAGCAACTGATCGCTGTCGCTGTAGCGCACGTCACCCAGTGCCCCTACTGCATTGACGGTCACACGCGGATTGCTCGACGCAAGGGCGCAACGGACGAAGAGATCATGGAGGCGATTTGGGTCGCTGCCGAGATGCGCGCTGGTGGGGCGTTTGCCCACTCCGCGATCGCACTGCGCGCCCTTTCCGATATGTCCGAGAGCCCTACTTAGTAACTGCATGTGATGATGCGGTTTGAATGATGGAGGGACTGTTGTGCGTTAGGAGTTCGCCGTACGTACGACCTCTCAATCAAGCGACGACACTGATGGAGATGACGACGTAAGTCTCAGCACTTGGTGGGTCAGATGTAAGACGTCTGGCTTGTTCGCTCCCGAGAATGACGTGGAGCAACGTTGGTCTGGTTCAAGGCCGTGGTTCAGTCTTGTGGTTCCGGGTAGGTGACCCGACCGTGAGCGACGAGGGGCTCCGGCCCCCAGGCCCCAAGTCGGTGCTCAATCACCTTTTCGACGCTCATGATGTGGTGTACGGCCCAGTCGCGCGCGACGAGAGTGTCAGCGATGAGCGAGCGGTGACACCTCCACGGGAGCGCCTCGGAGCACATGAACGCAACGCGAGACGCTTGAGCCGTGGTGGCTAATTGGACTATCGCCGTTTGGTACGTGTCGCCCACGGTGTAATCGGCGTAGTTCCTAAAACTCGCGTTGTGCCAGCCTCCATTAATTGTCGCGTCGACATCGGTTTGTCGATTTCGTCTACCACCAAGATCACTCGCGTGTTGGTAGGTGATGGCGTCCTTCGCTAACCACGAACTCATCGTCTCGCGTCCGAACTGCGGGCATCGGCGTGACCCGGGGAACGAGCGCACGTCGACGAGCGAGTCAATGGCGTGATCGTGCAGCAACGCGAGAAACTCCTCGGTCGAACGGGTGGAGTGACCAATGGTCCAGATCCCTTCAGCACTCGACTCACCGCCCACAACAACTTTCAGGGTCTCAGTCGTATTCACGTGGAAATGCTCGCCCCTCGGCCCTCTTCGGAAGTGCGCCCTCCAATCCGACATGGTGCGAACCGCGTTACGCGACGCCTTGGCAAAGTACAAACCTTCCTCATACCGGGCTTCGCTAAAGCGAGGAGCCACCATCGATGTGCCCTTACGACACTACAAGTGGACCTCTGGGTGCCCACTAGGGCGCGGACTCTTCAGGGAGGAACGCTCCACGCCACATCAATGTTGGACCTAGCGCGTTCGCGAACCCTAGTAATCCGTCACGAGCAACGTCGCCCGACTTACCGTCCAGCGGCGTTCTCCAATAGGGTTCCCCCGTCGAGAAGTTGTCGCAGCACGTAGGGAAGGATTCCGCCGTGAATGAAGTGGGCGGCCTCGGCTGGAGTGTCAATTCTCACCGTGGTGTTGAACTCGCGAGACTCGTCATTCGCGATGATGCGCACCCTGACCTCGTGCGGTGGCGTGTCGACGCCTTTTAATCCCGTGATGAAGTACTCTTCCTCTCCGCTCAAACCCAGGCTCTCGACGGTGTCGCCCGACTTGAATTGCAGCGGCAGCACACCCATCCCTATCAAGTTGGAGCGGTGGATTCGCTCGAATGACGCTGCAAGAACTGCCTTGACCCCAAGGAGCATGGTTCCCTTGGCCGCCCAGTCCCGCGACGATCCCGAACCGTAATCGGTGCCGGCAATGACGATGAGCGGTGTGCCCCTGGTCATGTACTCGACAGCCGCGTCGTAGATGGTGAGTGTTTCTCCGTCGGGAAGACGTCGAGTAAAACCACCTTCGACTCCGGGAACAAGCCGATTGCGCAGGCGTACATTGGCGAAAGTGCCGCGGACCATCACTTCGTGATTGCCACGTCGTGATCCATATGAGTTGAAGTCGTCGTGCGAAACACCCTGTTCGCGGAGGTAGTGGCCTGCGGGCGAATCCTTTTGGATGACACCGGCGGGAGAGATGTGGTCGGTGGTGACGGAGTCACCCAAGAACGCGAGCACGCGCGCACCCTCAATATCTTGCAACGCTTGTGGCTCGCGAGACATCCCCTCGAAGTACGGCGGTTGACGCACGTAGGTCGAGGTACGATCCCACTGGAACATTTCAGAAGTTGACACCTCTATGTCGCGCCACCTGTCGTCACCGGTGAGCACGTCACGGTAGCTAGCGCTGAACATCGAAGTCTCGACGCAGCGATCGACGACTTCTTTGATCTCATCGGTGGTGGGCCAGATATCGCGAAGGTACACGGTGACTCCCGTTTGATCGTGGCCGAGCGGCTCGCGTAGTAGGTCAGCGTGCATGGTGCCGACGAGCGCGTACGCGATCACTAGTGGTGGCGACGCGAGGAAGTTCATCTTCACTTCGGGGTGGATTCGGCCTTCGAAGTTGCGGTTCCCGCTCAACACCGACGCCACGATTAAGTCGTTTTGATTTACCGCCGCGCTGACCGCCGGGATGAGTGGGCCCGAGTTGCCAATGCAGGTAGTACAGCCGTAACCGACCAGATTGAAGCCAAGTTTTTCAAGGTAGGTGGTTAGGTTGGCTCGATCGAAGTAGTCAGTGACGACCCGTGACCCTGGTGCCAGCGACGTCTTGACCCACGGCTTGGAGGTGAGACCGCGCTCGACTGCGTTTTTGGCCAGCAATCCTGCACCAACCATCACGGTCGGGTTGGAGGTATTCGTGCATGAAGTGATCGCGGCAATGACCACGTGTCCGTGGTCAATGTCGTGGGTGCTCCCATTTGGTAAACGTGTCGTCATCGGATTCGTCGGCCACGCCAGAGGCTCCAGAGACGTACTCGAGCGCGGCGGTTTATCGTGCGGCGCGCGCGGGCTAATTGAGATGGGATCGCTCGCGGGGAATGAATTGGCGTCCGCCTCATCCAGCCCACCCGGGACGGCCTCGGTGCGTGACGTGCCGACAAGAAGTGCGCGGAAGGTCTGCTGCGCATTCTTCAGCGCGATGCGATCTTGCGGTCGTTTCGGACCCGCGAGTGACGGTTCTACTATTGCGAGATCTAGTTCGACGACTTGGCTAAAGATCGGTTCGTTGTCGGGATCGTGCCACAGACCTTGGATTTTGGCGTACACCTCAACGAGTGCGACCTGGGACTCGCTTCTTCCGGTCAGGCGCAGATAGTGCAAGGTCTCGTCATCAATCGGAAAGATCGAACAAGTGGAGCCGTACTCGGGACTCATGTTGCCGAGTGTTGCTCGCGTCGCCAGTGGGACGTTCGCCACACCAGGACCGAAGAAGTCGACGAATTTGCCCACGACTCTCGTGCGACGCAATAATTCAGCGACCGTGAGCACGAGATCGGTCGCCGTGGTTCCCTCGGTGAGTTCGCCGCTCAGCTTCAGGCCCACCACTTGGGGGATGAGCATGCTCATTGGTTGTCCGAGCATGGCCGCTTCGGCCTCGATGCCACCTACCCCCCAGCCAAGAACACCAAGACCATTGACCATTGGTGTGTGCGAGTCCGTTCCAACCAAGGTGTCGGGGTAGGCGCAGGGACCGTACGGGCCATTCTTTGTGAACACTACGCGTGAGAGGTACTCGAGATTCACCTGGTGACAAATTCCCGTGTCCGGTGGCACGACAAGGAAGTCATCGAAGGACTGCTGAGCCCAGCGCAGCAGTCCGTAACGCTCTTGATTGCGCTGAAACTCTAATTCTGCATTGATCTTGAACGCGTCCGGTCGCGCGAACGCGTCCGCAATGACCGAGTGGTCGATCACCAATTCCGTGGGAATGAGCGGATTGATCTTTCGAGGGTCGCCGCCAAAGGAGGCCATTGCATCACGCATCGCCACCATGTCGACGACGCACGGTACCCCGGTGAAGTCTTGCATCAGCACTCGTGCCGGCGTGAACATAATTTCTGTGCTCTGGGTCGCGGACGCGTCCCAGTTTCGCAGTGCGCCGATCTGGTTCGCGGTTATCAGACGGCCATCTTCATTACGGAGGAGGTTCTCTAGCAGCACCTTCAGGCTGTAGGGCAATCGCGTGGCGTCGTCCAGCGCATCGAGTCGAAAGATCTCGAACGTCGAATCTCCGACGTTCAGTGTGTCTCGTGCACCGAAGCTATTTCGGATCACGGTCGTGCCTCCAGCAAAGTATTTTTCGGTACGTGCGGTGGGTGGCGTAATTCAGGCATCACTCTCAGTGTGCCACCGTTTAGCAGCCTGCGGGGAGACGTGGGCGATCTCCAATTGGTTCGTGCGTCCTAGCGTCACCGGTACGATTTATCGGTGAACGACTTTGACGGAATATGCCTTGCGAGCCGTGATTTCTTTGCTCGTGACGTCCTCGAGGTCGCTCCAGCTCTGCTCGGCTGTGTACTGCAACGCACCACAGCCGAGGAGACTGTTGCCATCCGTATCACCGAGGTCGAAGCGTACGCCGGCGAACGTGATCCCGGAGCGCACTCGTATCGGGGCAAGACGAACCGGAACAAAACCCTCTTTGGCCCACCTGGTCACCTCTACTGCTATTTCACGTACGGGTTGCATCACGCCATCAACGTCGTCGTCGGGCAGTTGGGTCAGCCGTACGGGTGTCTTATTCGAGCGGGCGACGTCATCGAAGGCGCAGAGCACGCGCGTATCCGACGCGAACGCAAACCACGGAAGGTTCCCCTCCTCGATCACGGATTGGCTCGGGGTCCGGGGTGCGTTGCTCAAACCTTCGGCGCGAATCTTACGAACGACGGTGACGACCTCTTCACGAGTCAGTGGCGGTTCTTCATTCCACGAGACGGCGTGGTCTTACCCCACGTCATCGGGCCGCGGGTTGGTGTCAACGGACCGGGTGGTGTCGCTGCCGATTTCCCGTGGAGATACTGGTTGGCTGATTCCCCATCCGTTTCGACGTACAAGCCGGGACACGCTTAACTCCGGCCCTCCAGGACGCACACGGTGTTCCAGACGAATGCGGTTCTCTTCCAATGAGTGCGATGACGACTCCGCGACAGACCTATGGTTGGCTTGCTTTAGTGATGATTCGCACTTACGGCAATCGTTGACCATTGACTCGCACCTTGAAGGAGGTATGTCATGACAAAGAAATCGAATGTGCAGGTTCGCAGGGTGTATGACGAGAAGAAGGACGACGATGGTCTTCGAGTGCTGGTAGATCGCCTTTGGCCCCGTGGAGTAACAAAGAAGAGGGCGGCTCTAGACGAATGGTGCAAGGACGTGGCGCCGTCAACGCGACTGCGCCAATGGTACGCCCACGATCCCGCTAAATTTGGTGAATTCGGACGTCGTTACGGCGTCGAACTTAAGCAAGTCAGGCGCGGTCGGGCGCTAGAACACCTACATGAAATGGCGGTAGAACGCCGTCTGACTTTGCTCACCGGTACCAAGGATCCGGAGATCAGCGAAGCTGCGGTGCTCGCGCGCATCCTTAATCGTTGAAGATGGCCCGGCCCAATCAGTTCTATGAAGAAGGTGAATCGCCCGAAGAGTCGTGCCCGAATTGACGTGTCCCTTCTTGAGTGTTGTGCGAAGAAGGGACCAGTAGATTCGACCATGACGTCGATCCACAATGAGAGGTCCATCGAGAGATATGTGATTTGTCACGAAGCCAGATAGTCAGTAAGTTCCGATCAGAAGTCCTTCGGCCCCATAGGTGTCAATCAGTGACACCAGTAGCAACGCACCCCCAGGGATCTTCATGGAGTCATCATGAGAAGGTTCTCGATTCAGCCGACACTCACGCTAAAGGGTCGCACGTTCAAGGGTCTTCGCGGCTTTTCTGGTAAACCTCTGCATCCACCCCTCACCGACCTTCCCATCGCCGCATACGTGCTGGCGGCCGTTTTCGACGTCATCTCAGCGCTCGCCGGCAAGGACCACACCTGGGCTCGTGAGTTGTGGCACGCCGGCACCTTCACATTCATCGGCGGTGTAGCCGTGTCAATCTTTGCGGCGCTCTCAGGGCTATGGGATGCGTGGAAGTCGTCCGAAGCCGGGACGCAGGTCCGTCGCACGATAAACACCCACGCCACGATCATGCTCACAGTCACGGTGTTGGCGCTGGCTGACGTCGCGTGGCGGTTGAGCGATTACCACACTGTGGCCGTGACGCCAATTGGGATCGTCGTCCTATCGGTGGTCATCGCTATGTTGGTGTCGCTCGGAGCGACGTTCGGAGGTAGCTTGGTCTTCGAGTACGGGTTTAATGTCGAAACGGGGGGTGATCACCCTGCCTGGCACAGGTCTGAAACCGACGTATTCCCCGGCGAACACGACAAGGATGTCTCGTCGTGACCGACCTACACCGGTTGTACGACGAGCAACGCCAGAGTCCATGGCTCGACAACCTAACTCGTACTTATCTTCGTGACGGCACCCTGGCTCGCTACGTCGACGACGGCATCCGCGGATTGACCACCAACCCGACCATATTCGCCAAGGCGATCGAGGGTTCGAACGAATACGATGAACAGTTTGCCGCCCTTCGCGGCAACGGCACCGCGATCCAGGACTGCTACTGGGAGTTGGTCATCGATGACGTCCGCGACGCACTCGCGGTACTGCGGCCGACCTTCGATGCGAGCGGTGGCACCGACGGGTTCGCGTCAATCGAGGTCGCTCCCGAACTCGCTCGCGACACCGATGGCACCATCGCAGCGTCCCGTCACCTTCACCAACGGATTGATCAACCCAATCTGTTGGTGAAGATCCCTGCGACACCGGAGGGCATTCCCGCTATTCAGGCCATGACGGCTGACGGTCGCAGCGTCAATATCACGTTAATCTTCTCACTCTTGCGCTACAGCCAGGTGATCGAGGCCTACCTGTCGGGCCTGGAGACCTTCGCGGCGACTGGCGGGAACCCAGCGATCGTGCACAGCGTGGCGTCGTTCTTCGTCAGCCGGGTCGACACAGAGGTTGATCGACGTCTCGAAGCCATCGGTACGACCGAAGCGCTCGCCCTGCGGGGCCGCGCCGCTGTCGCCCAGGCTCGACTCGCCTACCAACTATTTCGCGAGAAGTTTGCCAACGATCGATGGGCGGAACTGGAGGTGCTCGGCGCACACGTGCAGCGACCGCTATGGGCGTCGACGTCGACCAAGAACCCCGCGTATTCTGACACGCTCTACGTTGATAGTCTGATTGGCGCGGAGACGGTGAACACCATGCCTGAAGCAACGATTGCCTCGTTCGAGGACCACGGCACGGTTGCTCGCACCATTGATATCGGCGTGCACGACGCCGCTGACGTCATGGATCGTCTGGCCGAGATTTCCATCGACATGAACGACGTCGGCCACATCCTCGAAGATCAGGGTGTGGCCGGCTTTCACGAATCGTTCGCCGATCTCCTCGACATTCTCACCACCAAATCTCGTCAAATCCCGAGACACTAACGCTGCAATGGACCGGCTCAGCATTGTTCGGGCTCGTCGTCATAACCGCGTTCGAGGTCGCTGAGAAGAAGACTGACATTACCCGCCTAGGCACGCCCTCGATGCTGGCCACTTTCGTCAATGAAGACTACGAGCGAGACCGCGCTCGTGGATGGTGGCATACGGATTTCCCAGCTTTCGTGACGTCGCACGGGATTAAACTTGCGAGATCCAACGACCTCGTTGACAATTGGAAGGTATCTCAATGGCCAAGAAATTCTCAGTTGGAGACCACGTGCGTTGGAACTCTGAGGCGGGCCACGTGCAAGGTAAAATCATTAAGGTGCATACAAAAGATGTGGAGTACAAAGGTCACACTCACCGTTGTAGCGTCGATGACCCGCAGTATGAGAGTGTTTCCAGAACGTCCAGGGACGTCCATCAGCGTCCAGATTTGTTGGCCGGACGAAGTGCAATGTCCACCAACATCCGCTGAAATCCACTCACGTTTGACGTCGTGGCTAGACAATTGGCTAGACCCAAGCTCGTTCCAAGGTCAAGTCACTATTCAATTGCAAGAGGCCAATGGTGAGGGGTTTGAGCTGCGGCTCTAATTGATTCTCGCGATGGTGTTCTGCGCAACGCTCACAACTTGAACGAGCCCGAACTCCAATCCGCGTCACGAAGGACCCTTGCATTATGGCAGGCTGGACAATGTGCAATTGGAGATTGATCCCGAAGATGAAGACGAATTCACTCGAACTCGCGGTGAAATCCTTCACTCCTTCCAAGCCTGGTTAAGCGGTACAGGATCGGCGACCTCCGACACGATCGATGAGGTTATCGTCGAGGTCGGCATCTTCCTCGATTGGAAATGGGGCTACGCAGACGGGCGCCTAGCGTCGTGGGCTGTCGTCGACATCGTCGAGTTTTTGCTTGAGTGGTGTCCGCGTAAGTTGAGCGTGACGCCGGAGAGGTGCGACTTCATCCTGGAGGCGCTGCGTCAGTGGTTGCGTTATCTCGACGCAGTGAGTCTGCTCGCCGCCGACGCTGGACCAGTGGTCGGGCTCATGAACACCATTGAGGCGCTGCGCGGTGACTTTATCGCGGCTATGGGCGATCGGTCTAAATTCGGGCTCGCAAAGTCCGTATTCTCTCTGGCGGTTGATGACGATGTCGACGTGAGTGACCCCGAGCAGTTCCAGGAGTTCATCAATCGTTTCAACCAATTGTCTATGGATGACCGTCATCGTCTGCTCCCGGACGGCATCTTTGAGACTGAGCATTCGCAACTCGATCGAACGCTTCCTCCAGTGATTCTCCCGAGCGACGATGAAGTTGCACAGTCGGTGGCGACGGCCCCGATTCTTTTGAAGTTCCGAGATCTCGCGGCATTCGTTGGTACGGGACGAAAGCTCACTCAAAAAGGACACCTCACCCTTGTTGACGCGCACGTGCTGGTGGATCTCCTGGCGACCGGTGACTTGATCGACCAGCGGATTGGTGAGCGAACTTTTCGAACAACATCATCGGATGACCTGCCCGTCTTGCGCATGATTGTGGCATGGGCCAAGAAAGCGGGAATCGTGCGAGTGCTACACGGAAAGCTCGTAGCAACTAAGCGTGGCCTGGGCCTGCGTGACGATCTCGTGGGGCAGTACGACCACGTTGTCGACGCCTTGTTTGCCGTTGGGCCGGTAAGCGTGCAGTCTGACCCGCGACAGTGGCGGGCTTGGCCGGAAGTGTGGGCGTTCCTTGATAGTTTGAGTCTTGACTTACTGATTGCACCCTATGTCACCATGGAGGCGTATCCGATCCAGCCGCTCGTTGACTTCGCCGCCACCGAAGTGCTCGAGGAGTGGAGTTTCGGAGCCGATGACGACACGATTCGTCACTCGCTTGCCGCCGACGTCATCGACATGTTTGACGCGTTTGCTCTCTGCGGTCTGGTGGTTCGAGAAGATGTTGAATCTCATAAGCCGGGGCGAAGGGGTTTCGGAGGATCGGTCACAATGACTCCAATCGGCACGGTGACGACCAGACGACTGCTGAGCGAGGCCGGCTATGAAGTACCGGTCGCTGGTCAGTTCGCTGATTTGAGTGCGCTCGAGTTGTTCGAGCGACTTGACTCCGAGGAGTTTGAAGTTGCTCATGCCGAGACCGTCGCGTGGTGCAAAGCACGCGGGGTATGGGTCGCGATTGACGAAATCGTGGAGGCCATCACGGAGCTGAAAGATCCAGCGCTGCAGGGTGTTGCCTTGGCGGTCCTCGGCGAGATCGATGTCAAGCTTGCCGCACCTCGTATTGTCGAATTGCTAGCGCGACCGACTATTGCGGGCTTCGCCACGTGTTGGCTCGCCGATCATGGGATCATCACCGAAGAAGAGTTGTACAATCCCACGACGCCCTTTGTCTTCGTCGACGTCCTGACGCATCGAATGATCACTGGAGGTCCCGAAGGATTGTTGTCGACGATCGCTGTCGTAGGAGATGAACAACGCCAAAGCGAATTGTTGGAGGTGCTATGGCGAGCCCCTTCTCCCGTGACTGAACTGGTGCTCGTAGCTATCGACAAGGTCCATCCCTCGAAGATCGTCAGAAAGTCCGCTCGAAAGGCACTCTTTAAGTTGAGGGGCTCGTCTCATCGAGAGTGATAGCTGAGATTCGCTACTGAAACTTATTTATTCGTTCCATGGGTTACATTGTTTTGTCCCGTAGCGAACCGATCCTGGAAGGTTCGATCACTCGGATGAGGGAATTTGAAATTCCAATCCTTCCTACTCGGTCTCTGAAGTAGTTGATGTAAATCGAATCCGTTATTTTTTCGATCGATGTTAGAACTAGAGGTCCAAATCAAGAGGTGGCTCAAGGGGAGTGATATCAAACTGATCTGGCAAGGGGTCCACGGGTCGATGTGCCAGCGGAGCCGCCGAAAGTTCTCGTTCGATGAGGAGAAGCACGGTTGCGTGTAATGCTGGTAAATCATTGTCAATCGTGCCGGCCACTTCGGCGAAACTTACGTTGTCGTAGTCGTGTATCAATACGTTGCGCATTCCAGAAATCTCACGCCAAGGAATATTTGGGTTCGCTGACGTGAGCGCGGGTGACAGGTGGGCGACCGCTTCACCGATTTCCATGAGTCGCGCCCGGCACGCGTAGTAAGTCTCTTCGATGTCAAGAGTTCCACGAGATAGGTACAACTCGATGGCCGCTGCGGCTTCGGCGATGTCGGTAAGGCGGTCCTGGTCTCGGAACTTCACAGGACGCGAGACTCGGCAAGTATTGCGCTACGACATCGTTTCTTGAGTCCAGTTGGTGTACTCACGTCAACCGAGACGCCGAGTTCATTTTCCAAGTCATCGATCAGGCCAATACGAGTGAGCAAATTCAAAGGTGGAAGGAACTCCACCAGGAGATCAATGTCACTGTCCGGCGTGTCGTCTCCACGAGCAACGCTCCCGAACACCTGGACGTTCGCCGCGCGATGCTCGCGGGCAATGGCGAGCACGCGTTCACGATGTTCCACGAGGAGGCGCCCTAACGGCGACTTGGCCTCGAATGTCTGTTCCATGAAGACTAATTTACCATCGAGGATGAAGTCGAAGCGCGTGAGGAAGTACTGGAGCCAAGATCAATTCTAAAACAGTGGCTCCTGTAGGTCTCTTATCGTGGTATTGCAGAGATACGAGGCGAAAAGGAGGCCCATCAGGCTCCTTTGATGTCACGGGCGACACCGTGCAAACGTGACGCGATTCTGCCACCATGGGACCATGTTTAGACTCTCGACGCCAATGCCAGCGATTTATGGTTATGTTTTCTTTTCAGATCTTCACCGTCGCGACCGTTGGGATCCACGAGCGTGAACGTTTAGAACATCTGGTGGGGCCCCCGGGTCTCGATCCCGGCACCTTGAGATTAAGAGTGACAAGACCGACCACATCGCGATGCATAAGGGCGGCGCGCTGACGAAGATCTAGTCGTTTGCACTTCGGGCGGCAGCTACGTAGAGAATCGTGGCCGCCGTGACCTTCTGCGGCTCTTGTCTAACCTCATCACGGTGGCCCGGCGTGCTGAGTGGAGTCGACGCAGTTCGATTACTAAAGGTGCCCTGGCTGAGGACCTACGGCGAGAGAGACGCGAGCACTCCAGCCGATGACCTCTTGCTACTGCGCGAAACGCTCGAGCGCGATGCCTAATTGTCGACGATGATCATCTACCCGCACGTTGGTGACGGATTTGCTATAGATCCTCAAGGGCGACGCCACGCCTCCGTCGAAACTGAAGGGGCGTTCGAGCACGTACGGCTCTTCCTCGAAGGCCATCTGCGTTGAGTGATCGCTCCAACCATGGTCGGGTATGCGTCTTTTGTCTATAAGCGGCGATCTCGTGGCCATCACCGGGCCACTACTACGGCGTTGCATGAACGGCGATCGCGACGCGACGCTCATTTTTAGACTATGCCCGACGTGTTTTCGGCGAAATTGGAACTCTTCTGACCGTCGGGGGTAACTCGACACTCCCAACGAGGCTTGAGGTCCTCGACGGGTGGAGGGCCATCGATCCTCCCGTAAGAATTCAAAGCAATCTGAAGCATCAAACTGTTTATGTTCCGAAGCAAAACGCGGGGCCGAAATGCACGCAGGTATCACGTCGATGGTGAGAATTCCCGTCGGAGTCGTTTCTCGCCAGTTCGATGACTGAGGAATGGTACTTCTCTGCTGCGCCTTCAAATACCTCTTGTGGTTTCATGACGTAACTGTCGGCAGATGACAACGCTGTCACGTGACTCGAACAACTGAGCGATGGTTTGCGATATCGCGCTGACTCTACTTTCGAGTAAGTCCGTCATCTGCGCTTTCCTCCCCTGGTGACCAGTCACCCATGCGAGCCAACGAATTCATTCTCGCCCGATTCAGAAGTTCCGCGCGCGCCTCCGCAAACCTAGATGGATCGCTAGCCCAGCGCTTCAAAGCTGAATTCTGGAGAGCTCGTCCGAACGAGAAGCTGACCGGCCAGGGGTAACTTCCAAACTGGGAGAATTCGTTGAAGTTGCGAGTTGCTTCAAGCTCCGACATGCCACCCGAAAGGAAAACGACTCCACCGATAGTTGGAGGGAGTGTCTCAGACAGCACTCGGGCGGTGGCCGTGCCAACCGATTCCTGAATCTCAACTTTGCTGGTCGATCCGCGAGTAGCCATACCGGTCTTAACGACGGTCAGATCTAGCCGCACCTTTGCTTGCTCAAGCCTCCGAACGACCTCAGTGAGGACGTGAATCATGACACGCATGGAATCGGCGAGCGAATGATCTCCGTCGAGAAGCACCTCCGATTCAACAATCGGGACGAGACCAGCGCCTTGACAGCACGACGCGTATTGTGCCAGTCCAATTGCATTGGCATCGATAGCAAAATCACTCGGGAGTCCGGGACCAATCCGGAATACTGATCTCCACTTCGCAAATCGAAGTCCCATCTGGACATATTCGGTTAGCCGTTCGGGTAGTCCGTCGAATCCGCACGTGACGTCTTCAGTATCTGAACTTCTTATTGGAAGCAATCCAGCGTCGACTTTGATTCCAGGTATTATTCCAACCTTTTCTAGTAGGCGAATGAAGGAAGTTCCGTTCGTGCTCGTCTGACGAGCAGTTTCATCAAACAGAATCACACCGGATATGAACTCTTGTAATCCTCCTGTGACAAGGAGCATTTCACGATATCGCCGTCGCGTTTCCTCTGAATTAGGCATATCCACCGACTCGAATCGCTTAGCGATCGTTGGCAAACTTTCGTCGGCCGCCAGAATTCCTTTCGGGCGGATCATTAATCCGCGCACACACTCAAACATCACCGACTCAAGCTGTTTAGTATCAATTCTCAGCATTGTCGAACTCCATTTCGTGGTCGATGCGCGTCGTCATGCCTCGGTTGATCGTATTGTGCAATGTCCGAAATGCTGCGAGAACTCCCCGACAGTCAGGATGCGTAGGTTCCATTTTGACACGTCGCGATTAACCTTTCTTCTAGTTCACGCTAACGAAATGCCTGTCCCGTGGCTTGCCCAAAATGGCCCCACTGGCACGTCCGCGGCCAAACGAATTGCAACGGCGCAGTCCGCCCGCGACGTTTCGAGTCGCAGGCAGATGCGTTGGCAAGATGCTCGATTGATTGAGATCATCGAAGAGATGTCTGATGCCGTGACGTTACGACTGCGACTCGAAGAATCTGCCAACTTTCTCCCGGGTCAGTATTACAACGTTCGCCTTTCGGTACTTGGTCGGGCTGGTCCGCTTCGGTCATCGATATCGGTGTGCGCGAGGTGCCCGGCGGTTGAATATCACCGCATCTTGTTCGAGGTCTCAGCGTTGGTGATCGGTTCCAAGTGCGGGGCCCAGCCGGGCGTTTTACGTGGACGAGCGATGACGGCGGGCCGGTTCGTTTAGTGGGGGCTGATAGCGGTGTCGTCCCACTGATGAGAATGATTCGCTACGCCGTGGCGGAGTAGAACTCCGTTACAGAGATACGTGAACCACGTAAAGTTCACCGAGAGGAGAATGACCACGGTCAAAGCGCCAATGATCCACTCGACTTGATTGATGCCTTGCTGGTTTTGAATTCATCCTGGGCACACGGTGATTCAGATGACGCGATGCGCCCCGGCAGCAGGGAGCGCCCCGAAGATCCGGGGTGGCGTGAAGCCCTGGGACGCAAATGCGGCTGTCACGGAACGCTCAACCGTGCGCTGATCCTCGGTGCGGATCAGCGCAATCACGCAGCCACCAAAGCCCCCGCCGATCATGCGGGCACCGAAAGCGCCCGCATGTGTCGCGATATCGACGGCGAGGTCCAACTCTGCACAGGAGACTTCGAAGTCATCTTTCAGGGATTGGTGTGCAGCGGAGAGAATTGGTCCAACTTCAATGAAGCGCTTTGATCTCAAG